>Ga0302133_10000138_pt1 | contig 40731 bp, 31 predicted proteins | sample CB9_331_MG_FD_203121 | JGI IMG/M metagenome (GOLD analysis project Ga0302133, IMG submission 203121) | Marine microbial communities from Western Arctic Ocean, Canada - CB9_33.1 | ecosystem: Environmental > Aquatic > Marine > Oceanic | place: Canada: Western Arctic Ocean | collected 2017-09-19 | reverse complement strand
CATGGCAGCGGGGGAGAAAATGCCAAAACATCACCACGCGCTAGACACGGGGCGGCCGCAGCGTGTTACAATCGCGACATCGCGAGCCTGGATCGGTTTCAGGCTCGACCCATATGGGAAATGTAGGCTAGTAGAATGTCCGGGCGATGACTCTCGAAAGATGCAATTTCGATCGACGGAAACTGCTCCGGTCAGTTTCCGGTGGTGTCATGGGTTTCGGTCTGGCTGAAATGCTGGCCCAGCAGGCCGCTGCCGACGCTTCCACGCGCTCATCTCGGGCGAAGCAGGTGCTGGTTGTCTATGAAGAAGGTGGCGTAAGGCAGACGCACCTTGTTCCCAAGCTCCAGCTTGGCAACAAGGGTTTACCGACATCAATCCAAGAATGCCAATCGACATGCCCGAATCCGTACCACCGCAGCCCGATAGACTGCCCCTCGAAAATTGCGTTGTCTTTCAGGACATGACGCCCGAAGAAAAACAGCCGGTACTCGCCCTCATGGAGCACGAGACCTACCCGGCTGGCGAGACAATTCTCCGCGAAGGGCTGTCGATCCAGATCCTGTGGATCATTGTTCGCGGTCAATGCGAAGTCGTCAAAACAACCAGCAAGGGCAGCGAGCAGCAACTGGCAGTACTCGGTCCCTGCGCCGTTTTTGGAGAAATGTCGTTCTTCCATCAGGCCGCTCATTCTGCATCGGTCCGCACCCTCAGTGAAGTGGAAGTCATGCGGCTTTCACGCAGCGCATACGACGAACTGACCACAATCTCCCCGTCGGCCGCCCACAAAGTCGCTTCCAGCACCGCCAACATTCTCGCCGACCGCCTTCGGCAAATGGATGACTGGGTCTGCCATCTCGTCGAGCGCCCCGAAGGTGCGAGCCACCGAAAGGAATGGCACGACTTCCGCGCCAAACTCTATTCCGATTGGGAATTCTGATCGGCTGGCAGACGGATATGGAGGCGAGACACTGTTTCTTCACATCGGGTTTACGACTTCTTCACTCCTGATTTACGACGCTCGGCGAAGACGTTTTGGCCCGTTTTCTCAAAAAATGAGAAAACGGCACGTTAACTTCGTGCCACCTGTTGCGGTGTGTTTGTCAGCGGACATTGCTCCAATTGAAAAGCACAGAAATGACCAAACGCAACGTCTTGATTCTTGGGGGATACGGAACCTTCGGTCGTCACGTCGCCGAACAACTTGCAGTGACATCAGAGGCACAGGTGACAATCTCTGGTCGCAACCCAGGCAAGGGGACACCGTTCGCTGAATCGCTCGGTGTCGAATTTCGCCAATGCGACGCGAATGATCCGACATCTCTGCGAAATGCAGTGCAAGATGCGTGGCTCGTCATCAACGCATCCGGCCCATTCAAAGCGACAGAATATTCGATCCCACAAACCTGCATCGACGCCGGTTGCCATTACATCGACATGGCTGATGGCCGCGACTACATTGCCAATATCGTTCAACTCGACGAGGCCGCCCGCGCTCAAAATGTGTTTGTCTGTGCTGGTGCAAGTACAACACCCGCGATCACTTCTGCACTTGTTGCCGAACTGCAACCACAGCTCGGACAGATCCGTTCGATCAAAGTTGCATTAAATGCCGGCAACAAGAATCAAGCTGGCATTTCCACAATTGCAACCATTTTGAGCTATGTGGGGCGTCCGGTTCAGGTCTGGCGCGGTGGCGGGTGGCGTACAATGCGAGGTTGGGGTGCTGGCGAGTTCGTCGAGTTCCCGCCACCAGTAGGACGCCGCCGCGTACAACTCTGCGATGTCCCGGATCTGGCGATCTTCCCGAGACATTTTGAAGTTGACGACGTCATCTTCAAGGCGGGCGTGGAGTTGACTATTTTGAATTACGCCATTGCCGCTTTGGGAAAACTGAGACAGTTCTGCCCTCCGCTGAACCTGCCATCATTTGCCCGACCGCTCGTTTTGGTGAGCAGCCTGTTTAAGCACTTCGGCACACTGCATGGCGGCTGTGCCGTGTGGGTTACCGATACCGATGGGCGGCAAAAGTCCGTCGCGGTGGTTGCCCACAAGAATGGACCTCGTATCCCCGGTTCACCAGCAATACTGCTTGCACGGAAGTTGCTTTCCGGCGGAATCAACCATGTCGGAGCTTGTCCGTGCATTGGCTTCTTGCGTCTCGCCGACTTTGCCGAGTTTCTCGCCCCGTACAATATCTTTGTCGCACATGGCGAAAATGGAACCTGGACGTCGTAGCCGACATAGAGCCTGGATGTTCCGAACCAAAGTTCAACTCACCGTTTGGCAGTTCTCACGTGAACCGCACGTGATGCGACTTCGATGAAACCGAGTTCGTCGTAAATCCTGTTCGCCGGCGCGTTCTGTGCATCGACGGCCAGCAGAACCGATTGCCGACCGGCGTTCCGTGCGGCATGGAGTCCGTCGATCAACATGGCCCGCCCGTAACCGCATCCACGGGCATCGGCCGCCACGCCCATGTAAACCACTTCCCACGCATCCTGTGCGGGGTGATCGTTCATCAACAACATGCCGACGTCGCGGCCGTCAATCGAATAGACCTTCCAACGCTCGGCCGTAAAGTCCCCCGAACACCGATGGCTCGCCAACGCCTCCATTCCCGTGCGGTGTTCGTGGAAGTCGGGGCAATCGAGCGTATCGATATAAGTTTGCTCGACCAGCCGGGCAAAGCGTTCTTCGTTCTCCTGTGCGCAAAATACCGTCACATCGAGCGCCACATCAACGCGCGATGGCAGTGGGTTTTCTAACAAGCGTTGAAGATAAAACAGATCGGCCAGATGCCGAAATCCGTTGCGAATCAGAGCGGCGCGGTCAGCGGTCGCATCTGTTTCCAGTATCGACTGGGCCGAGACAATCTCGCCCGCATCAACACGGCCTGCGACCGTCCCATAAAGCGCATCGACAATCGCATTGCAATCGGCATCACCTTCAGCCTGCGCGGGCCAGACGAAAGCGGTGCCGTCATCCTGCATGATCGACAACACCACGCCGCGAATCTGTGATCCTTCGCGGGCCAATATCAGCCCATCGAATGAAATCTCGCCGCGTTCCGCGCCAGTCAGGAATTCCTCGACCTGAGCCGAACGAATTTCTGTCGGCATGGCTTGGAACAGTAGCGACAAAGCCGCAGCCTGCTCGGCAGGTGTCGCCATCGAAATTTTAAGCATGCCCGCCCTGCTATTCGGTCGCTGGTGTTAATCCCGTATTAATCGCCCCAGCAGATTAGCTTTTCCGTGGACGAAAGTCATCGCAGATTAAGAACGGCTGCAGTGGCACTGCGGATCGCGCCAGCGACGCGGATCGGGACGGAGCTCGATCCCTACAGATTCAATACCGCCACTGTCAAATTTGGCTGCGTCCATCTGTCGACAAATCGACGTGATCTCACTGGCATCGAAACTCCAGAACTGTTACGAATTGAAGCGGGGTGGGTGTGTCCACCGAGGCTGGCTTGCTGGCCGCCCGGCTGTTGCGAACGGGAGATGAGTGATGCCGATTCTTGTCGAATGTAGCGTCTGTGGGAAAAAATATCGTCTGGGCGAGGATCGCGCGGGATCGACGATTGAATGCAAAGAGTGTTTCGGCGAGATCGACGTACCGGGCCGGCGCGCGCGTTCGTCTTCACCCCGACGTGCAGCTTCACCAAATCGGCCGCAGCGAAGAAGTTCTTCCAGTTCCGGGGTCAACCCGCTCCTGTTAATCGGTGGGATTTTGGGTGGCGTTGTCTTCCTCATTGTCGCGCTGGTTGTGGTCGTTGTGATCATGCTCCCCGACAAGGCGGCAGATCCCAATCCCAACAATTTCGCCCGGCAGAACCGTCCGGTCATTCCGCAAATGCCCGCCCCACGTGCGCCAAATTTCCCGCGCGGTCCACGTGCGCCAAATTTCCCGCGCGGTCCCCGTGCGCCAAACTTCCCGCGCGTTCCCCGACCCGTCCCCGGCCGCATGCGGCCGGCTCCCAATATTCCAAGGCCCAACAACGCTGTTCCCAACGTCCCCGTTCCCAAAGTTCCCGAGCCGGCGAAACTGGATCTCATCGCCTGGAACGTCGAAGTGGACCCCCCAGCGGAGACGTATGAATTTGACATCGAAAAAGACATTCGCATCCCCACGGGTGATCGATTTGGCGCGGGGAACATGTTGCTGCCGGCGATGCCGACCGCTTTCGTCCTGGTGGGCCGAAACAGCAACGATCGGGAAAAGAGCACGATCTACGATTTGCGAACGCGAAAGAAAGTCGCCGACGTCACCGGCATCAAGATCGATTCTAATGCGAGTCGGCTCAGCCAGGACTGTAAGTTTCTGGTGGGTCGGATGCTGATCGAAGGGAATCTGCTCGTCTATGATGTCAAGGCCGAGAAGCCACTCGGCAAGATTCCCACGAAACAACAATACCCGTCCTTGCAGACGTTCGAGTTGCCCGGATCAAAGCGGATTGTTGCCTGGGCAAGCAATAAGCCAGTAACGATCTGGAGCCTGCCTGCGGGTGATGTCGAACGCACGATTGAGCTTCCCAAAGGCTTCCAAATTCAATCGATTTCGTTCAGCCCAGGCGGACGGTATATGACCGTCATTCACGAAGGCAACAAGATCCTGCGCGTGTACGACCTGGACAACGGCCAGCCGGTTGGCGAAGTGGCGGCACCGTTGGACGAGCGCAATCGGGCCGAACGATGTCTCTGCCTCGTGTTTTCACACGATGGAAAGGAACTGGCCGGCCTGTTTGGAACGTTCAAGTCGCGACTGGTGGCATGGGACATCGCAGACGGAAAAACGGCCGTCGATCACAAATTCGGAGAATCGTTGCGATCAACCATCAAGGGGGCATTCGGATACCGTGCGCCGCCTTTGGAGTGGTTTCCCGATCGCAGCAAATGGCTGGTGTACGGTCACGCCATTGTTGATCGCGAGGCAGGCGGACCGGTTTGGTCGGCCCCCGTCGATACGGGCGGCACGGCAACACGACGGATGATCGACAATGGGCGAGTACTGACAATCTCCGGTGCGCGTGGAAGCCGTTCCGTTGCTTCGCTGAAGCTGCCTCAAGAGGAAATCACGCAGGCGATTGCGCTGGTGCGAAGCGGCGGAACGAGTGCCGATGTCGGCCTGCCTCCGCTGACGTTGCCCGATCAGAAAACGGTTCAGGAGATTGACACAACGGCTGCAATCGGCAACTGGCAGGTTAAGGCAGACGCGGGCCCCAAACTACCGGCCGGGTCGCTCTCCAAACCGTTAACGCTCAACACCAAAGGCATCGAAATACTTCAAGCTCTGCTTTCCAGGTCGGGCACGCGTCTGATCGTGAATCGGACACCGGCACGTCCGACAGGTGGAGCGAAATCTGATTCCAATTCCACCGAGAAGCCGCCGAAGTCGATGCTCTCGGTCTACGATGTCGCCAACGGTGACGAATTGAAACAGATCCCACTTTCGTTCAACTGCACTCTCACGGCTGTCAACGCGAAAGGAACGCGTTGCTTAATCCGCCCCGGTCAGGGTCGAGTCGATGTGTATTCGATCGACGACGGCAGTCACATTGCCGGTTGGCGACCCTATCAGACAGGAGACAAGCGATTTCGCAATGTGGAATTCGCCGCCTTCATCGACGACACCCACGTTTTGACGCGAGGTGGCATGAATCAAGTGGTGCTGTGGGAGATTCCATCGTGCAAAGCCGTTTATTCTTTCGAGACGCACCTCAATCCCATGCTGTCAGCTGGGGGAAAGTATCTGGCCGTTGCCGGAAAGACCGATCATGACGTACGGTTCTACGAACCGTTGACCGGGCAGCCTCGCGGTGGATTGAAGTTGTCGTCGGCAGTCAGGGGCGGTCTTGCCTTTCACCCAGGTGGTGAGCGGTTGGCGGTGATCGCTGGCGGAACGATCAAGCTCTACAGTTTGAAAGACGGCAAGAAGGAGAAGGAATTCCGAGTGGCGAAGGGCGGTCGCACGTTGAAATGGTGCGGAGACCGCCACCTGCTGGCAGATAACCGATTACTGATCGACATCGACAAGGGGCTCAATGTCTGGAACTACAACGTCCACCTCTTTAATAACGGAAACGCCCGCAATCTCGAACAGAGCCTCGATGGCCGACATTGGTTTATCGCCCCCGATTCCCCTATTAATAAAACGGCGGCATTGTGTGCGGTCACGCTTCCGCATCCAGAAGCCGTGACCAAATTATCTGCGACCGCGCTCAAAGCCAAAACGATTCTTGGACCTGGCACGAAGGTCAGCTTGAACGTCAACTTCAACACGCCAGCGGGAATGTCGAATATTACCAACCAGTTCAAACAGCGCTTGATCGCTGCATTAAAACGAAACGGCATCACGGATGCCGCCGGCCAGCAGGTTGTTCTGACCGCAACGATGTCGCGGCAATCGACCGGAAAAATCCTCGAATACGAATTGACCGAAGGATCGCGATTTGGCATCGGGGGCAAGAAAAAGGAGATAAAGCTCTCCGAGACGAAAGTGGAATGCAATATCGCGATGACACACCGCGGCAAATCGTACGGAACATCCAATCGGTCGTTCTCGAACGATCTGGTCAATCTCATCCAAGCCCGCCTACCAAAAGGGAAGACGGCCGAACAATACCTGGCCGAGCGACAGTGGCAGAACGCGACGAGGCACATACTGGCGTACAGCCCGCCCACGCTGATTTACTCAGCGGATGCTGGTACGGGCTTCGGTAGCTCGCAAATCACGTCAACAGGCTTCAAGGCAATGCAACTGCCAAGCGGGAAGTGAGGAGTTGAACGAACTCCCAGCTGCGGTGCAACGCACCGCAGAGACTGCGATCCGTTTGATCGCAGCTGGGGCGCGTTACTTCACTTCGATACGCAAATCAACGATGTTCGCGTGCGGAAGAACAACCGCCCGTCGGCGATTGCCGGCGTTCCCAGCACGGACTCACCCAAGTCGTTCTTGGCGAGGATCTTCAACTCGGGACCGTTCTCGAGCACCACGACGTTGCCGTTCTCGCCGGCGACGTAAATCTTTCCGTCTCCGTAGACCGGTGATGCAAAGTATTCGCCCGCGTTTTGAATCCGCTTGGGTCCCCACAGCGAACCGCCTTTTTCGGTTTCAAAGCAGGTGCCGATGCCGCCCCCTTTAATCAGCAGCATGCGGCCATCGACAACTAGCGGAGACACGATGTGGTCGGTGTACTTTGTGTTGTGTTTCCACAGCAAATGCGAATCGGTGACATCGCCGCGCCCGCCACCGCGAATCGCCAGAATGAATTCGTCGGCCGGATTCTCAACGTCAAATCTGGCCCCGGCAAAGTTGTCTGGATTCAGGAACGCCAGATCAAGCTCGCGGCCTTCCAGAAAGCCGTCTTTGTTGACGTCGCCACGGTCGAATGTCTTTTTAAAGAATGTCTCGGGAATTTCGTCTTCACCTACAAATGCTTGCATCTCCGCTTTGCTCAACTTGCCGTCTTTGTTGCCGGTGTCGCTGCGGTCGGCGGTTGCCAGCCATTGGTTGGCAATGCCGCTGCTCTGCAGTGAAACGTAAATCACACCGCCCATGCTGACGGGCGTCGTCTTAATGTTTCGCAGCAGCGTGCGGGCCGTCCACAATCGTTTGCCAGTCTTCGGCGAATAGCCGACGAGCGACCCGGTGCCAGCGATCACTATCTCATCGCCGTGATCGGTTTCGCAGATTACCGGATGCGAATAGTTGACGGCCTGATCGCTGCGGTCATCTTTCCACAGAATCTTGCCGCTCTTTTTGTCGAAAGCGTAAAAGGCGGGATTCAGATCGTCGTCCTGCACGAACAGAACCATGTTCTTGTACAACACCGGCGACATGCCCGCGCCCCACTTGAAAATGAAGTACGGGACCGGCAGATTCTTCTGCCAGACGTCTTCGCCCGTGGATGAATCGACGGCGACCATTCCCAGCGTGCTGAAGTAGAAGTAAACCCGTTCGCCGTCGGCCGCGGCTGTTGTAGCGGCGTGACTGTTAGTCTTATGGACTTCCGGCAACTTGCCGGTCGGCCAACGACGCTCCCACAGCTTGCGACCGCTTGCAGCATCGAATGCCAACAGGCCAACCGTCGCGTCGTCCATCATCGCCGAGACAAACACCCGCCCCGCGGCAACAATCGGACAACCGATCCCATCACCAATCTTCGCCGACCAGGCAACATTCTCAGTCGCCGAAAACGTCGTTGGCAACGGCAACTTCGATGCCGAAATACCACTGCAATTCGGCCCGCGGAACTGCGCCCAATCTTCGGCATTCGCCGTTCCGACGAACAGCAGACAGCCGCAAAGCAGAGGCAAAACAAAACGGCTGAGAACTGAAGTCGAGACGCGATGATCGTTCGTCCGTTGCCGACGCATTGTTGAACTCCCGCTGATTGGCTTCTGAGAAAAAACGGAATTTGTCTGTTTTGATCCTACCCGCAGCACGAGGCGGGAACAACGGTCGATCCGCTTTCCCATTTAGCCGGCCCGCTTGCGGGACATGATTCTTCCAAAGCGTCGTCGCGCGAGGACACGGCTCGCAAGCGAGCCGGCTAAATAAATTTGCATCATCGCGCTATTTATTGCGTTTGAGTTTCTGCAACCGCAGGCCACCAACTTCTGCAACGTACAGGTTGCCGAATGAGTCAGCCGCGAGCATGTGGGGCAGGTTGAATTGGCCCGGTTTGTCGCCTTTTTCTCCCCACGAATTCTGCACTTTGCCGGTCGAATCGATTTGGAACACTTTGCTGGCGCGACCGTCGGCCACGAACAGGCGATCATCCTTGTCGAGTTCCATGCCGTACGGCGCGAAACCGGGCCAGACCGCCAACAGTTTGCCATTGGCGTTGAAGACCTGCACGCGGTCGTTCTCGCGGTCGCCCACCAGTACCCTGCCCTGCTTGTCGATGCAGATCGAGTGCGGCAGATCGAAATCGCCGCGTCCTTTGCCCGGTTTGCCCCAACTGGTGAGGAACTTGCCGTTGGCGGCGAACTTCATCACGCGGCTGTTGCCGTAACCGTCGGTCACATAGATTTCACCCTTCGCCCCGAAGGCGATGTCGGTCGGTTTGTTGAATTGGTTTTCGCCCAGCCCCGGCTTGTCGGTCTGTCCGAGCGCCAACAGCAGTTTGCCGGTGGAGTTGAACTTGAACACCATGTGATGCCCGATGTCGGTCACCCAGACGTTGTCGTCCACGTCGATCCGTAACCCATGCGCTTTGCCGATGAGATCATCGCCCCACGAACGGAGAAACTTTCCCTCACGATCGAAAACAAGAATGGGCCGTTTGCCGCGATGAAACAAGTAGAGCCGCCCGTTGCTGTCGAAGTCAACCGCCGAGCATTGCCCGAGCGTTACGTCAGCCGGTAGTTGAAGAAAATCGGGTGCCGGTTCAAAATCGATGCGGTCACCGGCAATGGACGTGTCTTCAACACAGGTGAGGAACAGAGCCATGACGGCAATCGTCCATCGGAATTTGCGTGGTGGCATGTGACGTCTTCCTGTTCGATGTTCTGTTTGACGTAATGTCCGAGCGACATTGGTTCCAGCAGTAGGTATTCAGCATACCGTGCCAAATGAAAGTTTTCACTCGTTTCACCCGTTCCACTGGTCCCCAAACTCCAGTTTGGGGACCAACATCCACGAAGCTCTGCTTCGCTCGATGCCACGCTGACGTTCCGCCTCCCTTGCGTGTTGCCAAGTCGGCGTTCCCAAGCTGGAGCTTGGGAACGAGTAAACTGATGCCGGGATTGAATTCACTCTGTCGCCGGTGGTAGCTTGGTGGAAAGTCAGACCATAAGAATTCAACACGAGGAGTACGCCATGTCGCTTTCGCTCAACCGCCGACAGATGTTGACATCGACGGGGGCCGGACTGGCGGTGGCCACGATGGGGATGCCTGTATTTGGCTCGAATGCACCGCAAGCGAAGGTGGCTTCATTGGATGTGATCAGCAAACAATCGCATCTTTATTGTGGTTGGCCCACTCTCACGCGGCGGAAGAACGGGCAGTTGTGGTTGGTGTGGTCGGGCGGACGTGAGACACACGTTTGCCCGTTTGGCCGTGTTGAAGCGATGACCTCGAACGACGATGGCGGGACATGGACCTGGCCGCGCGTGCTGCTCGATGCCGACATCGACGACCGCGACGCCGGCGTTCTGGAAACCGCGAAGGGTTCGCTGCTGGTGACGTCGTTTTCGTCGCTCGCATACGAAGACACGTTGCGTGCGGCCGAGCAGAAGAGCGAATCGGGAAAGCCGGGCGCGTGGACGTCGGAGAAGTTGGAACGGTGGGTCTCTGCCCGCGATCGGTTGACTGCCGAACAACGCAAGGCACGACTTGGCGTGTGGATGCTGCGATCGACCGACGGCGGCATGAGTTTTTCGGCCCCGTTCCGCTGCCAGGTCAACAGCCCGCACGGACCGGTTCAGATTTCCGACGGACGCGTTTTGTACGCCGGCAAGGAACTGTGGCACGGCGAGGGCCGAATCGGAGTGTGCGAGTCGTTCGATGACGGACAAACGTGGCGTTGGCAGGCGGCCATTCCCACGCGGCCGGGTGACGATCATCGCAACTATCACGAACTTCACGCCGTCGAGACCGCGGACAAACGTTTGATTGTCCATATTCGCAACCACAACAAAAAGAACGCCGGTGAGACGCTGCAGAGCGAATCGGAAGACGGCGGCAAGACGTGGTCATCGCCGCATTCCATCGGTGTTTGGGGGTTGCCGTCACATTTGCTTCGTCTGCGAGATGGCCGGCTGTTGATGTCCTACGGCCACCGTCGCCGCCCGTTTGGAAATCAGGCCCGCATCAGTGCCGATCACGGTCGCACGTGGTCGGAACCGCTGACGATCAGCGGTGACGGCATCGGCGGCGACCTCGGCTATACCTCGACAGTCGAACTCGCCGACGGTTCACTGCTGAGCGTTTGGTACGAGCGAATGAAATCTTCGCCACTGGCGGTCCTCAGGCAAGCGCGGTGGAGCATTGTGTAGCGACGACACGATGTAACGGATGCATTCATTCCGGTGTTGTTGGTCGGCGCGAGACTGTGCCGCAGCGCACGAGATGCTAGAATGCTTGCGGCTGGCGATTTTTGCGAGTTAAACCGCCTGACGGCGGACACCGAGAAGACGACGAGGCAACCATGCGACTGACACTTGATTACGGCAAGACCGGGCTGGATGTGGAGATCCCCGATGAGAACATTGTCGGGCCGTTGGAAATGCAGCCGACGGTTCCACTGGAGAAGCCGGGTGAGGCCATTCAAGCCGTCCTTACGAATCCGACCGGTTCCGTACCGCTGGCGGAGTTGGCGCGAGGAAAGCAATCGGCCTGCATATTGATTTGCGACATCACGCGTCCCGTGCCGAACGAGTTGCTGTTGTCGCACATCCTGCCGACGCTGGAAGAGGCGGGAATTCCGCGCGACGAGATTCTCATTCTGATTGCCACCGGATTGCATCGCCCGAACGAAGGCGACGAGTTGGTGGAACTTGTAGGGGCGGAGATCGCGGCGAATTACCGCGTCGAGAATCATCACGGCAAAGTTTTCGAAGAGCACACGTCGCTGGGAGACTCACCGCGCGGCGTTCCCGTTTTTATTGATAGCCGCTACGTCGAGGCCGATCTGAAAATCGCCACCGGTCTCATCGAGCCGCATTTGATGGCCGGGTATTCGGGCGGTCGAAAGTTGATCTGCCCCGGCATCGCCGCGTTGGAGACGGTTAAGATTTGGCATGGGCCACAGTTTCTGGAGCATCCCAAGGCCGACTGCGGATACTTGGAGGGCAATCCGGTTCACGAAGAGAATACGGCGATTGCCCGGATGGCAGGCTGCGATTTCATCGTTAACGTCACGCTCGATGAAAAGCGGCAGGTGACGTCGGTAGTGGCCGGCGACATGGAGCAGGCTTTTCTCAAGGGCGTGCAGTTTGTTGAGACAGTGGTAAAAGCCGAGGTTGGCGAACCATGCGATGCGGTGGTGACATCATGCGCCGGGTACCCGTTGGATACGACGTTCTACCAATCGGTTAAAGGTCTCACCGGCGTGTTGCCCATCGTTAAAGAGGGCGGGACGATTATCATCGCAGCCGGATTAACCGAAGGAATCGGCAGTCCGGAGTTCCAACAGTTGTTCGATGAGAACGATAGCCTCGACGGATTCATGCAGCGTATTTTGGGGAAAGACTATTTCGTGATGGACCAGTGGCAGTTGGAAGAGTTGGCCAAGGTCTGCCGCAAGGCGAAGGTCAAATTCGTCAGCGACGGCCTTCCGGCAGAAACGCTGAACGGGTTGTTCGTTGAAGCGGCAGAGAGCGTCGAAGCGGCAGTCGCCGACGTGCTGACCGAACACGGCAAAAACGCTCGAATTGCCGTCGTCCCCAAAGGCCCCTACGTCATGCCGGTACTCGCGTAACGCTCGCTTGTAAGCAGGTTTGAGCTTGCTGTGACTGTTGTGCCGCTTCATCGGGAAACGACGGTGAATTGTTCGGCGCCAGCCATCGGTTTGCAATCGGCATTTTTTACCGCTTCGTCGCACCTCGGGTTTCATACGGTGCGACGAAGCTGCCGATGGAACTCATACTCACCCTCGGCGAACAAACCCCATGTCCGCCAAACCCACTGAGTTTGTGGCCGGTGCCGATTGCTCCGGTTTCACGATTCGGCTGGCACCCCCACTTCACATTCCCACCTCACACCTCTCCCCTCACACCTCTCCCCTCACACCTCTCCCCTCACATCGAATTCACAGTCGGAAGGACGCCATGCGTGACATCAGAACCATTCTCTCGGCAGGGGCTTGCGTTCCTCTGGCGATGCTGTTGACAGTCAGCGTTTTTGTAAGCTCAGCGTCGGCACAGGGATTCGTTCCTGGCACGGGGTATCGCGTCAAGGGAGCCGGCGACGACTTCGAAGATACCAAGTGGACGTTCATGCACAACTTCCCCAAGAGCAGCCGGGAGACCGATCAGCAGGTCCGCGAGCCGTACGGTATGTCGGCCAATCAGCGGTGGTTTGAAAGTCCGAAGCGCGGCCAGCCCGATCAGTTGCTGCGCGTGACGCCCCCGAAAGGCGGAATTCTCGGGAGCACCGGAGCACTGAAGATGCGGACGCTGAATTCCTACATTCCCGGACGAGTGACCGGAAAAAGTGCACAGGATGATCTGTTGTTCGACGTCGGCTCAGCCATCGGTGGGACGATTCCCGTTCGCAAAAATCCCAGCGTTGTCGTGCGGGTTTACCTGCCCCCCTTCGAGAAATGGGAAAACTGCACGGCCACATCGTTCGGGTTTCGTAGCGCTGTGATGTCTTCAGCCACGCAAACAAAACGCAGCTTATTTGGTAGCAAACGATACAAGAAACGAGAGATCTACTTCCCGGGGATCTTCATCCAGTTTAATAGCAAAGGACACCGTGGTGCAGCGGTAGATTCGGCTTCGTTCATTCTGCGAGGCAACGACTACAACGTCGATTACATGGTCAGAGAGATTAAGCAGACCGGTTGGTGGACGCTGGGAATGTCGTTCACGTCCGACGGTCGTTGCCACTACTATGCCAGCCCAGGTATCGATAAGTTGACGCGAAAAGACCACATGGCATCGCACTTTCCGCAGTCGGTTCACTGCGAACAGTTTCACACCTACTTCTTCAACGTCTGCAATTCCCAGGACGGTCAGAAGTGGTCGACCGATTGGATTATTGACGACCCGGCACTGTACGTGGTCCGAAAATAGATCAGCAATGAGAAACGTCTAAATTCCGCACACCGCTTATTCGCCTTCGTCGCAGCACGCGACGGAGGCGTTTTTTTGTTAAACTCCTGGCCAACAACTCTGTAGGGAACGCCGTCCCTGGCGTTCCGCATCGCGCGAAATTCGCGGAATGCCACAGAGGGCATTCCCTACAGGAGATGGAACGCAAGCGGCAGAGCATTGCGCACCAATTGAAGCAATAGACCAAACAGGGCAAATCGATGAGACGACTGATTGTCACCGGGCCGCGTCGTGCGGAATTCGAGGATGTGGCAGAACCGGAGTGCCCCCACGACGGGCTGCTGGTCCGTGCGCGAATGACGGCAATTAGTGTGGGAACCGAAATTCGCGTGTTTCGGGCGCAGGCCGTCGATGAAGCCGGCCAGTTTCTGCACGAGCGCATTCCGTTTGTCCTTCCCACTGAGAACGGGTACTCGATGGTGGGCGATGTCGTCGCCGTTGGCAAAGAAGTCGCCGATTTCAACGTGGGCGACCGCGTGTTTACGCCGTCGGCCCACAAAGAAATCGCTGCCGTCAACAGCCAGCTGGCAATCAAGTTGCCCGCAGAGATTCCCGACGAACAGGCCGTCCTGCTCAATATTTGTGAAGTGGGCCACATCGCACTGCGTCGCGGCAGCCCTGCGCCGGGCGAAAACGTGGCCGTGGTCGGGCAAGGGGTCATTGGTCTGGCGGCATTGGCCTATTGCCGCGCGTTCGGATTTCGCACGGCGGCCATAGATATCAGCAACGAACGACTGGATGTCTCGCGACAAATGGGGGCCGACTTGGCGGTATCACCGAAGCAGGATGCATGTGTTGATCGTGTGCAGGAATTGTTTGATGGCGCGGGGGCCGATCTGGTCATCGAAGCGGCTTCACGATGGGATGCAATTCAGACATCAATGGATGTTGCCGCTGACGATGCTCGCATTGTTGTCGCCGCGCGACATACCGATTCGCCCGAATTCAATCCTGTCGGACATCCCTATTTGGGCAAGAAGCTGACGCTGCTGACATCTTACGGGTACGCCGCGCCGGGACAGCGCTGGGATCGCCAACGTTCCATCGGCCTCACTCTCGAATTGCTCAAATCGGGTCGCCTGGATGTCGAACCGATGATTACGCACCGCATCAAGGCGGCATCGCTCCCCGACATGTACCGCCGGTTAGACGAAGGCGAACCATCGATCGTCGGCGTTGTTGTGAGCTGGTAGCTGCGAGCCAATGGCTCGCAGCTACCGCGGTGCATTGCACCGCGGCTGTTCAGCCTTCGTACAATTCGATAATCGGCCGGCCCTCGGAAATAGGGAACGGTCGCGTCAATGCATCGGTGAAGTGGCCACCGGGATGAATTCCCAGTGCCGAAAAGATGGTCGCCGTCACGTCCCACGGGCCGAATTTGTGAGTTGACGGATAAGCGCCGTTGCGGTCGGATGCGCCGACGAGTTTTCCGCGCGAAACACCGGCACCGGCCATTACAATGGAATAGACGGCGGCCCAATGTTTTCGACCGGGCAAGTTGCCGGCGAAATTGGGTTCGCGGGCCACCAATGGCGCGCGGCCGAACTCGCCCATGCAAATCACCAGAGTTTCATCGAGTAACCCCCGCGCTTCCAGGTCTTCGAGCAGCGCGGAGAAACCGAGATCAAACCGAGGCAACAGGTGCTTCTCCAGTGAACTGAAAATGTCGTTGTGCGTGTCCCAGCCGTAGGAATCCGTTTCGTTCGGCTTGGTGTCCTGGCCTCGGTTCGTGTGATTGAACATCACCGTGATCAACGGCACGCCGGCTTCGACGAGGCGACGCGCCAACAGGCAGGCTTGTCCTGAACGGTTGCGGCCATATCGGTCTCGCAATTTGGCCGGCTCGGCCGAAAGATCGAATGCGTTGCGAGTTTCCGGTCGGTCGAGCATGTCGAAGGCTCGACCGTAGAGTTGGCTCATGTCGGCCATTGTTTGGTTTCGCTGTAACCGTCGCGTTTTGTGGTCGAGCGTTTCCACCAACTGCCGCCGCAGTTCCAGCCGTCTCTTGGTAAGTTCCGGCTGCACTGCAAGACCGGGAAAAGCGACGGAACCGGCGTTGACGTCGCCAATGACCATCGGATCGAATTTTCGCCCCAGCAGTCCGCCGTCTTGCCCTGGACCAATCAACGCGGGAACGAGAGCCGGTCCGTTGATATGGACAACCGATTCGACAAATGCCGGCTTGGGATTGAGTCGTTTGTAAATCGAACCGTAACACGGAAGGTCGGTCGCGGCCGGCGGCGGATTCGACGAGCGACGGATGTGATACTGTCCCGTCATGCCGAGATAAAACGCCGAGCCATGATCGAGGTCTTCGTGCGACATACTGCGGATGATGGAATATCGGTCGGACAGTTTGCTGAGTCGCGGCATGTGTTCGCAGAGCAGAGTTCCCGGTACCGCAGTTTGAGCCGGCTGAAACGCTCCGCGAATTTCCAATGGAGCTTGCGGTTTGGGATCCCATGTATCGAGTTGGCTTTGCCCTCCGCTGGCAAAAACGACAATGACCGATTTCGCACGTCCGAATCCAGGAATCACTGCGGATGATTGATTGTCGGCATGAGCGCGCGCAGTCGGCGCGGAAGAAAGCAGCGATCCCAAGCTGGCCAGTCCGCCGAATCGCAGGCAGTTGCGGCGGGAAACTTGGTGCGCTGAATTATCGCGATCAATTACGAATTGCTGCACGATGGTTGCCCCAGCGTTGCCGTTTCAGTTGCGTTACTTGAATTTAGCTTCATAGCAATACGCCGGTCAAACGGTGGCAACTATTTTGCGCTGTGTTGCTAACGACTCCGACTGTTGGAATATTGAAAACGGAATCAACCGTACTTCGCTCATGAGCAAGTCGGTGATTTTCATTCGATGCTTTTGTCTTGTTTTCTTACCGCGCCGGTTTCTGAAAAAATGACCAGTCTGCAACGTTTCAGCTGACGTTTCTGTATTGGTTGGTCGAATTTGCAGTTGCGGAAGATTTGCTTGCCCCTTTTAGTTTTGGGCGTCTCCGCACGGTCACTTTTTTAGGAATGCGACGCGATGGCAGAAGGCACAATCAAGCGGTTGACGGACAAGGGTTTTGGATTCATCGATACGGGAACAGGAAAGGACATGTTCTTCCACATGTCGAACCTTGTTGACGTGAGCTACGATGAATTGCAAGAGGGACAGCAAGTGTCGTTCGACGAAGGTCAGGGTCCCAAAGGGCCTCGGGCCGAAAACGTCAAGGTGATCTGAAAAGTTCCCCTTGCACGACCTGAACGCCCTCTGCGAAATAAATACGACGGCTGAGATTGCGGATGTCTGGACATCCCCCGTCCCCGAACGAAAGCAGCCGGAAGACATCACGTCGCGTAACGCTTGCACGCAGAAACAAGGCGATGGAAGGAAAACGCACCGGTGGGCCAGCACCCTACGGTTTGGAAGACAACGGTGCCGGAGGATTGAAGCACGGCGACCGAAAGAAGGTAAGAACGGTCAAATGGATATTCAAGCAGTTCGTCACCGAACTCAATAGCATGAACGCAATTGCCGACGAACTAAACCAGAAGACAACTCCCAGCCCTCGCGGCGGAATGTGGTCCAGTGCGAGCGTCAAACACATCTTGAAACAGCGTGCCTATGTTGGAGATTTCGCATTCGGTGCGGAGCAAGGAGCAGGGCGTTTCCATATAATGGACGACAATGGTGAGGTCGTCGCGAATGGATCGCCAGGTGAGCGCAAAGTGCGAGAACCCATCTTCACGGCGGAGAACGTGTACAAGCCTCTGGTTGATCGGCCGCTCTTTAATCGGGCACAGAAACTGCTAGCGGAAAGGGCCTCTGATCGCAGTCTTCGTAATCGAAGCGGCAACTACCCTTTGACCGGCGTTTTGGTTTGCGATCACTGCAAACGTCCCATGACCGGTTGCCGTCCCAATAGTGGCAAATACGTCGTCTACCGCTGCAACTCATACAGCAAACATGGAAAGTCCGCCTGCAAGAAATACCAGATTCGGCAAGACGTGATTCTTCCTTTTGCAATGCGCTTGCTAGGTGAGGAGATTGCGGAGATCGCAACATTGCTCACGCAGCCGCCAGATGATCTGCTTATCGCTCCACAAATTCGGGCGGAGAAGCGACTTCAACTGGAAGGCGAGCGAGTCGATCTCAATTACAAGGTTGACGTCGGACGGAAGAATCTCCTATTGGTTGAAGATGCGCGGAATCGAAAAATGCTGGATGAAGAGCTTGGTACGATGCACGATAGACTTGAGGAAATCGACAAGTTGCTGGCGGAAAAGCGTGGGACAGAAGAATACACCCGCGAAGATTTAAAGGCACTGACCGATTGGTGGGTTGAGTTTTCTGGTACACCGGATAAAAATGGCCAAGCAGTCTCCGTGCCGGTATCGTCGGAAGTGAACATGAAACTTGCGGGAGGTCTACTTCAAGACCCATACTCGGAAGAGTCGGCGATTCTGGTTGACCCTTTGAAAGTCAATGCGGCACTCCGCGACGTGGGAACGAAGATTGAATTGCGTTGGAATACGACCAAGGTCAAGAGCCGCAATCGACACACTTTGTCGCGTGGACGCTTCCGACTTGGTCAAAAATCAGGGAATATTCCCGAAGGGGTTTTAGGAAGTACGGCTTGTCGCTTGCAGGGCCTTTTTTTGCGCTGTCCCTCCGTTCTGTTTCATGACATCCTGATCAGGACGAGTCTTTCCCTCGACGAGCTGAGACGTTGGGTTGTTGACAAGAAACGCATCTGCCTTCTCGAAGAAAACTGTCGGTTTTCATGTTGTTCTGATTTAATTCAAGGCGAAAATTGGTTCCGGCCTCACCAGACGAAGTGGCATCCCCTGCTCTTGCCACGCCCTGTGGGAACGGTCACCATATATAATACAGCGTTTCAGGCGACTCCTTGCCGATCACTCAGCGGCATTTCTGCCATCCGGCAGTAACGAAAACGAACCACTTCACAAGAGGTGCGTTTCCTGCTGACGCCTGTTAAGTCTGCGCCTTGTCTGTTCAATGATTGCGGAGCCGGTTCTCATGAAAAAACGCACCCGCGCCTCTTGGATTTTCTGTTGTGCACTTGCCTCGACTTTGGCAATGGGTGCCGTCCATGCACAGGAAGAGGAAGATAGCCCCCAAGCCGGTGAGGGGGATGCATTCGATCCGGCTCCGCCGAAAATTAGCAAGCCCGGCGCAACGAGCAAACCGAAATCCATCCTGCAGAAACTTGGGAATGCTTTCGATTCGCTCACCGGCAACAAATCGAGTGCCGAGCGTGCACGCGAAAATGAACCAGTTGACGTCTCCTTTGAATTGGTTGAGTATTTGCGACGCACGGTGCGCGAACATCGGTCGGAAATCGACCGTGGCAAACAAAAGGGAAATGACGCGCCGGCTACGGTCGCCAAACCGAAACCCAAAAAAACAAATCCGAGTCCATACGGACGTCCAACGCTAAACCGGAAACAGTTTGCCACTTTACTCAGCGACCTCGACAAGGCGGAAGCCGAGTTGGCTCAGTTAAAGGCTGTCAACGGAAAAAAGCCACCGGCCGCAGCGAACCCAAAGATTCGCAAGCTACTGGATACGCCGTACGTCGGGACCGTCTATGTCAGCTCGAAAAAGAATGTACGGTTCTTTGTAGCGCGGCTGATCATCGACAATCCGACATCAAAACCGGTCGTCATCAAACGGAGTGAATTGCAACTGAGCGCGGACGGAAAGACGTACAAGTCCGGTGCAATCTCCACGCAGGTGAAGAACCATTCCTATTCGTCGGCCAACAAGAGTGTCTCTCTTGGCCGCCTGAAGCTTCCGGCCGAGGTGAAGATTCCCGCTGGCGGAAACGGTTCCATCTGGGTTGTTTTTGAAAACCTGCCGTTGGGCAACAATATCCCGAAAATGACGTTGAACATGAAACTGGCTGGTCGTCCATCCGTGCTCGACATTAACGCCTACGCGCGGAGCGTGATGGGACTGGCCGTCGAACGCGTTGGCCCTCAGGGTAGCTTGGGGTTGATGACCATTGGCGGTTCGTTGAACATGATCAACATCGGCAGTTTAGTCGATGAACTCGACAAGCTGACGGCCGACAAAGTCATTCGTGTGGTGATTCGCTGGAAGAAATCTGCGCCACAGTCCGACTCGCAAATTGGCAGCTGGATCAAGCAGCAAGCGCAACAAGCGGGGCAGAATCAACGGAACAACGACAACCGCTTCCCAATCATACCGGCGGCGATTCGCGAGTTGCATCTGGCAGAAGTGCCAAGCCAAAACGGCGGGACAACCTATTATTCGTCCTACGGTCGGAACGCGCCGAATAGAATCCACAAGACCGTTGAAGCGGCGGTGTCGGCGGCATTGCGTACGGCATTCGCCGTGCTCTCGCGAGACCAATTGCTGCACGAAATCGAGGAAGGACATCCATTAACAAGGGCGGCCGCGCTGGCAGGCGGTGGCGGACGCCTTTCGAGCGATGACCTGCCGCTCGTTCTTGAATATGCCGAAGGAGATGCGGCCGATATGCAGCGGGCGGCACTCATCGCGCTGAGACATTTCGGCACGTCTGAGGCGCTCGCGGCGCTGATTAAGCAGGCAGAAACAGGAGCAGAGCCAATGTCGGCAGTCGCCATCGAGAGCCTTGCCGGCTCACGGTATTCGGCTGCCCATCGGGCGTTGCTCAAGCTTCTCAAGGGCGCTTCACCTGAGTTGAAAAAGAAGATCGTAGTAATTGTCGCCCGCTATCCCCGTCCGATCTGGCGTGACGTCGTGTATGAATTTGCGACCGCCGACGATCCACAGGTGAGTGTCGTTGCGCTTCAGGCGTTGGTGCGTATTGGCCATCCGCAGCTGGTTGATGTCCTGGAAGATTCGCTGCATAAGGGGACGCGCTCCTTTCAAGAAGCAGCGTTTAAGATTCTCGCGTCGCGCACCGACTCGCGGAGTGAAGATTTGGCAATGCAGTACACTCTCGACCGCATGGAACGGTCAGCACCGACTTCGGAAATGATGCAATTGCTGCAGCGTACACGCGATCGCCGTGCAGTGCCGTTGTTGCTCGCCCACTTCGAGAAGTCCAAGTCGAGTCGATCCGCGATCATCGACACGCTCGCGCAGATCGGCGATCAGTCGGTAGCCGACATGTTTCTCAAGCAATATGCATCGCTGAGTACCAACGAAAAGACGATTGTGCTGAATATGCTTCGCCAGTTTCGCTCGCCCAAGTTTCGCGAGTTGGCCGGCGAGGCCCTGTTGACGAAAGACAGTTCGCTAATTCGTGCAGCCTGCCAGGGTCTGCAGGAAGACGGCAGCACCAAAGCCATCGCATTGCTGATCAACGGCTATGAAAAGTCCAAAAGCACGACAGCCTGGTCCTACATCAGCAATGCCCTTTCCTACCTGGGGACAAGTGAAGCGCGGGCCGCCTTACAAAAAGCGACGCAGACGAAAGACGCCAATCGACGAAATTATGCCGTCAACGCTTTGCGCAATATTCGACAGCGGTCTCCGGGCTACCAGTACATCTACCAAGCCCAACAATTCGACCGGCAGAAAAAATGGAAAGAATCGATTGAGAAGTATACGATAGCCGCACAAATGGATCCCCAGTTGCCCGAGGCTTTTGCCGGTCGGGGAACGGCGCTGTTGCATCAGAATAAATTCAAGGAAGCCGGTCCCGACTTCGAAAAGGCGATAAAGCTCGACCCGTTCAATTCCGTTTCGCTGACCGGCTTGGGCATCGTCCGAGTGCTTGAAGGAAAGGCCGACGAGGGCATCAAGTTGATTGAGGGCAAGCGAAAGATGTTCGAGAACGATGTCATGTTTGCCTACAACGCGGCGTGTGTTTACGGACGCGCTTTGGAAGCCGTCAAGAAAGACTTGAAGGCGGCCGACCGCGATAAGAAAATTGCGGAGTACCAGAAGCTGGCGTTGAACGATTTACAGCGGTCGATCAAACTCGGCTTTCGCGATAAAGACTGGATGAAGAAGGATCCCGATTTGAAATCGCTGCACGATTTGGATGAATTCAAGAAGATCCATTCGCCGGATGCAACCGATGGGGAGAATAAAGCAACGAATTCGGCATCGGACAAAGCTGAGGCAGCCGTTCAACCTGCGATAGCCATTCCAGCCATTGATTTTGAGGCTCCGTAGAATTCTCGTTTCCGCCTTTCGGACCAGACACGATGATCGCCCCGGCTTGGCGGTGAGAAAGCAAACTTTTTTCACAGCGGCGAGTTGATGGTCTATCTGAATCGTATCTACACCAAAAGCGGCGATGGCGGTGAAACGTCGTTGGGCGATGGCAGTCGCGTGCCGAAGACGCATCCGCGAATCACCGCCTATGGCGGTGTCGATGAGTTGAATTCGTTGCTTGGAGTCGCGCTCACGGTCGAAATGCCGCAATCGCTTGCCGACCGAATCGGGCGGATTCAAAACGACCTGTTCGATGTCGGGGCCGACTTGTGCGTCCCGGAATCGGACCCGCCCCCGGAACATCCGCCATTGCGCGTGACAGAACCACAAGTTGCACGGTTGGAGCAGTGGATCGATGACGTCAACGAACACCTGCAGCCGCTCGAGAGTTTCATTCTCCCCGGTGGCTCACCGGCGGCTGCCCATTTGCATCACGCGCGCACGGTTTGTCGCCGCGTTGAGGTGGGCGTTATCGCTTTCTCCCAAACCGAAACGGTCAATCCGCAAGTTGTGATTTATCTCAATCGACTTTCCGACCTGCTCTTCGTGTTGGCCCGCGACTGCAATCGGCAAGGCGCCAACGATCGCCTGTGGGAACCGGGACGAGACGCAAAGTGAGAGTTTGGCAAGTTGACAGAAAAGCGGAACGGGGAAAGCCGAGAGCAACTGCAAACTCAGTCCGCTTTCCGCATTGGCACAATTATGAAGTTCTGTCAAAACCCTCTGTTGGCTCACAATATCCCTAGTTTTCAAGTGCAGAGTTCACCCACAACCGGGTCTTGACGGAGCCTCATGAACTACTTCGCTCACGGCATGCGGTTTTGTGATCGCCCATATTTTCTGGCCGGCACCGCCTGTCCCGATTGGTTATCGGTCGCCGACCGTCGCGTGCGTCTTCGGTCTCGCCGGGTGGAACCATTTGCCGACGGTTCCGCGTCGCCCGAAGCGGAAATCGCCGCCGGTGTCTTGCAGCACCTGGAAGACGATCAGCAGTTTCACCAGACTCGCACGTTCGTGGAAACTTCGGCGCAGCTGACACGATTGATTCGTGAGGTTCTTGGGCCGGAAGATGGATATCGCCCCGGATTTCTGGGACACATCGCAACCGAGTTGATCCTCGACGGCATTCTCATCGAACGTGATCCCGAATGTTTGGACGATTATTACCGCGCCATCGACGGACTGGACGGAGAGTTGGTACAACGTACCGTCAACAAAATGGCCCGCGGAGAGACAAATCGGCTTGCGGGATTGATACCGCGTTTTCATGCGGAACAGTTTCTCCGCGACTACCTCGATTCGGTTCGATTGTTGTATCGCTTGAATCAAGTGATGCGACGAATCAAACTAAGACAACTTCCTGACGAACTGGCCGACGTGTTCGACATCGGGCGGGAGTTCATCCGCGAACGTGCGAGTGAATTGTTGCCCTTCCCGTCGGCCGACGTTTCGCCCGCAAACACCAACCACAAGACACACCGCTGAGGAGCCACGTGATGAAGTACGGAATGAACATGCTGCTCTGGACAACCGAAGTCGCAGAAGAGCACTATCCAATTCTGGATAATCTGAAGTCGATGGGCTACGACGGCGTCGAGATTCCGATTTTCGACATGGACATCAACAAGTTCACGGCTTTGGGAAAACAACTCGATTCGGTCGGGTTAGAGCGGACCGCCGTCACAATCTGCACGGGCGATGCAAATCCAATTTCCGATTCAGCCGACATTCGCGAGGCCGGATTGAATCGGCTCAAGCAGGCCATCGACGCTTGTGCCGCCGCCGGGGTCACGCATCTCTGCGGTCCGATTCACTCCGCCATTGGGGAATTCAGCGGAAGTGGGCCAACCGGTGACGAATGGAAGTACGGCCAGGAAACTCTTGCCAGGGCGGCCGATCATGCCCAAGCGGCCGAAGTGACCTTGGTGGTCGAGTACCTCAACCGCTTCGAATGCTACTTTCTCAACTGTGCGGCCGATGCGTCCCGCTTCGTCGCCGAGGTCGGTCATCCCTACTTGAAAACGATGTACGACACGTTTCATGCGAACATCGAAGAGAAGGACATCGCCGAGGCGATTCGCGCATGTGCCGATCAGACGGTGCACGTGCACATTTCCGAAAACGACCGCTCGACGCCGGGCGAAGGCCACGTCGATTGGGACACCACCTTCGCCACACTCAAAGAGACGGAATACGACGGCTGGATGGTGGTCGAAGCATTCGGCCTCTCGCTGCCCGATTTGGCCGCCGCCACAAAAATCTGGCGAAGAATGTATACCGACGAAGAAACACTGGCCCGAAACGCGCTGGCGTTTATGAAATCTCGAACGGCAGGCTGAACGGCCAGAATACGAATGCATGCACACACGTTGCAGTCGAGTGTTCGGAATGGCTGCTGCCATCGCTGTACACGCATGTCGCACAACTGATGTGACATCGTAAACGGTGCATTGGCGTGCTAGAATTGTTGGATTGAATTCGCGGCTTGAGCCGTAGCGGATTCGTGTGGACGCAACCGTCCTCTCGAGTCGCGGTGTCTATCAGTCAGATTTCTGTCCTCAGTGACGGTGCCATTATTATGCGACTGCCTCTTTTTGTTTTCGCTACTTGTTTCCTGGCCATGTGTGGTCGTTCCACGGCGGCTGATCCGGCGGCCAAGCTGAAGCCCGCAGACCTGCAGTTCTTCGAGAACAAAATCCGACCGGTGTTGGTGGCGCAGTGCTACAAATGCCATTCGGCAAAGGCGCAGCAGAACAAGAAGCTGGAAGGCAAGTTGCTGCTCGATACGCGCGAAGGAATTCGCAAAGGGGGCGAAAGCGGGCCGTCGGTGGTTCCCGGAAACGTCAAGGAGAGTTTGCTGATTGAGGCGATTCGTTACGAGTCGGTGGAGATGCCGCCGAAGAGCAAACTACCGGCCAATGTCATCGCCGATTTTGTAAAGTGGGTTGAGATGGGAGCCCCCGACCCGCGCGATGGCCGAGCGTTGACAACTGAAAAAAATATTGACTTCGTCGCAGCGCGTAAGTTCTGGTCGTTCCAACCTCTGCATGACGTTGCGTTTCCTTCGGTGCAGAACAAGAAATGGGGCCGCACACCGCTCGATCAGTTCGTGTTAGCAAAACTCGAATCCGCGGAGATTGTTCCCAATGACGTTGCTTCAAAACGAACATTGATTCGCCGTATTTTTTTCGATCTGTGGGGGTTGCCACCGGAACCAGCCGACGTCGAAGCATTCGTCGCCGACTCCTCACCCGATGCCTACACCAAGCTCATTGACCGCCTGCTCGAAAGCGATCATTACGGCGAACGGTGGGCGCGGCATTGGCTCGACCTGGCACGCTTCGCAGAAAGCAACGGCTACGCCTTCGATAAAGACCGAGCGAACGCATACCACTACCGCGATTTCGTTATCAAGGCGTTGAATGAAGGTATGCCTTACGATCGATTCATTCGCCTGCAGATCGCCGGCGACCAAATGGATTCGGCAAACTACATGGCACAGGCGGCGACAGGATTTCTGGCGTCCGGCCCATTCACATCACAACAGACGCAAAAGGAACGCGAGCGGAGCCGTTACGAACAACTGGATGACCTGATTGCCACGGTCGGCACGGCGACACTCGGGCTAACTGTCGGATGTGCGCGTTGCCACGACCACAAGTACGATCCGATCACACAGCGAGATTACTCGCGGATGACTGCGGCGTTTGCCGAAGTGGGATTCCAGGATTTCCCCCACGATCGGCAGCCGGAAGTATTTCGCAAAGCGAAGGCCGAATTCGACGCGGCACACAAACCGTTGACCGATGCACGCGTCGCTTACGAGGGCGAGCCGTTGGCTGCGAAATTCGCCGAATGGAGTCGCAATCGCCCGGCAGAGGCGATTCAGCCCAAACTTGGCCCCTGGCAGGTTGCCGGCCCGTTTGCGGCGGCCGACTTTGACAAGGCCTTCGACCAGGCGTTTCCCCCGGAAAAGAAAGTCGATCTTGCACAGACGTTTTCCGATGGTAAGGTGAAGTGGACGCCGCAGCCCACATGGGCTGACGGCAAGGTTTACAATACGCTCACCGGCGAGAATTCAGCGAACTACCTGTTTCGCACCATCGAAGTTCCCACGGGTGGACCGCTGGAGATTTCGCTGGGCCGCGATGACGCGATAAAGGTCTGGCTCAACGGCAAGGTCGTGCTGTCGAAAAAAGTGGCCGGTGCCGCCGCCGCCGACCAGGACAAGGTGAAGCTCACACTAAAATCCGGGCGAAACGAACTGCTGCTGAAAATTGTCAACGGTGCCGGCCCGTCGGGGTTCTACTTCAAAGCGCTCGACACCGGCCCGCCGAAAAACATTCTGGCAATCCTCAATCTGCCGGAAGAAAAACGCAACGCGAAACAGAAACAGGAGCTGCTTAAGTGGTTCGCGCCATACGATGACGGTTGGCGGAAGTTCAACGACGCAGTGCAAGAGCATCAGAAGTCATACCCCAAGCAAGATCTGGTACAGGTTCTCGCCGCACGCAAAGGGGGAACGACGTACAACTTCGGGGCTGACACGCGTAAGGTTTACTTTCTGTCTCGCGGCAACTCCAACGTGAAACTCGGCCTGGCAACACCCGGCTTTATGCAGCTGCTGATGCTGTCGCCCGAACAGGAAAAACACTGGACAGTGGCAAAAGCAGACGGCGAGGCAGATCAACTCAAGCCGCCGCGAATTGCCTTTGCCAACTGGATGACCGATGTTGACCAGGGGGCCGGTAATCTGCTGGCACGGGTGATTGTCAATCGATTATGGCAGCATCATTTCGGCCGCGGAATCGTCAGCACGTCCAGCGATTTTGGCACGCAGGGAGAACGGCCGACGCATCCCGAGTTGCTCGATTACCTCGCATCCGAGTTGGTCCGCGGCGGCTGGAAGCTCAAACCAATTCACAAGCTGATCATGAGCAGTTCGGTTTACATGCAGGCGGGACTGTCGAACGAGGCCGGCACACAGGCCGACCCAGCCAATAAACTCTGGTACCGGCGACCCGCGCGACGGATGGAAGCGGAAGTCATCCGCGATTCCATGTTGGCGATCAGCGGCACGTTAGACAACAAAATGTTCGGTCCCGGTTCGCTCAACCAACAGGATCGCCGCCGCAGCATCTACTTGAAAGTCAAACGCGGCACACTCATTCCCGTACTGCAATTGTTCGACGCACCCGACGCAATGCAGGGAATCGGCCAGCGGACGATCACGACCGTTCCGCCCCAGGCGTTGGCGATGATGAACTCACCCTTTGTTCGTCAACTGGCCGAACAATTCTCGAAGCGCGTCCGTCCAAACGCCGAGAAGTCGCTGGAAAACACAGTTGATGACGCCTATGCGGTCGCGCTCTGCCGTCCGCCTACGGCCGATGAGCGCAGCCTGATGCTGACATTTATCAAGAATCAAGCAGAATCCTACGGCAACAACGCCGCCGCAACCGATACAGCGGTTGCTGACTTCTGCCAATTGATTCTGTGTCTGAACGAATTCCTGTTTGTGGACTAACAACGCAAGCGGCACACTCTGCAAGAATTTGCGACAAGAAAGAAACCACATGACCAGTCACCTGCCGAACTCGGCGCAACCGCAATTTGATTTCCAGGCACGACGGGCATTCCTCAAACGGGCCGGAATGGGGTGCGGATCGCTGGCACTCACCAGCCTGCTCAAAGAGCAGGGACTGCTCTCGAATGCGTCGGCAGCCGAGACCGATTTCGGCTCGCTCGCACCGAAGCCGCCGCACTTCGCCCCCAAGGCAAAAGCGGTCATCTGGTTATTCATGCCAGGTAGCCCTTCGCAAGTCGACACCTTTGATTACAAGCCGGAACTGCAAAAACGCGACGGCCAGAAACTTAGCGGAGCCGACCCCAAAACCGGGTTCTTTACTACCAGCGGCAAGATTTTGAAGTCGCCGTTTAAGTTCCAGCAGTACGGCGAGTCGGGGGCATGGGCGTCGGAAATCTTTCCGCACATGACCAAGCACGTCGATGACATGGCCTTCATCTACTCCTGCTATTCACGGTCGAATAATCACACGCCGGCCATGCTCGAAATGAATTCCGGAGCGTTCCTGCAGGGACGACCGTGTGTCGGTTCGTGGGTGAATTACGGTTTGGGATCCGAGAACGCCAATCTGCCCGGCTTCGTTGTGATGCATGGCGTGAAGCCGCGTGGCGGCAATCCGATCTGGTCGCCCGGTTTTCTGCCAAAGGTGTTCCAGCCAACGGCAATCGACGGACGCAGCAAAACCCCCATCGCCAACCTTGCCCGTCGCACAGCGATGACAGAGAAACAACAACGCGACCAGCTTGATGTTCTCAAGTCGCTGAATGAGAAGCATCAACATTTGCGTCCGCACGAAGCGGATCTGGCGGCACGTCTCGAATCATTCGAATTGGCCTACCGCATGCAGACCGCCGCTCCGGAGGCGATGGACATTGGCAGCGAAACCGACACGACACAGAAAATGTACGGCGTCGATCAGAAGGAAACGCAATTGGTTGCCCGGCAGTGCCTGACGGCACGGCGGTTGATTGAACGCGGCGTGCGATTTGTGCAGTTGTACGCCGCCACCAACGGTGGAGCTGGCGGCGTGGGTGACGTCCCCTGGGACGGGCACGGCGACATCGGCGTCAATCACCGCATCGCCGCCAAGTCGGTCGATCAGCCCATCGGCGCGCTCATGGCCGATTTGAAGGCGCGGGGATTGCTCGAATCGACGCTGGTGATTTGGGGCGGCGAGTTCGGTCGCACTTCCGATTCCCAAGGAAGCAAAGGCCGCGACCACAACCCGAATTCCTTCACCATGTGGATGGCCGGCGCGGGAATTAAGGGCGGCGTGCAGTACGGAGCCAGCGACGAGTTTGGCTACAAAGCGGTGGGGAACCGCGTGGGGGTCAACGATTTACACGCGACCATTCTGAAGATCCTCGGCATCGATCACGAGCGACTCACCTACCGCTTCAACGGCCGGGATTATCGCTTGACGGACGTTGCCGGAAATGTGATACCAGAGATACTGGCATAAGCGGCCATAACTTCGAACGTCCATTTCGTCGAACCAAAGGAGAGACGCGATGACATCGCTAGTTGCTAACAGCCTTTCGAGTTCAACCCTGCGATTTGCTTGCCTGTCTGCCGTACTGCTGTTTGGCCATCATGCATTGGTTACTTCAACTCGCAGCAGGCGATGGGACGTGCCACAGAGTCAATCTGGAACCCAGGTGGCGTGAAGTTTCAGCACGTGAGTCCGCAATGCATCGATCTGAGGATGATGTCAGTCCGGAGCCGTGGGAGCCAAACGCAAAGCGAGTCGCGATCTCGCGCTGCAGTCATCGTCAACGCGCCGTTCTTCTGGCGGACGCGGTGAATCCCGCCGTAGCGCCGCTGGACGCGCCGTCGATGAAGATGGCGTGAATTCCAGTGCAGTCGCCTTTCGGCGGGACGTCTTCTTCATCTTCATCTTCTTCATCTTCATCGTCGTCTTCATCTTCGTCGCCTTCGTCTTCATCAACACACGAGAAGCTGCCAATCCAGCCGTCCTCAAGTGTGATGTTGAATGGCTTTTCCCCAGTGGTTTCCAGGATTTCTGCGGTTGCGGCCGACATCTCAAAACCCTCGCTCAGGTGCCTTACGGTACGACTGGGCAATTGACGCCCGGTGTTTGTGACTCCAGCGCTGCTTGCGATCAATTCTCGCATCTTTGGTTTCCATTTGTCGCGACAAAGCGCCTTTGGTTAGGAACGGTATTGTCAGCCAGTAAGTTCCGTTTGGCCCCTTCAGGCGGTTCCGATTTCGCCAGCCGTGCTTATCATATTGGACGTCGTCGTAGAAAACGAAGACATCGGCCTTCTGTATTTGATGAAAGTACCCACGCCAGGGGATATAGGACGGCTGCAGGATTACACACGTTTTTGTTTCTCGAGCTGCACTTAGATTCATTGACTTGCGTTCCAAAACGCACCTCCAACTAAAGACGACAGTTAGATCAGATCGAGCTCTGAGTCTCCGTAGGCGCCAGGGCAACTCATACGTTTCCGCGAATTCATGCTCGATCAGACGATTTCCGTCGGGACGGGCTTCGGGGTGCACGATTTAGTCAACTTTTTGTGAATCACAGAAGAACGACGGGGATTCGATCACAGTCGTGTGAGATCTCCCGACGTCTGCGTTTGCTTCCCACGGCTCCGGCCTGACAGCATCCTCCGATCGAAGTATTGCGGACTCAGGTGCTGAACCTTCTAGCCGCTTGGGCTCCACATTCGCACTTTTCTCGCGTCTCATGGCTTGTTGCCAGTTGATTCGATAGCATGGCGTGTTCATAGTGAACCACGCCGGGACATTGTGTTTCCGGTCAACGCTGCAGGACACATCTTGAGGAATTGGACAAATGGCAGAAGGCACGATCAAACGACTCACGGACAGAGGCTTCGGGTTTATCGACACCGGGAGTGACAAGGACTTGTTTTTCCACTCGTCAACACTCGATGGAGTGAGCTACGACGAACTCCAGGAAGGACAACGAGTGTCATACACCGAAGGAAGTGGACCGAAAGGTCCATGTGCCGAAAATGTCAAACCGATCTGACGGAGCTGAGAGCAACATTCGTTTTCAATTAAGGAGCAACAGATATGGGTGACAAGGGAAGTAAAGACAAAGGCAAAAAGGAACAACAGAAAAAGGCCCAGCTGAGTGCAAAGGAAAAACGAAAACTGAAACAAGAAAAGAAGAATAAATAGAGACGCACCGTCGCCTGTCCGGCTGCCAATTCATACGAAAGGAAACCAGAGTTTCTGTGGAACCTCCGTTCTTCGAAATCCTCGCCTACGAACCTACCGAGCTCGGCATGTTGTGTTTGCGGCGTCGCGAGCTGCTGTGCGAGCCTGGAACGATCATCACTGAAGTCACGCTCGACCACGAATTTCTGATGAGCAGTTACCTGACGGCATCCGAGAAGGCGCTGTCGGAAATCGCTCTGCAGATGCACTCAGGATCGCGCCTGCGCGTTCTGGTCGGAGGCCTCGGCCTGGGTTACACCGCTTGGACTGCGCTGGAATCCGATCGAGTTTCAAAATGCGAGGTTGTCGAGTTTCTTCCACAGGTGATCAACTGGCTGGAGCAGGGGCTGGTCCCTCTGTCGGACGAACTGAACGCAGACAACCGGCTGAAAGTGACTCCGGGTGACGTCTATCAGCAACTCGCCGGTCCGCCGGAACAGAAGCATGACCTGATCCTCATCGACGTGGATCATTCGCCGGATGAGAACCTGGACGAAGCCAACGGTAGATTTTACACGGCCGATGGATTGCAGCGTGCGAAGCTCCATCTTGAGGAGGACGGGCTTCTCGGCGTCTGGTCGTACGCAGAAAGTTCACGGTTTGTCGATGCACTGCACGAGGTGTTCCGCGAAGTTCGTATTGAACCCGTGACCGTTTTTAACAATCTGATCAACGTACAGCAGACCGACTGGCTGTTTTTTGCTCGTGACTGAGTCTGCTTCAGTTGATTCTGAATCGACTGTTTCTTCACATGACGGGGCGTGGTGCCTCGCACTGAACCGAAGTTCTTGCAGGATTACTTGATGTGCCTTTGGTGGATATTGAAATCTCGAATAACACTTCGGTCTTGCCCGACGAGATCGTTGCGTTTCTACGCGAAGCTGATTTGAGAGTCAGCCGGTTTCTCGATAATAGTCCACTCCGCGCCACTGGCTTCGTCCCGAGTAATTTCAAAACGGTCTACCACGCTCTGCAAGCCATCACCGACGCGAATCTTGCCTCCGGAACTTCGTTGTGCGAATGGGGAAGTGGTTTCGGCGTGGTCGCGTCGTTAGCCGCGAAGCTTGAGTTTATGGCCTGTGGCATTGAGATTGAGAAAGACCTGGTCGATGCATCCCGAAAGCTGGCAGGTGACTTTGGTCTGCCCGTGGAGTTCGTTCAAGGCAGCTTCATTCCCTCGGGCGCCGAATCCTGTGCCGAGGAAGCCTTTGCCGACAACAACGCCGAGTATTCCTGGCTCATCACAGATGCGGACGATGGATACGAAGAACTGAAACTTGATCCCGATGATTTTGACGTGGTTTTCGCCTACCCATGGCCCGGTGAGGAGTATCTGATCACGAGTTTGTTCGAGAAATATGCCGCCGAGGGGGCACTGTTGCTGACGTACAACTATCTTGAATCAGTGCGCCTTCGACGGAAGCTGAGTGAACGGTCTGGTGGCCGGTAAGACATTCGGCTTTCAACGCTCAATACCAGACAACAATCTCAAGTTGGGGAGATGGGTTTTCCGCGGAAACGACGGCCGGCTGCTGCATTGAGAACTGGCCTGCCGGACCATTCTTCTTCGTTCCTGGCGACACGCCACGCTTCCAGATGTGCTCCTAACCTTACGGCCCGCCCGACGCGGTGAAGACAGCTGGTGGAGATTGAACGGTCACCGCGGTCGGATGGCCCCGTTCGATCAGCGGTGAGGCACATCTCGTAACAGGCTGTAGACGGCTCTGGCCCGATTCTGTTTACGAAACTCGTCAAATGACGGACACCAAGTCAAACGCGAACACATATTCTGCGACAAACTTTCCGGCGTCAAAGTGGTTCGGCCAGGACTGACACATTGCCAAGAGTGTTTGCAGAGCGGAGACAGGCTCGTCGTCTGGAGGCTCGACCGCCTTGGACGATCGATGCGTCATCTCGTTACAATAATTGAAGAGCTGAAAAAACGAGGAATCGGCTTTCGCTCGGTTTGCGATGGAGTCATCGACACGACGACTCCGTCAGGAGAACTCAGCTTTCACGTCTTCTCTGCACTCGCTCAATTCGAGCGGCGACTGATTCAGGAGCGAACCGAAGCAAGCTTAGCTGCTGCCCGAGCACGCGGACGCAAAGGATGTCGACCGCCGTTGAATCCGATTGCTCCCAGAGTCGTCCTTGCGCAGAAGCTCTTCCGTGACAAGAGGCTCCGTCAAAACCCGGTTGTGGGCGAACTCCGCGCTTGAATACCAAGGCGGGGGGGTGAGCCAACAGAGGGTTTTGACAGAACTTCAAGTCAAACAGCCTGGACGACATCTGCGCCACCTTGAAGATTTCACGAACAACGTTGTACAAGTACGTTGGACTGGAACGCACAATCGACAATCGTTCCGCGAAAATGCACCAATGAAGGGACGGATCTCTGGCCGGTCGGGCGCGTCATCTACGAACCGGCAATTCGGCAAGAGAGCGTACTTGAGTCTGTCGAAACCGGAATTTGACCGCCTCCCTTCATTCCTCAATTTGTTGACCAAACCCATCTCGAATTGCCTTTTTATGCCCATTCCCTTCGACAACAGCTACGCCCGTCTACCGGATGCTTTCTTTGCGCCGATCGAACCCACCCCGGTCAGCGCTCCGGTGATGATCCGGCTGAACCACGACTTGGTGACAGAACTCGGGATCGATGTCGCCCGGCTCGATTCGCCGGAAGGTCTCGCCATCCTTTCGGGTAACCAACTCGCGGACGGCTCCGAGCCGCTGGCGATGGCTTACTCAGGACACCAATTCGGTGGCTTCTCGCCGCAACTCGGCGATGGTCGCGCGATTCTGCTCGGTGAGGTCGTCCGCCATGACGGCGTTCGCCACGACATCCAACTGAAAGGCTCCGGCCCGACGCCATTCTCGCGCCGCGGCGACGGACGCTCAGCGCTAGGTCCGGTCTTGCGCGAATATATCGTCTCCGAAGCCATGGCTGCTCTCGGTGTGCCGACAACTCGTGCGCTCGCCGCAGTCGCAAGTGGTGACAAAGTGCAGCGCGAAGGTCCCATGCCCGGCGGAGTTTTCACCCGAGTCGCACAGTCGCACATTCGTATCGGCACCTTTCAGTGGTTCGCTGCCCGCCAGGATCACGACAACCTGAAGGTTCTCGCCGACTATGTCATTCAGCGCCACTATCCCGACGCGCAGCACGATGAAAACCCTTACCTCGCATTGCTCGACGGAGTGATTGAGCGACAAGCCAAACTGATCGCCCATTGGATGCAGCTCGGATTCATCCACGGCGTGATGAATACTGACAACATGACCGTCTCAGGCGAGACCATCGACTACGGTCCGTGCGCTTTCATGGACATCTACGATCCGCAAAAAACATTCAGCTCGATCGATCAGCAGGGGCGTTATGCCTTCGCCAATCAGGCCCCGATCGGCCAATGGAATTTGACCCGCTTCGCCGAAACCCTCTTGCCTCTGCTCGACGACGATCCGAAACGATCAATCGCGAAAGCCGAAGGTGCTCTCGATACGTTCGCCGAAATCCACCAAACCGAACTGCAAAGACGATTCACCGCAAAGATTGGTATCGAAGCTGGCGACACCGGCGACTGGAGCATCGTGGAAACATTACTGGCAGCGATGGCAGATGGCGAGGCCGACTTCACGCTCGTGTTTCGCCATCTTTCCGACGCGTTCGAAAGCGGCAACGACGACGCCATTACTCCCCTGTTCAACCAACCCGCTACGATCGTCGAGTGGCTGACCATTTGGCGAGCACGCCTGCACGATTGCGACCGCAGCCGAGCCGTTGGCTTGATGCGCCGGACGAACCCCGTCTTCATCCCGCGCAACCATCGCATCGAGGAAGTGATCAAGGCCGGCAATGATGGCGACTTTGCCCCCTTTCATCGCCTCACCGAATTGCTCCAGCGCCCGTTCACTGCACAGCCGGAATTCACTGAGTTCGAAGCCGCACCGCTGCCCGCTGAAGTCGTGCACGCGACTTTCTGCGGAACCTGAGCCAAGTACCTGAGCCGGTTTTCAGTTGGAGCAACAGAGGAAAAGGAATCCACTGATTGTGAGCCGATCGCGTTAGCGTCGGGCCTTGAGTATCGAGTATCTCAAGAGGTTTCGTGCAGCAGCCTGTCAGGCGTACGGGGAAACTCTGAGAAAGGGTTCTGATAGTTGACGTTCACCGTTTAGTGACCCTTTTCGCGGTCTCGATCGAGCCGCGACCGGCCCTGCTTCGATGCTCGATCTGTGTATCACGCCGGCCGTCAGACCGATCGGCGTTCTTGACTTTCACCGATGGTCACACGTAGGCTTGCTCCACAATTCTCATCCAAATAATTCCTAACAAACCGCCACCTGGATACCCGGCACCCGCCGTCTCGTCTCTGTCGCTGAATCTATTTCACTCCGCGTCCGTCTACGCCTCCCAAGAGCGATTCTTCGTGCAGTTGTGACGTCGTCTCGATAGACTGTCGGCTGGTGAGACTCATACAGCATCCGTCTGAATTTCATATGCCCAACGTCACGTCTGATCGGCTTCTCCCGCTTCTCCAACAGTGCAACCTGCTATTGGATGTTACGGGCCACGTGAAGACACTCGATATGGGCCTGGCCCGCATCGTGCAGGGCAGCGGGACGGAGCAGACCGAGTTGACGCAGACCGGGCAGGTCGTGGACACGCCCGATTACAGTGCCCCGGAACAGGCCCTCGACTCGAGGTCAGTCGATATCCGCAGCGACATCGACAGCCTGGGCTGTTCGCTGTATCGCCTGTTGACGGGGAAAGTGCCGTTTCAGAGTGATGGAGTATCACCATTCGGCCCGCCGGTCGATTCAGGCTCCGTGGTAGACTACCGGACTGCTCGATTGGATTTTGCGTGGCAATCACCAGGAAGGGGGCCGGCAGCTTGAACGTTTCCTTGCCGATGGTCACCTTGCGTTCCTGCATCGCTTCCAGCAATGCGCCCTGCACCTTTGGTGCGGCGCGATTGATCTCGTCGGCAAGTAGAAAGTTGGTGAAGATCGGCCCCTGATTGACGTGGAACGTATTGGTGCGCTGGTCGAGTATCTCCGAACCGAGAATGTCGGACGGCAGCAGATCGATGGTGAACTGCACGCGGCTGAATTGGAGGTCGATGGTTTTCGACAGGGCCGAGGCGAGCAACGTCTTGGCGATTCCCGGCACGCCCTGCAACAGCACGTGGTTACTGGTAAATAACGCAATCAGCAGACGCTCGACAACGATGTCCTGTCCGACGACGACCGTGGCGATGCGTTCGCGAATCCGCTGAACGAACTCGATCGTTCGGGATGTCTTTGCACTGGGGGTCGTGTGTGAAGAGATTGTTGTCATGTTGCTTTGCGCCTCTTCGGATTCTGGATCGCCATCGCCAAGGCTTCTCGTTCGCCGGGCGATCAATGCCGACTGAATTCAATATATCAGACTCTATACACAAAACAACTAGTTCCGACGAGCCTGTGAGTTTTTAGGGTTGGGGGTGCCTGTGGCAGAGTCTTCGATGCCACAGCGAGCGTTCCAACTGGGGGCTGCGCTCCGAAAACGTCGCTTCGACCCCAGGCACCCATTTTCTATTTTGAATAACTCAGCCGCCCTGCCCGTGGCCTCGACCTGATCGATTCCCAAACCGCGCTACGCTATAATGGCATACTGCTACAATGGGGAGGGTGCGTCCGTTCGTCACAACAAACGAGGAATGGGAAATGCTGGAAGATCCGGCAGCTCTGCAAACGCCCGAGGCCGACAAAACGTATCAGCGAGCTCTGCGTCATGTTTGATTTCATATCACGTAAGCTGCAATTCGGAACCCCAGGACAACGAACGCGCCTTGTTGATTCAATCAGCAGGTATGGTGCGACATCTGCCCTTGCAATTGCCCTCGTTTTTTCTGCCGGGGCTGCCGCTTGGTCGGCAGACGAGGCCGCGCAGAAAGTCAATCGCCCGACTGCCGAGCAGATTCGCTTCTTCGAGAAGACGATCCGGCCGCTTTTGGCGAAGCACTGCTACGAGTGTCACGGAGCGGACGAGCAGGAATCCGAGCTGCGACTCGACTCGCTGGCAGGAATGCTCACCGGTGGCAAGGGGGGGGCGTCGGTCGTTCCGGGCAAGCCGAAAAGCAGTCTGCTCGTGACCGCTGTTGGTTACCGCGATAATGAATTACAAATGCCGCCCGATGAGAAACTGTCGGATCGTCAGATCGCGGATTTGACGCGCTGGGTCGAGATGGGGGCACCGCATCCGGACAGCGGCAAGGTCGGCGCGACTCGACGCAGCGGTGTGGACATCGACAAGGGACGCAAGCATTGGGCGTTTCAAACTCCCGTAAAACCGAAGGTGCCTCGCAGCCGTCCGACCGCTTCTTCGCAGCAGCCAATCGACGCGTTTATCCTCGCGGCCCTGGAAAAGGCAGGACTCAAACCGCTTGGTCCGGCCGACAAACGAACGCTGATCCGTCGTGCCACTTTTGACCTGATTGGACTCCCGCCGACGCCATCCGAGATCGACGCTTTTCTAGCCGACAAGTCGGCCGGCGCGTTTCGCCGGGTGGTGGATCGGTTGCTCGATTCGCCACACTACGGCGAGCGATGGGGACGTCACTGGCTCGACGTCGCTCGTTATGCCGACTCGAACGGTCTCGATGAGAACGTCGCGCACGGAAACGCATGGCGGTATCGCGACTATGTCGTCAAGTCGTTGAATGACGACAAACCGTACGACGAGTTTCTTGTCGAACAGCTGGCCGGCGACCTGCTCGACTCCGACACCGACCTGTCGCGGCGGAACAACCGACTGATCGCAACCGGCTTTCTCGTGCTGGCACCGAAGGTGTTAGCGGAAGTCGATGAGGGGAAAATGGAGATGGATATCGTCGACGAACAAATTGACACAATCGGCCGCAGCCTGATGGGGCTGACGCTCGGCTGCGCTCGCTGCCACGATCATAAGTTCGATCCGATTGGGCAGGACGACTACTACGGGCTGGCGGGAATCTTCAAGAGTACCCGCACGATGGAACATTTCAAGAAAGTTGCCCGCTGGCAGGAAAACTCAATTGCGCTGCCGGCCGACACGGCTCGTAAGAAAAAGCACGAGCAACTGGTCTCCGACAAGAAGGGTCAGATCGAAGCTCGGGTCGCGGCGGCCAAACGCGGGTTGACTTCGCCCGCCGGAGAAAAAGTCCCGCAGGACATAGAGAAGCGATTTCCTCAAAAGACGCAGCTCGAATTGAAAAAGCTGCGCGACGAACTCCAGCAACTGGAAAAGTCTGTGCCGGTCATGCCGACCGCGATGGGAGTGGTTGACGGAACTGTCGCACATGCTGCGGTGCATCTTCGCGGCAGCCACCTGACGTTGGGCGATGTCGTACCCCGTCGATTCCCACGAGTTCTGAGTGTTGAGAACCAGCCGAGCTTGCCGGATAAGAGCAGCGGTCGCCTGGAATTTGCCCATTGGCTGACGGCCTCAAGTCACCCATTGACCGCGCGCGTGATGGTCAACCGCATCTGGCGTTGGCATTTTGGCAAGGGACTCGTGCCAACGGTTGACAACTTCGGCCTGCAAGGGCAGCCGCCAACGCATCCTCAGCTGCTGGACTGGCTTGCCGTTCGCTTCGTCGAAGAGGGCTGGTCGATCAAAGCGATGCATCGCCTGATAATGCTGTCCGATGTGTATCAGAGGAGCAGTGACTTCGATTCGCGTCATGCCGCAGTCGATCAAGACAATCAATTTTACTGGCGGTATGACATCCGGCGGCTGGAAGCCGAGGTGATCCGCGATGCGCTGCTGGCGCTCAGCGGGACACTCGATCGCACGTTGGGCGGCAGCCTGCTGGAAGTAAAAAACCGCGCGTATCTGTTCGATCACACATCGAATGATAAATCGAGCTACGACATTCGCAGGCGCTCGATTTACGTGCCAGTGATTCGCAACCACCTGTACGACATGTTTCAGCTGTTTGACTACACGGACGCCAGCGTGCTCAACGGCAATCGCGACACCAGCACGATCGCTCCGCAGGCACTGTTCCTGATGAATTCTCAACTCGTCACCAGCCTGACGACGGCAATGGCCAAGCGGTTGCTGGAGATGGACGAAACTCGCAAGGCACGCATCAACCAACTATTTCTGGAAGCATACGGCCGCCAGCCGACGGCCGACGAGTTGAATCGCGCCGATATTTTTCTGTCGCGATTTGAGAAATTGACGGTTCAAGACAAGGACGAAACCAAAGGCGACGCCGACAGTACACAGCAGGCATGGCAGGCATTGTGTCAGTCGGTCATATTGTCCAGTGAGTTCATTTACATGCGGTAATGGATGAGTGCGGCGATCAATCGCTGCGACTCATCGAGTCGCAGACTGCGATGCGTTGCATCGCAGCTATCGACTCATCAACATTCAGCAGGACAGAACAATGACGATTTCGCGGCGACAACTCCTCAGGCAGTGTGGTGCCGGCTTTGGATCGCTTGCGCTGGCGTCCATGCTGGCGGATGAAGCCTCCGCCGCGCCGCATCGTTCAGGGGACTCTGCCGATTCCCGCTTGCCTCACTTTCCTGCGAAGGCGAAGCGCGTGATCTTTCTGTTCATGAAGGGCGGCCCGTCGCACATGGACACGTTCGACTACAAGCCCCGACTCCAGCAGGACGACAATAAGCCGCTGCCGTTTGAGAAGCCGCGCGTGCAATTTGCCCCAACCGGCGAATTGCTCGCTTCGCCCTGGAAATTCAAACGGTACGGCGAAAGCGGCATCGCGGTGAGCGAGTTGTTTCCACATGTCGCCCGGTGCGTCGATGACCTGTGCATCATCAACTCTTTGCACGGCACGAACCCCGCGCATGGTGGAGCCTGCCTGAAGCTCCATACCGGCAGCGATGCCTTCGTCCGTCCGAGCATGGGCTCATGGGTGACGTACGGTTTGGGAACGGAGAACGAGAACCTGCCCGGCTTCATCACCATTTGTCCGACGTTGGCTCACGGCGGGACGAAAAACTGGGGTTCCGCATTTCTACCTGCCGCCCAATCCGGAACGCCGCTGGGGAACGCCAGCCAGTCTTCGGAGCAAGCACGCGTCAAATACATCCACAACACGCATCTCAACCGCGAATCGCAACGGCTTCAACTCGATCTCACCCAGTCGCTGAACGGCAAGTTCCTCGACACAACCGGACCGGATGCAACGCTGGAGGCTCGGATTAAATCGTTTGAATTGGCGTTTCGCATGCAGACGGACATGCCGGCCGCGCTGGAACTGTCGAAGGAGAGTCGCGCCACGCACGAGTTGTACGGCACCGACGACCCGGTCACCGCCGACTTCGCTCGACAGTGCCTGATGGCGCGGCGGTTCGCTGAGCGCGGCGTCCGCTTCGTGCAGGTGACACACAGCAACACCGAGGTTCAATGGGACCAGCATGGCAACCTGCGGAAAGGCCATCAGCAGAATTCAGCAGAGGTCGATAAGCCAATCGCCGGTCTTCTTCGCGACCTGAAATCACGCGGTCTGCTGGAAGACACGCTGGTGTTATGGGGCGGCGAGTTCGGCCGCACGCCCACCTGTCAGGGAAAGGGGCACGACGGCCGAGATCACAACCCGGAAGGATTTACGATGTGGCTGGCAGGCGGCGGAGTTCGAAATGGAATCCAATACGGGGCGACCGACGACTATGGCTACTACGCGGCGATCGACAAGGTTCACATCCATGACCTGCACGCCACGTTGCTGCACCTCTTGGGCGTCGATCACCTGCGGCTCACCCATCGCCACGCCGGCCGCGATTTCCGCCTGACCGATGTTGCCGGGAAGGTCGTCCGTGGGATCATTGCATAGCAGGAGAGGTTACTACTCACCGGCGATTGGTATGGACTGGATTTGGTGATTTCGGTAGGAGCGTCTGGTAAGGAGTTTACCAGATGGTCGAATGTTTGCCGAATGTCTCTGAACTTTCCCCGGATGAAAAAA
>Ga0302133_10000121_pt1 | contig 42406 bp, 40 predicted proteins | sample CB9_331_MG_FD_203121 | JGI IMG/M metagenome (GOLD analysis project Ga0302133, IMG submission 203121) | Marine microbial communities from Western Arctic Ocean, Canada - CB9_33.1 | ecosystem: Environmental > Aquatic > Marine > Oceanic | place: Canada: Western Arctic Ocean | collected 2017-09-19 | reverse complement strand
ATAATCATCCCAGTGGAAATCCCAGCCCCAGCCAGGATGATTTAACCATCACCAAAAAATTAAAAGATGCTGTCAAAACCATTGATATCTATATACATGATCATCTGATTATTGCGGGAAATGATATCTATTCTTTTGCGGATCACGGGTTGATTTGAATTGTTTTGAGCCACAGAGGTCACAGAAAATATAATAATGATTTATTTTCCCAATATTAAACTCTCTTTGTGCTCTTTGTGGCCAAAATAATGAGCATCTTTAATAGAGAAGAAGTCATTGACCAGAATTTTCTGGATTATGTAAGTGCAGGAAATTTACCTTTATCTCGAACCAATCTCCTTTTATCCCAAACCAATATTCGTCCGTCCGAATTGATTTCACTTTTTGAAACTCAGGTTTTAAGTCGTCATATGGACCTGAAAGCCCGTATGCTTAAAAATGAAGGAAAGTGTTTTTATACCATTGGCAGTTCCGGGCATGAAGGGAATGCGGTTTTCGGCAACGTATTTCCATACACAGATATGGCATTTCTTCATTATCGGAGTGGACCTTTTTTTATAGAACGATCTAAACAACTTTCCAGAACAACACCAATTTATGATATGGCGCTTTCCTTTATGGCATCATTAGAAGATCCCATTAGCGGTGGACGACATAAAGTATTGGGAAGTAAAGAATTAAATATTCCGCCCCAAACCAGTACCATTGCCAGTCACCTTCCAAAAGCTGTGGGGGCTGCTTTCTCCATAGATCGCGCTAAAGATCTGGACATTTCAGAAAGAGATTTGAAAGCAGACAGTATAATATTGTGCAGTTTTGGAGATGCGAGTGCGAATCATGCTACAGCATTAAGTGCGTTTAATACCGCAAGTTGGGTTAGCAATTCCGGAGGCCATATTCCCATTATTTTTATATGCGAAGATAATGGAACCGGAATTTCGGTTCCTACTGATGATCATTGGATCGAGCAAAGTTTTTCTAATCGTCCCGGATTGCATTATATACAAACGGATGGACTCCATCTCATTGATCTTATCGTCAAATCCCGACGGGTAGAGCACGATTGTCGGATTGATCGGTCGCCCATTTTTCTTCATATGAAAACGGTGAGACTCATGGGCCATGCCGGTTCTGATGTAGAAGTGGGATACCTATCGTTGGCAGATATTGAAGCTACAGAATTCAATGATCCATTGCTCCATTCAGCACGGATTTTAATCGAGAATAATTGTTTATCACCCGATGAAATAGTACGGATTTATGAATCAATAAGATCACAAGTGAATCATGTTTTTAATGCTGCAACGCTTCGCCCCAAACTTGAGTCTGCCAAAGATGTGATGGAATCCATTATAGCGAATCAATCATCAAGAAAAATCCCGAAGCAACCGATTCAAAAAGCCCGCCAAGATCTCTTTGGGAAAGAGTTTAAACGGATGGATCAATCTCATCATATGGCAAAATTGATTAATTATACTTTATCAGATTTAATGCTTCGCTACGAAAATACTTTGGTGTTTGGCCAAGATGTGGCACAAAAAGGTGGCGTGTATCATGTGACTGCTGATCTTTACAAACAATTTGGAATTCGCCGCGTATTTAATAGTCCATTGGATGAAACATCAATCATTGGATTTGGAATGGGATTTGGTCATAACGGTTTTGTTCCTATTCCAGAAATTCAATTTTTAGCTTATCTTCATAATGCCGAAGATCAATTGCGTGGCGAAGCTGCCACACTCCCTTTTTTCTCAAAAGGTCGATTTACCAATCCAATGGTTTTACGTGTGCCGGGATTGGCATATCAAAAAGGATTTGGTGGACATTTTCATAATGATAATTCCTTAACCATTTTTAGAGATATTCCCGGGTTAATTCTTGCGGTACCATCCAATGGTGTAGATGCATCAAAAATGCTTCGAACCGCTGTTCGGGAAGCGTACGAAAATGGTCGAATTACCGTTTTTGTAGAACCGATTGCTCTTTATATGAAAAAGGATCTTTACAAACCAAAAGATGGTAAATGGACTTTTCGATATCCAGAGGTTGAAGAAGAGATTCCTTTGGGGGAATTTGAAGAATATGGAAAGGGAAAAGCACTTACAATTATTACTTATGGGAATGGTTTATATTTATCACTCCAAGCCCAAAAAGAGATTGAAAAGAAGCTGAAGAAAAAAATAAAGATTATTGATTTGCGTTGGTTGTCTGATATAGATGTTCAAAAATTATTAAAAGCTATTGGTACATGTGAAAATGTACTTATTGTTGATGAGTGTCGAAGAACAGGATGTCATGGCGAAGGATTATTTGCTCAATTAGTAAGTCATTTTAATAAACCATTGAATATAAAACTTCATGCAGCAGAGGATAGTTTTATTTCAATTGGAGTTGCAGCGACAGCAACACTGCCCAGTAAAGAGTCTATACTAGAGAATGCTTTGGAGCTGGTGAATGGCTAAAGATCGTATCGTTGTCATTTGTCCTGGGCGGGGGGCCTACACTCGAGAAACATCGGGCGATTTAGCTTCTTTTGGAGCATCGGCAAAAAATCAAATTGCTTATATGGATGAAAAACGAAAATTGGCCGGGGAACCAACAATATCTGACCTGGATTCAATGCAATTCCGAGCCAAAATCCATATGGCGGGAGAACATGCATCACCACTCATTTACGCCTGCAGTTTGGCGGACTTTATATCCATTGATCAAAATAAATATGAGGTTGTTGCCATCACAGGGAATTCAATGGGCTGGTATAGTGCTTTGGCATTAAGTGGTGCTTTGACTCATGAAAATGCATACGCTTTAATTGATACCATGGGATCCATGATGAAAGGTGGAATCATTGGTGGGCAAATTATTTATTCACTTGTAGATGATAATTGGCATATTGATGATGCTAAAAAAGAAATTGTATTAACCGAAATTAAAAATGTAGGCGCTCATGTTTCTATTTTTCTTGGAGGATATTTGGTCATTGGTGGTGAACAATCAGCATTGGATACGCTTTTAAAGACATTACCTGCTAAGGATAATTATCCATTTCAATTACCGTTTCATGCTGCTTTTCATACACCTTTGTTAGAATCAATTTCAAGAAAAGCATTCGGATTATTACCCCAATCTATTTTTCAAAAACCTGTTATTCCACTGGTGGATGGACGCGGAAAAATTTGGTCACCTTTTAGCACAGAGATTAAAGATTTGCACCAGTATACGTTAGGACATCAAGTGACACATGCCTATGATTTTTCAACATCAATTACAGTAACAATGAAAGAATTTTGTCCAGATAAATTGGTACTGCTTGGACCAGGGAATTCTCTGGGTGGTGCCATAGGTCAAATGATGATTCAAAATAATTGGCTGGATGTGGATTCGAAAAAATCATTTTCATCACGCCAAAAAAATAATCCATATCTAATTTCAATGGGAAGGGAAGAACAACGGAAAATGGTATGCTAATCGGCCAAAAAATAGAAATATTAGATTCAACGCTTCGGGAAGGTGAACAAACGCCAGGTGTCTCTTTTACTGTGGGCCAAAAGATTGCACTGGCTAAACGATTGGATACTTTTGGAGTCGATTTTATTGAGTTAGGTCACCCAGCTGTATCTCCTGATGTTTATGAAGCGGTAGAAGCATTAAATGACCTTGATCTAATTGCAAAGAAAATAGCTCATGGCCGGGCGGCAAAATCAGATATCAACGATGTTGTAGCCATCGGTGTGGGCTGGATGGGCATTTTTTTTGGAACATCTCCATTAAGCTTGAAACACAAATTCAATATAACAAAATCTGAAGCATTAATTCGCATTGAGACTGCTGTAAAATATGGAAAAGACAAAGGACTCAAACTCCGATTTACGGCGGAAGATGCCAGTCGGACTGATTTAGACTTTCTAATTCAAGTTGGACAATTAGTTCAAAAATCAGATTGTGATCGATTCAGTTTGGCAGATACCGTTGGATGTCTCACACCGACACAAACAAAAAAATTAGTGAGCCGAATCGTTTCAGAATTGGATATACCTGTTCATGTTCATTGCCATAATGATTTTGGGATGGCAACGGCGAACGCATTGTCTGCTCTGGAATCGGGTGCCCAATGTGTAGATGTTGCGGTGAATGGATTGGGAGAACGATGCGGCCTTCCGCCTTTAGCAGAAGTGGTGACAGCTTTAACCAATATTTATAAAATAAATGGGAATTGGGATTTGGGATTGATTCCAGAATTAACTGATATGGTTGCTTCATTTTCTAAATTGGATTCAAATGCTAATCAACCCATTATAGGAAAAAATGCATTCACTCATAAAGCGGGTCTCCATGTGAAAGCGGTGGTGAAGGAACCAAAATCTTACGAAGCTATTTCACCGGAATCACTTCATCGGAAACGTCATTTCGTAATTGATAAATTCACAGGTGCCGCAGCGCTAATAAATAAGTTGGAAGGAATTGGAATTAAAGTAAGTAGTCAAAAATTAGATCCAATATTAAAAGAGATTAAACTTCATTCAGAAAAGGTGAACTGGGAAGATAAAGAACTTATTTCTCTTATTAAATCAATGGGAATAAAGGTGTAATTTTTATGTCAAACTATACAGGAAAATCATGAAAAAGTTAGGACCCGATTTTTATAATATAACGGATTTATTAACTGAAGAAGAATTGCTCATTCAGCAGACGGCGTATGACTTTGTTCAAACTGAATTTATGCCTGTAATCAATGAGCATTATGAGAATGCTACATTTCCCATGGAACTCGTTCCCAAGTTGGGAGAATTGGGATTTATGGGGTCTGCATTACCGGAAGAATCCGGGGGTGCCGGTGTCAGTAATGTGGCATATGGATTAATTCTTCATGAACTGGAAAGAGGCGATTCGGGCTTACGGTCTTTTGCCAGTGTGCAAGGTGCATTGGTCATGTATCCAATCCACGCTTATGGCTCTGATGAACAAAAAGCGAAATGGCTTCCTGGTTTAGGTGCAGGTACAAAGATCGGTTGTTTTGGGCTTACGGAATCAAATTTTGGTTCGAATCCCGGTGGCATGGCCACGCGATGTAAAAAAGATGGAGATGGCTGGATTATTAATGGCAATAAAATGTGGATCACCAATGGCACTTTGGCGGATGTGGCTGTGGTGTGGGCCCGTGATGAAGATGGTATCGTTCGCGGATTCTTATTGGAAAAAGGCATGGACGGATTCACATCGAGTGACATCCACGGGAAATTAAGTTTAAGAGCATCCGTAACGTCTGAACTTTCAATGGTGAATATAAAAGTGCCCGATTCGGCACGGCTGCCCAATGTTGAAGGATTAAAAGGGCCGCTGGGCTGCTTGACTCAAGCTCGTTATGGCATTTCCTGGGGAATGATTGGGTGTGCTGTGGATTGCTACAACACAGCGTTGGAATATGCCAAAGAGCGGAAACAATTCTCCAAGCCTATCGGCGGATATCAATTGACTCAAGCCAAGTTGGCGGACATGGTGACGCGAATCACCGAATCACAATTGTTGGTCTATCGCCTGGGACGACTCAAAGATGAAGGGAATATGACTTTCCAACAAGTCTCCATGGCGAAACGAAATAATTGTGTTTTGGCGAGAGATGTAGCCAAGATATCACGGGGCATTCTTGGGGCAAACGGTATTACAGAAGATTATCCTATTATGCGGCACATGGCCAATATTGAATCGGTCTATACCTACGAAGGCACACACGAAATGCATACGCTTATCATCGGCCAATCTGAAACAGGAATAGCGGCCTACGATTCGTAATTGATAAAATAGATAAAACAAAAAAGCCCCGATAAATTCGAGGCTTTTTTATTTGGTTATATCTTCAGGTTATCTAACTACCTTTTGATATTGCATCCAATGCAACTTGTAAACTCATAATAATTCAATCTTTGGATTTAATAAAGAACATCAAAGCAAACACAGCCATGATTAAAGTCATCACGATATTTTGAGCAATGAATGGTTGGTTACCAACTGCGTAGTGATACCCATCCAGCGCTGCGAACGCGCCCCAAAATGGCGCTACAATCATTCCATACTTTTTCAGATTGTCACCTGCATACATTGGAATGAACCAATGGATTACTCCTATCGCTAACATGGACACACCCATGTAGGTGCTCATCATCAATAAGTCATCTGTCGGTGTAAATCCGAAGCCTTCCATAACTGTGGAGCCAGCGAAGAGCATCATCACGCCAAATAATCCATTCCACACTGCTCCAAATTTAAAAAGATTGTTAAGATTCATTTCCTTCTCCTTTTGGTTTGATTATCCCATAATGGGGTAGTTAAATATAGAAGTTTATTAAAAAAATACCAAATTGATATATAATTGTAGAGACGTAGCCACGCCTAACCGCGGGTAAACATGATACGTCTCTACATTAATATGAGTTATTTTTTAAAAGCGAATTTCCCAAAGGCAATTGAAAAGGCGGCAAATAAGATCACTGTTGACCATCCAAGAGAATTCATCTCTCCTGACAATTGATTCTGAATGCTGATTAAAAAACTGATACCAAATCCAATACTATAGGCTTTTGCTACATTTGTTTTTGCATCAGAATCCTGTGAATTACTCATCATCCAAGATAATATAGCGTACCCAATATTAGCCCCACCAAACCATCTGGCAACCATTACAGATCCATCAATTATTTCCTGCGATAAACCGTATGGTGCCAATGTAGCTTCAGGTGCAAAGACGAATCCAAGTCCAAACAGACCGGAAACAAAAACATTTATTTTGAATAATGTATTAAGATTCATTTTCTTCTCCTTTTTGGTTTTGTTTTATGATGCGTAAAATGCAATTGCTATTAAAATGATAAACATTACAACAGGTGGTATGGGAAAATCATCAGCGAATCCCCTGAACTTTGTCAATATGATTGTTGACATAATTACAATCATACCAATTCCTAGTGCGGTTAAAAGGGTGCTGGCTTGTTCTGCGGGTAAATTACGGCAATAGAGTGCCGTAAATCCAACGGTGAAAGCTGATCCACCAATTATGGATCGCAATGCTGCTGCCGGATTCACCGTTTCTTCTGCAAGGTCTCCCATGAGCTTTTGATTGACAACTTTTGGGATTGCATTAAAGAGAACCCCAACTAATGTTAATACGCTACCGATGATGGTTAATGCTAAACTGGTTTCCATTTCTATCTCCTTTTGGTTTGTTTATCACATAATGGGATAGTACAATATAGAATTTTTTAAATAAAAAGAAATAGCAATTTTCTCATTTGCTCAGTCTTATTAATGGGTTACAACGAATGTTAGCAACAGTATTTAATCATAAATTCTGATAATCTCTCCGTTATCCTTTCCTCTTACACTTCTTATATATGCGTTTACAACCTTAGTCATGGGGATCGGATTATGACCAGGGAAATAATCTTTGTATTTTTCATAAGCATCCTCAACCATACCCAGAGAAACAACATTCACTCTGATTCCATTTTCAATTTCCAACGCAACGGCTTGAACAAAGCTGTGAATTCCGCCATTAACCATTGCTGCACTAGTTGTTTTAACAACGGGGTCGTCTGCTAGAATTCCAGTTGATAGAGTTATTGAACCACTTTGATTTAAGTAATTCTTTCCAATTCTGACAAGGTTAACCTGTCCCATTAATTTACTCTTTAACCCTATATAATAATCTTCTTCAGTTAAGTCATTAAAATCTGCCCATTTTGCTTCTCCAGCGATACAAATTATAGCATCAACTTGACCCGTTTTTTCAAACATTGATTTTATTGACTTACTATCTGATATATCCACTTTAATATCACCACTTTTTCGCCCAGCAATTATTAATTCATTTTTTTCCGAAAAGTGAGTTGTCACTTTACTTCCTATAGTTCCATTTCCTCCGATTATTAGTATTTTCATAATTTACTTTTTGATTGTTTTAATTTCATTATGCTTTTCTATTTCACAAATTACACACAACGTTTTGCTAAACACAATTATTGCGTTTAGCGGGTTTACTCTTTAATATCATCCTGTGTTTGAAACCATCACCAATTATTTCGTCCCCAACACCAAAGAATCGGCCCAAATCTACCGAACAAAAATCGGTGTCTTTGAAGGTTGGGTCTCGGTACTCGTTAATGGAATTCTCTTCGTTATAAAATTGACTATTGGGCTTATGGTTGGGGCAGTGAGTGTTATAGCGGATGCAGTACATACATTGTCTGACATGGTGTCATCTGCAGTAGTTATATGGGGATTCAAACAGTCCGAAAAGCCTGCGGATGTTGAACACCCTTACGGTCATGGCCGTGCGGAATATATTGCAACGTTAATCATCGCCGTGCTCTTGGTTGTTGCGGGGATCGAATTTATTCAAGTGGCCATTGACCGCATTCGGAATCCTGAATTGGTAACTTCTGAATGGTGGATGGTTATCGCGCTGGGTGCCACCATTATTTTGAAAGAGGTTACAGCGCGGTATGCTGAATTCTTATCATCAATGATTGCTTCCGGCACACTTCATGCCGATGCCTGGCACCACAGAACCGATGCCATTTCCAGTATGTTGGTTGTGGGTGCCTTGATTGCCGGGAATTATGGTTTCCCCGCTGTTGATGGCTGGGCGGGACTTGGTGTGGCGCTGTTTTTAATTTACACTGGTTTTGAGATTGCCAAAGGTGCTGTGGATGATTTGATTGGCAAGCCACCAACATCGGAAGAAGTGGAAACAATTCGCCAGATGGTCATGGGTGTGGATGGTGTCCTAGGTGCCCACGATATTACAGTCCACAGTTATGGCCATGATAAGTTTGCCAGTGTTCACGTGGAAATAGATGCAATTAAATCTACGGGAGAAGCACACGATATTTCTGAGGAAGTTGAAGCGAGACTCGAGAAGGCATTAGGTGTGGAACCCACCATTCACTTGGATCCTGTACATCCGAATGACCCGCTCGTTCAAGAGGTGATGAACCATTTATCCGAAATTACTTCGCAAGATGATCGGGTGACAGATTTCCATGACATCCGTGTGGTCAATACTGATAATCACCAGGTTATCCTGTTCGGAACCAATATGAAGATAGGAATGACCCCAAGGGATATTATTGCATGCAATCTGGATTTAGAAAAAAGTTTAAAAGAAAAATTTGGTGATTATGAAGTGCAGATTAAAGTGTCACCCATGCACCGTTATTGATCAGGAAATTTCACCGGAATAAAACCGGTTTTCTTGTCCATCTATTTCTAATAGAGCTGATCCCGCCTCACCCAAAGATTTAAAGATACCATTCACTATTTCATTCCCGTGATGAAATTGTACTGTTTCATTTAAATGGCCACAGGCAGCTTCCCAATGGGATTGGATCGTTTCAATATTTCCGGGAAGTCCATCGAATAAGGGTTCCAACGCATTCAATATTTCAGCCAGCACCCTTTCCCGTTGATAAAATTTATCTGTGGACATATGGAGGGAGGTTGCTGTGGATTGGAGTGAGCCATCAAAATCATCCATTGTTTCATTCACATTGAGGCCAATTCCAATAACAACTTGCTTTAATTTATTTCCTTTGACTTTGGATTCACACAAAATGCCGCCCACTTTTTTTCCATCCAGGATAAGGTCGTTGGGCCATTTTAATCTTACATCTGTATCGAAATTTAATAGTGCTTTTTGAACGGAAAGTCCAGAGATAATGGGAAACCAACCGGAAAGATTTGGGTCTAAATCAGGAAAAAGGAGGAGGGAGAAAGTGAGGCTTTTATCAGGGGAGGCGGACCATTTGCGATTGGCACGGCCCTTGCCGCTAAATTGATTGTCAGTAACAACAAGGGCGCCCGATTGGGCGCCCTCATCAATAATTTCCCATGCTTCAGAGTTGGTGGATTCCAGCCGGGTATAATATTCGATCTGTTGACCCAGAACCCTGGTTTTCAGGTTGGCCTGGACCAGGTTGGTAAATAGCATCTTACTTTAAGCGTTGGGGTCCAACTTCTCCCGCAGTTTCAAAGTCATCCCGGGATTAAGTACACCGGCATTTGCCTTGATAGTATCTTCATTATCCCAAAGAAGAATAATCCATGATTTTGCATCACCATATTTATTCCCGGCGATATTCCAGAGATTGTCACCAGTCTGAACGGTGTATTCTGTATAAGTTGGCTCAGCCGTTTTTGCAGAAAGGCGTTCTTTCTGAAGATTTAGAAAATGATATGGATAAATGATGTTTGGGTTTTCGCCAATTTCATCTTTATTCCATGAATAGATTTGACGCCACAGGCGGAAGTCGCCATATTCTCTTTTAGCGATCTTGATCAGGAAATCACCGGGCTCAACCATATATTTTTCCCATGCGAAATCAGGAAATAAAACTTCTGGATAAACCTTGATTTCTTTTTTTGGTTTTTCCGTAACAATTTTTTTATCTTTATCTACATCGGGGGCGGGGCCGTGTTCCGGTGTTTCGGTTGGATTTGATTCTTCAATAACTTCTGTTTCTGCCGCAAAAGTGGCTTCTTGTGGATTCGGGAGTTCCGCCCGATCTACTTCACTGGAAACCTGTACTGCATCAGTATCTTGGAGTTCCAGGGTGGGAGCAGTTTGTTTTCCGCAGGACACAATAAAAAGGAGTGTTATAAACGCGAGGAATTTTTTCATGATTTATGCCTTAATCGTTTAAAAAAGGTTGATAACTAAGCAACAACTTAATACTACTTAAATAGCTGAAACATGTTCCAAATCAGTGGAAATCTCTTCATTTATAGACTTGATTGTATATGTGATAAAAAATATAAAAATAAAATAAATTTTAAGTTTGTTTATATTCTCCAAATTGGGTCCGCAGTGAATCTGCCACCTCACCTAAAGTACATTCAGCGCGGATACAATCTATAATCGGCGGCATTAAATTATCATCAGAATTGGCTGCGGATTGCAAGGCACTTAGCTTCGTTTGAACCGAACCATTATCCCGATTTTCTTTTAAGGCGAGGACGCCATCAATTTGATTTTTCACTGATGTCTGATTAATCCCCTGAAGATTTGCTTCCGATGGAATATCTTCTTCAAAACTGTTAACGCCAACGATTTTACGATTTGTGCTATCGATGGATTTTTGATATTCGTAGGCACTTTTAGCAATTTCACTTTGAATCCATCCCGTTTCGATGGTAGAGATTGCACCACCCATATTGTCAATTTTTTCAATAATTACCAAAGCTTCTTCTTCAAGTTCAGAAGTCAATTTTTCTACTACTTCACTACCGCCCAGTGGATCCACAAAATTTGTGACTCCCGATTCATGGGCGATGACCTGTTGCGTTCGGAGCGCCAATTTTGCAGAATGATCTGTTGGCAGTCCCAAGGCTTCATCAAAGCCATTGGTGTGGAGTGACTGTGTACCGCCTAAAACAGCAGATAATGCCTGAATTGTCGTTCGGACAACGTTGTTATCCACTTGTTGAGCCGTGAGCGTAGAACCGCCGGTTTGCGTATGAAAGCGGCAAAGCATTGCTTTTGCATCTGTGACGCCGAAGCGGTCTTTCATGATTTTAGCCCAGAGACTGCGGGCCGCCCGAAATTTGGCCACTTCTACCAGAAAATCATTATGGGCATTGAAAAAGAATGAAAGGCGTTTCCCAAAATCATTTACTTTTAGACCCTTATCAATGGCTGCCTGAACATAGGCAATTCCGTTGGCCATGGTAAAAGCCAATTCCTGGGCGGCGGTTGACCCCGCTTCCCGAATGTGATAACCTGAAATGGAAATGGTATTCCATTTGGGAACATGATCCGCGCAAAAAGCAAATATGTCCGTGACCAGCCGCATCGATGGTTCCGGCGGATAAATGTATGTGCCCCGGGCGATGTATTCTTTTAATATATCATTCTGGATGGTACCGCGTAGTTTATCCGGGCTAATGTTATTTTTTTCTGCCGATACTATATATAATCCCAATAGGGTTGCTGCTGTGGCGTTTATTGTCATGGAGGTAGATACCTTATCCAGTGGAATATGGTTAAATAATCGGTCCATATCTTGAATGGAAGAAACAGGAACGCCTACTTTTCCAACTTCACCGTCAGCCATTGAATGATCGGAATCATACCCTATTTGTGTGGGAAGGTCAAAGGCAACTGAAAGTCCAGAAACGCCCTGCTCCAATAAATATCGATAGCGTTGGTTGGATTCCTCTGCAGAGGTGAATCCCGCGTATTGACGCATGGTCCAGAGTCTATCCTGATACATAGTCGGATAGATGCCGCGTGTGAAAGGGAATTGACCGGCTTTTTCAGTCATAATTTATTCAAAGGCCTCTTTCTTTTTTGATGTTTTGATAGGCATCACTTACCGCTTTGAATTTTTCTTCTGCTAAACTGATAAGTTCTTTTCCCAAATGGGCTACTTTATCCGGATGATATTTTGTTGCCATTTTACGATAAGCTTTTTTTAATTCGCTATCGGAGGCAGACGGATCCACTTCTAAAATGGTGAAATCGGAAAGTGTGTCTCGGAAAAACATAGCTCGGATAGAATCAAAATCGTTTGGATTAATATTCAAATAACGGGCAATGGTATGAATTACTTTTACTTCATCAGGGTGAACATGTCCATCCGCTTTTGACAATCCAAATAAAACATGGATCAGTTCTAAGCGACTGGGATGGTCCATGGATTGGACAATCTGTCGGCAAACGTCTCGCAAAGGATAATCCTGTTTCACAATATCTTTGAATAAGGTCATGAAATCCTGGACTTGTTTTTGGTTGAATTGCTTAGAGAGGAATTGCTTCACATAATCCAGCTCTGATTTTAGCATTTGGTTGTCCGCTTTCATGACGGCACTGAACAACACTAATAGAGAAACAATAAAGTCTCCAGGCTGTGTTTTTGGGTAAGCCCGAGATTGATATGTACCCCCGTATGTGCCACTCGCTTGACCTGACATCCCTGCCAGTGAATAACCAATGATACCCCCAATTGGTCCTGCTAAGGCCCAGCCAAGGCCTCCCCATAACATTTTTTTTCCCACACTCACGTAATTATCCTTTCAAGAGTTGGCAAAGTTAATACTATTTTCTCATCCATTAGAATGCAGAAGAAATCAACGTAAGCGAACATTGGAAGTTTCAAAGAAAACAAAAGCAGCACTGTGGTGGAAAAAACTCCGGGCAATTAAAAACGTGGGATCTAAGACTATGTCTTTATCCACCCATGGTAGAAGTGCACTTCGGTTTTTGATTATTTTGCCGGAGCATACAACGGAATCTGAGTTAGCGAAACGATTTATATTGGCCATGAGGAATGCCCTCGGTCCTGTTGGAGAAAGTCAGATCCGAATTCTGGGGTTTGCCAATGTAGGCAACTTAATTAATATGGAGGGGTTCCATGACTTTTTGTTTTTTACTGAGGCCGATTTAAATCGTTGGGGTCTTCCAGGAAAAGAATTGAATTGGGCCTGCCAGCGAATTCAGGTAGATGCCGTTTTAGATCTAAACCAGGCCTTTGCACCCATATCTGCAACCATTTGTTCTACAGTGAATGCACCATTAAAGGTAGGGTTTTTTAGCGAAGAAGGGGATCAATATTTTAATGTTATGATCCAACGTCATGGGACTGAATTGATGGAAAGCGGGTTTAAGGAAATATTCCAAATCCTTGGAATAAGATGAATCTATATATTTATGAAGATCAATCGGCCATTCTCCGGGTATGTCAATGGAAAACACCGAATGGTGCGGCTTGATAAATTTCTTGAAACTGCGTACGATGTAAAAGAAAGAGGGGGTCAAAACTTCACAAAAACAGAAATATCATTATTTAAAATTATTTAAAAAGATCGATGAATAAATGTTGACGAGTGAAATGGCTTCTGCTATATTCGTGTCCCATTTTAGAGGAAAAAATTGATGTTAGAAGGTATTATTTGTCCCGTATGTGAGGCCACTTTAGATGAAGTGGATATTAAAGAATCGCTTACCTGCAGAAGTTGCAAGACGGATCTTAAGGATAGGCGGTTTTTAGACTTCCTTGAATTTCTCATGGCGAATGGGCTCGTTGAAGATTTAGATTTCTTTGATGAGAAAGTTTATAGTGAAGATGTTGAACGCCTTGAACCAGATGATGAAGAAGATGTGGATCCTGCAGAATTCGAAAAGAAAAAAGATATTTTTAGTTTATACGAAGGTGAAATAGAAATGTATAAGCAAAAAGCAGAAGATGCAGAAATCAAAGGATATGAGGATTTTGAAGGGATTGAAGAGGAATGGGAAGATTTTAATCAAAGAGATTTCAAAAAATAAAATTAAAGTTATTAACGATGAAAGAAAATAAAAACGTCCAGCAAATAAATATTGAACTCACACAAGAAGTGAGCGAAGGTGAATACGCCAATTTTGTTGTGGTGACCCATTCCCCGGCAGAATTTGTGATGGATTTCACTAAGATTTTACCGGGCGTCACCAAAGCCCGTGTTCATTCCAGAATTATCATGGCACCCCAGCATGCCAAAGCATTTTTGGCAGCATTGGGAGATAACATTAAGAAATATGAACATAAAAATGGTGAAATCACCTTGCCCGCCCAGGAAGGATTTGGAGATTATCCTGCTGCACCACCTGAGGGATCACTGCCGAATTAATAAACGACCCAGTCGGCCCCTCTTTTTAATTCCCTCATTTTAATTATAACCCATAAGCTGAGTACCGCCCAGGCTAAACCAAAGCCCAGTAATCCGCCAAATATGATATCAGCGGGATAATGTACCCCCACATAGACTCGGCTGAAGGCCACCAATGCTGCAATAATAAAATATGTTGATTTATATCGGGGATAAAAATATCCAAATACAACGGCTGCGGCAAACACATTGGCTGCGTGGGAGGATACAAATCCATATTGACCTCCTTTTCCCATGAGAATTCGGATGCCTTCCGTTAACTCATGGCTGGGCCTAAGCCGGGCAAAAAATGGTTTTAGAATCTGAGCAGATGCTGCATCTGCTAAGCCAACTGATATAATGATTATTGCCACCGCAATCCGGCCGCGACGGCCTCCCTTAAACAAAAGAGAAAAAATAATGATTATGATTGGAACTGCCCAGATGTTTTGGTTTGTGATAATGGGCATGATCCAATCGAAGAGAGGATTGGCAATGGTGGTATTGAAAAATCGAAATACGGCTTTATCCATGTGAATAAGTGACTCTACCATACCCAAAATATAGTTTACATTTTATTAAAAAAATACTTGATCAAGGGGAAATCCGGAGATAAATTTTTATCTACTTTGAGGCAGGATCGTTATATAAGAAGACTGGTGGTTCCCCCGCTCCCAGGATTCCAGCGATCCTGCTTTTGTTTTTGGGCAAAAAAAATCCCCTGCAACTCATGCTGGGGATTTTTTATTAAAACGAAGTTTGGGTGGTTGATTAAAAGCGTGCATTGAGTTTAAGGGTTATATGCCGACCCAATTTAGGTCCACCAATAATTTCCCGATGCACATCTCCATTTAAATTATTGATATTCAATAGGAGGTCATACCGCTTCCCAAAACGATATCCGACCATTGAATCAATCACTAGGTATTGATCAATAGTACCATAGTGTACACCGGCAGACCAATCAAATTCTGGAATATACCGAAATCCAATATTACCATGGAAACCGTGATCCGAATTATAGGCAACTTTACCATTTACTTTAAATTTAGGAGCATTGATGGGGTCGTAGGATCGTGTCAAGAAATTCCAGAATCTGGTTTTCCCTAAGAGTGAAAAATTCACATCCGCCGTTATTTGAGGTGTAATAAAAGTATATAGACTTGCATCGAGTCCCCACAGACTCACAGCGCCATAATTGATATTGGTTAACATTAAATTAACGGGATTATCAAAATCAACACTATCATCCGACCACCATGCACCTAACGTATCTCCGTCTGAAATCACAAGTTCAGTGCCCATGCGTGCTTCGCTTGGTTTTGACCACCATCCGGTGGGAATGAGACCCCAATTGGCTGATCCATATTCAATATAATAAGCGCCGGGAACACCGTCTCCCCCATCTTTAATACCGCTATAGTTTGATGTGGGGATGAATCCAAGAATTTCAGGGTCCGGGTTATCGACGCTATAAAATCCGCTGGACGTATCTAATACGACGGGGGTGACCCAGGTTAAATCACTGACAAAATCACTATAGGTACTATAATAAAGGTCGAAAGTTGCTCGCGTTTTTTGACCGATAAAACCGGCATATCCAAATTCATAGGTCCACACTTCTTCAGATTTGATAGGGTCCAGATACTTGTAATCATCGCCATTTACAAATGTAGATGGGCGACCCAATACAGCTGGGATATACAAAACGGATCCTTCAGGCATATCGGCCCAGCGGAATCGAGAAAAGGTGTGATCTCGTACATCATACATCATGAGTTTACCCTCGGAATTTCGTGTATAACTATATCCCATTCTATTCCCACGTGCTTTTACGGGAAAGATGGAATATTGTGCAGCCAAAACATCCAAATATAATCCTTGAGATGATGGTGTATTAAATGCCCGTGCAGCGGTTAATCGAAATGTTTGGTTTTCTTTTGGTTTCCACAATAACCCTACTTTAGGAGAAAACTGAGGAAAGAAATTTGCTGTTTCACCTGATAGAGGATCTAAGATAAAAGGAATTCCATCCTCGTCTAATTGTCCACTATGAAGGTCAAATCTTCCAGATAGGATGAGTTGAAAATGATCGGAAACTTTGGATTGAGATTGAGCATATAAGCCATATTCGTTAGTAATAATCAATTCATCCCATTCGTCAATTTCCCCATCACCATCATTATCTTTACCATCTTCATCAAAACTAATTGGGTTATTTCCACCAGATCCATCCGGTAAGATTGTCCCAAATGTTTTAGGCATGGTTCGTTGATAGTCCCCACCCCAAATCAATTTTGTATTGAGAAAACTAAAATCAAGATTATGCTGAAACTGAAAATGTAAAAACTTGGAATGATCTTTTACGATACCGCCGGTTCTCATATTTCGGGTGATACCGGAATTACTTGTATTTATATAGGCTTGAGCAAACCAATTTTTGTAAATCCAGCGTGCTTGGTAAAACTGGTAAATCCAATCATCAGCCAAATATCGCCCAATTCCTGTAATATTGATATTGGTTGCTTGTGCAAATCCATAATTCAGGCTGACAAAATGCTCTGGAGAAAAATCGTAATCGGTGCGAATATCAAATCGTGTATTTTTAATGTCAAAGTTCGGCATATCATCAATGCCATCATCGTTACGATCGCGAATTATATTATCCGTCCCTAGATAAGTTGTATCAACCGTCCCATCACCATCACGGTCAACTTCAATATCCCATCCATTCCACCAGGCTTTCCCATCATCAAAATAATTATCTAAATCATCGCCATGTCCAAAATCATCATTCTCCCATTGATAATAATGCGCTTTTCTTTCATCCTGTTCAATATATTCCCAATCGTGGGCCGTAAAATTAACGAGAGACAATTTATAGCCGAAGTTACCGGATTGTCCTGCATGGCGGACTTGTGCCTTATTAAAACTTCTTGATCCTCCCGTTAAACCCACAACGGTGCCAATAGATTCAATCGGCCGTTTTGAAATAATATTCACAACACCTGCATGTGCATTGGGTCCATATAGGGCAGAGGAGGGGCCCAAAACAACTTCAATTTGTTTTACATCATCAGAACTGAGAGGAATGACATTGTAGGCGATGAGACGAAGGGAAGGCACGTTAGCCATACGTCCATCAGTTAAGGTGAGTAATCGACTGCTAAAGCTGGAATTGAATCCCCGGGCACTGAGGTTGTAACTGTCCAACCCTGAGGCTGTAAAATCCACACCTTTAATATTTTTAAAGTAATCACCCAGGTTTGGATTACTGGCATTACGAATTTTTAATTCTGATATAATGGAAATTGCCGCTGGTGCATCAGTGATCTTTTCGCGTCTTCGGCTTGCCGTTACTATGTATTCATCCAACTGGATAGCAGAAACCATTAACTGAGCATTGAAGGTTGGCAAATCAGATGAGAACTCTAAATTGGAGTTGAAATCACTATATCCAATATATGTAATTTTAATTTTATAAGATCCTTCAGGGATATTTTGAATCGTATAATTTCCCTCAAGATTGGTCGCTGCTCCCGTATTTATTCCAGAACCGGTGATGACTACATTGGCACCAATGAGAGGATCTCCAGAAGATTTATCCGTTATTTTCCCGGTTAAGCTGGTTTGTTGGCAGACACTATATGTTAAACCAAAAATGAGAATGAGAAAAATTTTCTTCATATAGTAAGGTGTTTTACCTCCTAAAAAAATGGGGGTAGTCCGAAAACCACCCCCACCTGTATGAACGATACACTTGCGAGGTATCAAAAGAGTCAGTTGTTTTATTCAGCAGCAGTCCACTGAGATGCGAATTCAATTGTTTCATCAACGGGCATGCAAAGACCATTTAGGATGGTGAATTTCATTTTACCACCAGATGCAGTAGCTAATCCTGCCAAAGCAAAGTCAGTTGCACTATCATTCACCGCAGCAGGTGCTGCGGGATTTGAACTGTCAACCAGCATGGTATAAGGAATACCAAATGCTGATACAGCTCCGCCACCGGCCAGATTATCCGCATGCATGTAAACAACCATATCTACGGGAGTAATACTTCCGTCTCCATCTAAATCAGTCAAAGGATTTTTAACATCCGCAACTTTTTGACTTGTTTCAGCAATAACATTAAATGCGTACCAAGTCAAGTAACCACCCCAGGAAGCTAATGAGGCCGCTCCGATATAAGCAGAAGATGCCACTGCGCCTGCACCAGGATCAGCCGGTGAAGTGAAAAAGCCACCTGCAGTATTTACAGGCAATTGAGAAAGTCCGGAAATAACCCGATCGTCAGCTTCGCTCCAGGCAGCCATCACTTCTGAATAGCGTGAGCTGGAATTGTCACGATCTAAGAAATCAATGGTCATTTTCCCGGCATCACCATTCACGGTAAATTTACCGTCAGGAAATGGAGGTAGTACCTGGTCCAGATCTGTTGCAGGAGAAAGTTCAATTTTACCTGCTGCATCTGTTGCATCAAAAGTTAAGGTATAGTTACCTTGGTCATTAATTTGAGGAATAGTTTGATAAGGGGTACATGTTTCAGTATTTAATTGGATTGAAGGATAGGTACCTGTGATCTTATAAGTCGCTGGTTCACCCTTGCCCGGTGCATCATCAAATACGCCTTTCATAACAACGCCGACTGCAGCAAGGGCTGCCGCATCCGAAGTACTTGTTAATGGGAAACCCGGCGCGTTGTCGCCAGCGACCCATGTAGCCAAGGTTTGATTTGTAGCGCCAGTGATGACTGCTTCGTCAGTTGGCATTCCAAAACTTGTCAAAGCTGCTGCAAAACCTGCCGCATCATCCCAGGAAGCAACCAGGTTGTATGCATCAGCTGAATTTGCAATTCCACTACCTGTTACAACCTTTCGATTATAAGTGCCCGTAAGACCTGATAGGTTCCATGTACCGACAACATCGCCGTTATGCACAGGGGCGGGATCGTCATCACATGCTGAAAATACAATCATACCTCCCAGTAGGAATGAGAAAGTTTTAAAGAGTTTAGAGTTCATAGCCTCTCCTTTTTGTGTTTCGTTCATATTATTAAATGTATTATCAGTTCCGTTTAATATCTCGCAAGAGGAACTGTAATATCGAACCCAAAACTACACTGATTCTTTAATGGGGTCAAATCTTTTTTTAAACCCTTATGGATCAATAATAATTTCAACGTTCTATGATCCGTTTCACGGCCCATAATAGTAAAAATATGCCAATGATAAAGAGTCCATTGCTTAGAATAAATCTGCTGATGTTTTCCATATTTCAATTTAGCCTGAAAATTTTGTAACCATGTGGATATTTTAATCTAAATACGGCCAAACGATATTAAAATAAACCGACCGGTCGGTTTATACATTGATTTTACCGCTTCAATCACCATAAATTTTGATTAAGATCAAACAGTCTTTTGATCACCTTATTCTAATTCAGCGGAAAAATATACGATGAAAATTGCAGTATTAGTGAAACAAGTTCCCGGAGCTGATTCTCAACTTCCCATACAATCTAATCAGAATTGGGTAGACGAAGGAGCGGTTGCATTCATCATGAATGAGAGTGATAATTATGCGTTAGAAGAGGCGCTGCAAATTCGAGAATCTATGGGAGAAGGTGAAGTGGTCGCCGTCAGCCTTGGGCCAGATCGCATCCAAAAAGTAATTCGGGAAGCGTTGGCAAAAGGTGCAGACCGTGCTATCCATATACAAATGGATACGGAAGGTGTAATTGACCCATTGGTGACAGCCTCCATTTTTGCGCATGCTTTAAAAGAAGAAAATTTTGATTTAATTTTTACTGGGTTACAGTCGGATGATCTTGGTATGGGACAAACGGGTATTATACTGGGCGAAATGCTGGGGATGGCCACCGCATCTCTGGCCATGGCAACCGAATTGGGTGATGGAAAAATTAAAGTAAAACGGGAACTTGAAGCAGGGTGGTTTCAATGGGTTTCCTTAACACTCCCTGCCAGCGTGAGTATCCAATCCGGATTAAATACCCCAAGGTATCCATCATTGAAAGGCATCATGGGTGCCAAGAGAAAAGAATTAAAAGTTGTAACGCCCAATGTGGTTGATGCAACCCAATCATTGGAAAAAGTATATTTGCCTAAAAGCGAAAAGCAAACAGTGTTGATTGAAGGGTCGGCGGATCAGATTGTAGAAAAATTAGTTGAAATATTTCGTAATGAAATCAAAGTCTTATAGGGGGATATGATGGATGTTTTAATCGTACTGGAAGACAATAATGGGAAGATTCATCGGATGGGATTGGAATCCATTGCGGCCGGTCAACGTCTTTCCAATGAAATGGGTTTAACCGCAGGTGCCTTGGTATTGGGCGGCAATGCTGATGGACTGGCAGACCAGGCGTCCGCTTATCAATTGGGTGAAGTGCTCAAAGTCAATGATGCATTGCTGGAATCCTACTCTGCCGATGGGTACAGTGAGGCTGTAAAGCAAATCATTGATCAGGAAAATCCTACCTATGTGTTGTTCGGTCATACCTACCAGGTACGGGATTATGTGCCACGGTTGAGCGCAAAAATGAACAAACCATTTCTGGTGGATAATATTGCCATTCGCGTTGAGAATGGCCAGCCAATATTCACCAAGCAAATGTTCAATGCCAAACTTTCTGCTGATGTAGAAGCCAACAGTTCAGGTCCATTTTTGGTTAGTTTCCAATCTGCTGCTTTTAGCATGGACGCCGCGGCCGCTGGATCGGCTTCAATCCGGGAATCTACTGTTCAATTAGATACAGCTATGATTCGAACCAAATCAGAACCGCCATTTCAGGAGGAAGTTGGTGGCGTGGACTTAACCAGTGCCGATATTATTGTTTCTATCGGGCGCGGAATCGGCAAGGAAGAAAATATTCCGCTGGCTGTAGAGCTTTCTAAAGCTTTAGGCGGGGAATTGGCTGCATCCAGACCGGTGGTTGATTCCGGATGGTTGCCATCTGCCCATCAGATTGGCAGTTCGGGCCAATCCGTATCGCCAAAACTTTACCTTGCGCTGGGAATATCAGGCGCCATTCAGCATGTGGTTGGCATGAAAGGGTCCAAAAATATTGTTACTATAAACAAAGATCCTGACGCACCCATTTTTGAAATTTCTGATTATGGTGTTGTTGGAGACATCCTGGAAATAATTCCCAAATTGACCGAAGCAATCCAGGCGTTAAAAAACTGATGTCCGAACGAGAAGTCCTTGATCTGGACGTTCTATTTGTGGGAGCTGGGCCCGCCAGTCTGGCCGGAGCGATTCACCTAAAAAGGCTGCTTAGCAAATCCGGAACGGAAGCAAGTGTAGCTGTGTTGGAAAAAGCTTCCGAAATCGGCGCCCACTCCTTATCGGGCGCTATTGTTGATCCCCGGGCCTTGAGAGAATTATTCCCGGATTTTCCAGATACGGATTTTCCCTTTGAAGCAGAGGTATCAGAAGAACATCTATATTATTTAACGGAAAACAAAAAAATTCCTTTTCCATTTGTTCCACCTTCTATGAATCACCATCATTGTTTTGTGACCTCATTAGGGAAACTGACTCGCTGGCTTGGTAACAAATGTGAAAATGAAGGTGTAGATATTTTTTGCGGTTTCGCTGGTACAAAACTTTTGTATGAAGGTGAACAGGTAGTCGGTGTGCGTACCGGTGATCGGGGTATTGATAAAAATGGAGAGAAAAAACCTCAATTTGAACCGGGGGCAGATATTCGCGCCAAGGTTGTCATTTTAGGTGAAGGTACCAGAGGCAGCTTGACGAAAAACCTCATCGATCGGCACGAACTTATGCAAGGGTGTAACCCGCAAGTCTGGGCAGTTGGAGTAAAAGAACTGTGGCAGATGCCTTCTGGGACTGTCCCGCCTGGATATGTGGCACATACCATGGGCTTTCCTCTGGGTCAGGCCATATTTGGTGGCGCTTTTCTATATGGAATGCAAAATGATATATGGGACTTGGGGCTGGTGGTTGGCCTGGATTATCAAAACCCTGGAGTGGATTCTCATCATGAACTTCAGCGCCTCAAAAATCACCCATGGATTCGTTCTTTACTTTCGGCGGGTAAAATGATCGCTTATGGTGCCAAATCATTGCCGGAAGGGGGTTGGTATTCCATCCCAAAATTGTCGGTGGGTGGTGCTATGCTTATCGGAGATTCAGCAGGTTTTATGAATGGTCAGAGACTAAAGGGGATCCACTTGGCGATGAAATCAGGGATGCTTGCGGCGGAAACAACTGCGGAAGCTTTTGCTACAGGAAAATTTTCAGAATCGGACCTGGCAGATTATGATTCGAGGATAGCATCCAGTTGGATAAGGGATGAACTTTGGAAGGTACGGAATTTCCACCAGGGATTTGACCGTGGTCTATTCGGTGGGCTGGCCAATGCTGGAATTGGACTTTTTACAGGTGGTCGCGGCTGGGGAATTAAAAACCGTTTGTCCAGTGAAGCGGGGCATAAAAAGATGCAAAAGGGCGTGAAAAAGAACCGTTACCAAGATCTGCAATTTGATGGTACATATTTGTTTGACAAGGTAACAGACGTCTATTATTCGGCCACTGCCCACGAAGAAGACCAGGTGCCTCATCTGAAAATCAGGGATCAGGATGTATGTGTTTCAAAGTGTACAGAAGAATACGGGAACCCATGCGAGAAATTCTGTCCGGCAAATGTTTATGAAATGTTACCAGATGGAGATGGCCAGAGACTCCAGATTAATTTCTCGAATTGTGTCCATTGTAAAACTTGCGATATCATGGATCCCTACCAGATCATTGACTGGGTTCCTCCTGAAGGCGGAGACGGTCCTGTTTGGGTTAATTTATAAAGGAATTTTCGGGGCAGATTCCAGCGCTGCTTAACATTCAGTTCAATGCCCAGTCATTTTTATTTCCCTTTTGAAAAGGACTTTGATCATTACTCACCTAAAGTCCTGGATGGGTTGAGTGAGTATGAAAAATACCAACTTTCATTTCATCCGGAACGACCCAAATATTTAGACTATTTATCCATTTTTTCTGAAGTAGGTGAATGCCTTCAACGTGAGGAATTCGGTGCAAATCTCATTCAAACGCACCGTGCATTATTTATAATCAATGACGAAGAAATTCCCGTGATGCTGATTGGTCAGCAGAGCGGCCCCACATCCGATTATAAATCCTTCCAACAATTGGCAACAGATCCGGAATTAATCAAAAGTTGGAATCATGGTATGCCCACCCCCGCCAGCTATGAAAAAGCCATTGAAGCAGTAGCATTAGCCAATAATGAAAGTCGGTTAATTATTGTATTTGTAGATACACCTGGTGCGGATCCAACAGAGGGATCAGAAGCAGGTGGGATTGCTTGGAAAATTGGTGGTATCATCCAGGCGCTTGTGGAAGCAAAAGTACCCACAATTTCTATTATCATTAACCGAGGGTGCAGCGGTGGTGCTATTGCCCTCACGGGGACCGATATCACACTGGCCATGGAAAATTCAACCTACTTGGTTATTACCCCCGAAGCATGCTCATCTATTTTATACCATGATAGACATCATGCCAATGAAGCAGCTGAGATTAGCCAAATCACATCGAAAGAAGGGTTTTCCCATGGCATCGTGGATGCATTAGTGGAAGAACCCAAAGGACCGGCACATCGTTTTCACGAAGAGTCCATTCAATCCTTGAAAACAGCACTGATAAAAAATATCAAAAAATTAAAAGAAATACCGATTGATGGCGTATTTGAAAATCGCGTGAAACGGTGGTCTAAAATGGGACAATGGGAAGAAGGGATAAAAGTAGACAGGGTGATGAAGTTTCGCCTTCCGGTGCCGAATTCCAATGGATATATTAAGAGACACAATGGATGTAAAGATCAAAACGGGAAACGGGTGTTTGATCCTGTTTCTTTGGAGCAGTTGACAAAAAAAGATTTTGTGTGTGATAATTGCGGGCTCCGAACCATTCGCCTGTCAGCCTGGGATTATATCAATTTGATTTTGGACCCAAATTCATTTAAGGAACACGTTGAAACAGCATCCATATTGGATAAGGATATATTGGGATTCCCGGGATATGGTGAAAAACTGGTTGCTGAACGTGAGAAAACTGGATTGCCCACAGCCATGATAACCGGGGATGGCAAGATCGATGGAAATGATGTGGTGTTCTGCACCAATGATTTCGGATTTCTTGGTGGTTCCTTTTGTATGAGTACGGGGGAGAAAATTTGGCGTGCTGCAGAAATTGCCATCCATAAAAAAGTACCGATGATTCTTCAAGCAGCCGGTGGTGGTGCACGCATGCATGCAGGATGTTCATCCATGGTGAGTATCCCAAAGGCCCAATTAGCCATTACACGAGTAGAGAAAGCAGGGCTGCCCGTAGTGACTATAATCACCGATCCAACTTTAGGCGGTGTGGCCATTGGATATGGTTCCCGGGGAATTAGGCTGTTTGAAACCGGTGCGGGAAATATTGGGTTTTCCGGAAAACGAGTGATTGAACAATATACAGGACATCCCGTATCAAAGGATTTCCAGACAACTGCGTGGTTAACAAAAAATGGTCATACGGATTATGTGGTACCATTGAGAGAATTAAAGCATTCAATAAAAAATATTATTGGCAAAAATATTTCTGAATAGAAAGGGGTTGTCTGTTTCTATTCTCCTTAGATTCCCGGACTTTTTTACACATAGAATTAATGAGTTCATGAAAAAAATACTTTTTACAATATTAATTTATTTTAATCTTATCTATGGCATGCCTTTTTTGGGTAAAAAAATAGTTGAAGATGATACCCAACTCAGGTTAAAAGTAGCCACCGCACAAAGGACATATGCGCCACCAGTGATTGATGGAATACTTGATGATAGCGTCTGGAATAAAGCAATAGTTCTAGATCAATTCGTTCAACATGAACCATTTAACTTGCATGCTCCTTCTGTAGAAACCAAGATTCGTATTTTATATGATGATAATTATTTATATATAGCATTTAATAATATCGATCCAAATCCAGAAAATATATCGGCACGCATTGGTCGCCGTGATGATTGGAGTTCAATGGAAAATAATTCAGATTGGGTTGGGGTTGGATTTGATTCAAATGATGATGATAAAACTGGCTACTGGTTTACCTTAAGTGCGGCAGAAGTACAATTAGATGCGGCTATAGCAGAGGGAAAAGGATGGGGTGGCTTTGATATAACTTGGAACGCCGTTTGGGAAGGTAAGACCTCTTTGCATTCTGAAGGATGGTCTGCTGAAATTAGAATACCGTTCAATGTTTTTCAGTATAGTAAAAGTGATATTCAGACTTGGGGCGCAAGTTTTCAACGTGGATATTTTAATAAACAGGAAGAAATCCATTGGCCTGGAAGAGCTCTGGGAGCAAATGGCTACGTTCCCTATTTTGGTATTTTAAAAGGGATAGAAGGGATTCCTCAACAAAGAAATTTTGAATTTGTACCTTATGTTTTATCGGGTCAGACTAATAGCGATGTTAAGGAAAATATAGCAAATATTGGTTTAGACACTCGTTCAAATATTAGTTCAACTAGTACTTTGAACATGACCTTTAATCCTGACTTTGGACAAATTCAAGCGGACCCTTCAGTTCTTAACCTTTCAGCCTTTGAAACACGGCTTAAAGAAAGAAGGCCATTTTTTGTTCAGGGCGCGAATTTTTTTACAAGCCACCTTAATTTATTTAATTCTAGAAGAATAGGTAAACGACCAGATTATTATTCACCTGATTCAGGTACAATAACAGATAGACCAAATGAAACTACAATTCTTGGTGCAGCAAAAATTTTAGGAGAAACATCGTCAGGCTTACGATACGGTGTTATTAATGCGATAACAGATAAAGAATATGGTGTTCGTGAATATGAAATTGATGGGATGGATAAGAAAGAAGATTTTTTACTAGAACCATATACAAATTATTTTGTGGGAAGATTAGAAAAACCAATTGTAAACGAATATTCAACTATTGGTTTTTTAGCTACTGATTTACGTCGACAAAATGAGAAAATTAAAGCACAATCAGTTAATGTTGATTGGTTACTTACTCTGATGGATAATAAACTCTCTTTTCAGGGACAGGCAGCAAGTTCAATTAATCTTGACCAAACAGGTTTTGCAAGTCGTTATCGCCTATCATATAAGGATCCTGATTGGTGGGAGATGATGATTTGGGGTGGTTTAAGAGATAAGAATTTTGATGTCAGTCAAATGGGGTATCAAGAAAAAAATAATAATTGGTACTCGGGGGTAAGAGGCTCAATAAGAAGAGATAAGCCGAATGCGATGTTTCTTCGACAATCTTTAGAACTAAAATTAGATTTACGTGGTAGACAAAAAGATGATAGAGGCGATGCTGTTTTAACTCGTAAAAATATAGAACTAGAACAAGATAATACTTTTCTTAATTATTGGAGCTTCGGTTGGGATCTTAGGGCTAACGCTGAAACCTATGAAGATGATGATATATACCGTGATTCTCGAGCGGTAATAATTAAAGATGAGGCGTGGCAATCCATAAGGCTAGGGTTTAAAACAGATAGGCGTAAAAGATTCATCCTTGGATCTCAATTTAATATTTCTAGAGGTGCAATTAGAGGCGTAGGTAGAGAGTATGGACTTGAGTTAATACTTAAGCCAACAGATAATATTAATTTTTCAGTTAGAACTTCTAAAGAGGATAGGCCGGGGTCAATGCAATGGGTGGGAATTGTAGAAGACGAAAATGGTGTTAATATTATTTACTCAAATATAAAGAGAAAACAAACAAATACAGAGTTAAGACTAAATATTGCATTCTCTTCAAAAATGACATTTGAAGCTTATTATCAACCATTCTCAGTTAAAATGGATTACACGGATTATAATCGTTTAGATGAAGAAAAATCACTAAAAGTTAGTCCGTATCCTTATACTGGAAATAAAAACTTTGAGATAGATAATCAAGTAGGCACATTTGTATTTAGATGGGAATACTTACCTGGGAGTCTTATTTATGCAGTTTACAACCTAAATGATAATAATTATTACTCTGCTGAAGACTCAGAATGGAGTAACTCTAAATCAAATTCCCTATTTTTAAAATTTGATTATTTCTTTCAGCTTTAATTGATTATTTAGATAGATCAACTAATTCAATTTTAAGTTCATTAGCATATTGTAGAATCTGCTCATCTCTGTAGAACTCACCAAAATATATTTTATTTATACCTGAGTTTGCAATAAGCTTAAAACAATCATAGCAGGGAGAAGCGGTAACGTAAATTTCACTATCCTCGAGACGAACACCATGGCGAGCAGATTGCACAATGGCATTGGCTTCTGCATGAATGGTCCGGACGCAATGGGTGTTTTCCATTTCATGTCCCGCTTCATCACAATGGGCCAATCCACGGATAGAGCCATTATAACCTGTAGCTAAAATCGTTTTTCCCCGAACGATAACGGCGCCCACATGTTTTCGATCGCAGGTCGATCGGGTTGCCACCTCACGGGCAATATTCATAAAATATTCTTCCCAACTAACCCGTTCGCTCATATCTATTTATTCGCCATAATTTTATGAATATATTATTTGCTTCGCGTAAATATTTTAACCGCAGAACGGAGTTCCCCGAAATAAATCCGTTCAACGTATTGCGCCAATTGTGCTGTCAAAATTAAAAAAGCCCAGGTAGGGATGGGCACTTCTGAACATCCTTTAATAAGCACCCGCTTGTCGGCATATTGGGACCAATCTATGGTGGCCACTTTTTCCCGAAATACTTTTTCCTTTAAAATGCCGTCATCCAAAAAATCATTTAGAAAAATGGTTTCCACTTAGTCCTTAATCTGTTCGGTGGACATATATACTGGTTTTTTATCACCCATAAAATAATGGTAATCTAAAATACCATATCCTTCATAGTTATGGGTGGGACAGGTACTGCAGCTTTTGGAGCCATCTTTTCGATGGCGAACGATGTCGAGTAGCTTTTCGTCCGTTTCAGCCGCACCGGCAACCAAGGCTTCATCTGTCTCCACATACCAACGCATGGTGACGAGATATTTATACTTTTTTGATTCATTTCCATTTTCACTCATAGTCAAACTCCTTTATAGATGGTTAGTCATCGGGTGAAAAATAAGCAAAAGTCAGGCGAATATGCGGGCGGTTTTTTCAATACTTTCCGCCAACGCATCAATATCATTTTTTGTATTATATAAATAAAAACTGGCTCGTGCCGTGGCCGTGACCCCCAAATGATTCATAATTGGTTGTGCACAATGGTGGCCCGCTCGAACACAAATGCCGTCTGTATCCAAGAATTTAGCTAAGTCGTGGGGATGAATATTTTTCACGTTAAATGGAATCACAGCACCTCTATTATCTGCATTTCCGAAAAGAGTGATTTCTTTATTTAGGGATAAAACAACCAATCCATAGTCCAACAATTCTTTTTCATGGGCGTGGATTTTCTCCATTCCAACATTTTTTAAATAATCAATGGCGGCACCGAGGCCTATTACCTGGGCAATATTGGGTGTACCCGCTTCAAATTTCCATGGGACTTTATTCCATGTGGATTTTTCTAAAGTTACGGTGTCGATCATTTCACCGCCACCCATGAAAGGATCCATTTCTTCCAGTAAATCTGTCCGCCCAATTAATGCACCTACGCCAGTTGGCCCCACCATTTTATGACCAGAAAAAGCATAAAAGTCACAACCCAATTGGGTGATATCCACCTGCATATGAGGCACGGATTGGGCTCCATCAATGACTGTAATTGCACCCACATCTTTTGCTTTGGTAATAAGCATTTCTATTGGGTTCACAGTCCCAAACACGTTGGACTGGTGACTAACTGACATGAGTTTAGTCCGCTTAGAAAAAAGAGAATCTATGGGTTCAAGATCAAGCGTACCATCATTCGTAAGTGAAATAAATTTTAATGAAGATTTTGTTTTTTGAGCCACCAATTGCCATGGGACAAGGTTGCTGTGATGTTCCATTTCTGATAGTAAAATTTCACTTTCCGAATTCAGAAATTTTTGTCCCCATGCATAAGCAATCAAATTTAAGGATTCGGTTGTACTTCGGGTAAAAATGACGGAATGGGTGTCAGGAACATTAAGAAATTCTTTTACTTTTTTCCGAACGCCTTCATATTCATCTGTGGCTTTTTCTCCTATGGCATACAGGGCACGGTGGACATTGGCAGCATATGAATCGTAGTAAGAGGATATAGCATCAATAACGCTTTGTGGTTTTTGTGTGGTAGAGGCCGAGTCCAGAAAAATAAAGGGGTTTTCATTCTGACTGAAAATAGAGAAATCCTTACGGATAGATTGAACATCAAGCATTAAAGCATGCCGAGTTGAAGTTTGGCGGATTCTGTAATCATGCTTCGATCCCATGGGGGATCCCAAACCAATTCGACTTTTACGTCCGAGGTGCCAGGAACGCCGGCAATTTTTTGTTTCACTTCGGAGGCAATCATATCGCCCATCCCGCATCCAGGTGCCGTCAACGTCATTTTAATTTCTATAAAGGAACCGCCATCCTCATCATTAGAAATTTCACATGAATAAATGAGTCCAAGATCCACAACATTCACAGGAATTTCCGGGTCATAACAGGTCCTCATGGAATCCCACACAGCCTTTTCATTAACGCGCCCATCTGTTTTTTTTTCTTCCATCCAAGGTTGGATTTCAGGAATTTTGCCAATAATATCCGCATCTTTGCCTTCGATTCGGACCAAGTTGCCCCGAATCATGATTGTATAGCTGCCACCCAAGGCTTGTGTAATATGGCCTTCTTCACCTTTTTTCAGGGTAATCTTGTTGCCGAAAGGGATCAAGGTTGCTTCACAATCCCGATCAATAATCACTTTTTCATCAATATCATTATACATAGTTTATTTCAGTAGTTCTGTTTGAATTTTATGAATAGCATTGGAAAATCCATTGGTACGCTGGCTACTAATGGCCCTCTCCAAACCCACGGATGTTAAAAATCGATTACCATCGATTCCTAAAATTTCATTTTTTGAATGACCGTTAAATACCCGTTCAATCAAGAATAATAATCCTTTCACAATCATGGCATCTGAATCGGTACGGAATGTAAACGAGTCACCGGTTTTTTCTCTGACAATCCAGGCCTGTGATGTACATCCACTAATTTTATTTGCATCAATTTGTTCTTCATGTTGAAGTCCTGTCGATTCCTTGGCTAAGTCCACCAAATAAATATATTTATCACGAGGCTCTGTGAACAGAGAAAAATCTTCCCGTATGGAAGCCAGTTTATCCATTATATCAGTCATCATTATTTGACGACCTTAACCACTGATTGATTTTCTCATTGATATAATCTGAAATATTTTCGTTTGATATGGACTTCATGATTTCTTCAGCAAATCCGCCAATAATTAATTCGGTGGCCTTTCGCTGGGTGAGTCCTCTAGATCGCATATAAAAAAGCGCTTCTGAATCGATCTGTCCCGTAGTGGAACCATGGGCACATTTTACATCTTCCGAATATATTTCAAGTTGCGGATTGGCATTCATCAATGCGGCAGGACTTAAGAGTAAATTTTTGTTGGATTGATCTGCGTCCGTTTGTTTGGTATTTTCTCGAACAATCACTTTGCCATTAAATACACCGGAAGATTTATCGCCCAGGATATATTTGAAAAGCTGATGACTGTTGCAGCTGTCGTGCTGATGATCTACCGTTACATGCTGATCATGATGCTGATGATTCTCCGTGAGGCATAACCCATTCAGGGTTGCATCTCCGCCATTGCCATTAAACGTAATTTGAATATCATGACGAAAAAGTTCACCGCCCAGAGAAAAGTGAGTCGCATTTAATCGTGCGTCTGTTTCCAATTGATAATGGGTGGATGCAATATGGCTGGCAGATTCTGTTTCTTCTTGAATGCGAACATGATTGAAAGATGCATTTTTGCCAATGGTGGCATGACTTACGGAATTCACAAAGTAGGGTTGATCAGATAACCCAATATAATGTTCAACAATGGTTGCTTGAGAATTCTCACCTATATGATAGTGAAACCGCGGGTGATTCATTAATGGTTCAGATAGGTCGGTCATTAAATAAATAATTTGGATCGGGTTTTCGATTATTTGATTGGGTTCAATATGAATGGGAACCCCAGAATTCATCATGGCCGTATTGAGTACCTGGAAAGGATTTTGGTTCGACCCAGATGTGTAAATATTTTGATAAGCATTAAAATCCTTAAGATGAGTTGAGACTCTAACTCCATCTGGTAAGGCTGATAATTGTGATTGGTAATGCCCATTAATAATGAGAATAAAATTCAGATCTGGAATTAATCCTGGAATTGATTTTGGAATGGACGGGAGATCTTCGGACCAGGAAAGTCTGTATTGTTTTTTAATAAATTTCGAGAAATCTGTAAACTGCCATTCTTCCCATCTTTTTGTTGGGAAGCCGATGGTATTAAATTGATCAAATGAATCGGTCCGGAGTGTGCGAATGTTTCTATCTTCGTCGGGCCAATATTTCAGGAGCGCATCAAACTGTTGATCCAAGTAGCTCATTTTTCCAACCAGGAATAGCCTTTTTTTTCTAATTCTATCGCGAGAGATTTATCGCCAGATTTTACAATTTCCCCATCAATTAAAACATGAATGAAATCAGGCTCCATATATTCCAACAATCGTTGATAGTGGGTAATGGCCAGGAAAGACCGTTCTTTATTTCGAAAATTGTTTACCCCGTCGGCTACAATTTTCAATGCATCAATATCCAGCCCGGAATCAGTTTCATCTAATATGGAGAAGGTTGGTTCCAGGGTAAGCATTTGAAGAATTTCATTCCGTTTTTTTTCTCCACCAGAGAACCCATCGTTAACTGCGCGTGTTAAATATTTTTCATCCATTTTCACACGTTTTAATTTTTCACGGATCAGATGCATAAAGTCCACAGCATTCATCTCTTTTAGGCCCTGATTTTTTAACTTGGCATTCAGTGCTGCCCGAAGAAAATAGGTATTATTTACGCCGGGAATTACAACGGGATATTGAAAGGACATGAAGATTCCAGATAGGGCCCGATCTTCTGGTGACATATCTAATAGATCCTTCCCATTATACGTAACAGATCCTTCCATGACTTCATAATGATCCCGCCCCGTAATAATGTTGGCAAGAGTGCTTTTCCCGGAACCATTTGGACCCATGATGGCATGGAGTTCTCCTGGTTTTATGAATAGGTTGATGCCTTTCAGGATTTCTTTTTCATCCACTCCGGCGTGTAAGTTTTTTATTTCCAACATATGAATAATTTATCTTTTTTTATTTATTGGAATTAGCCAACCGCGCCTTCAAGACTCACTTCCATGAGTTTTTGCGCTTCCACGGCGAACTCCATGGGGAGTTCATTGAATACTTTTTTGCAAAATCCATTTACAATCATGGACACGGCATCCTCTGTGGAAATACCCCGTTGGTTACAGTAAAATAATTGATCCTCACCAATGCGGGATGTGGACGCTTCATGTTCCATCTGCGCTGTTGGATTTCGGACATCAATGTATGGGAATGTATGGGCGCCGCATTCGTCTCCGATTAAAATGGAATCACATTGGGAATAGTTACGGGCATATTCAGCACTTTTCATTATTTTGACACCACCCCGATAGGTATTTTGTCCTTTTCCTGCAGAAATACCTTTTGATATAATGGTACTGCGGGTATTTTTACCAATATGGATCATCTTGGTTCCCGTATCCGCCTGCTGAAAATTATTGGATAAGGCAACGGAATAAAATTCACCGACCGAGTTATCCCCCTTTAAAATACAGCTGGGATATTTCCAGGTAAGGGCGGATCCTGTTTCAACTTGCGTCCATGAAATTTTAGAATTATCACCGATACAAATACCCCGTTTTGTCACAAAATTATAGATGCCGCCTCTACCTGTTTTCGGATCGCCGGGATACCAATTTTGGACGGTAGAATATTTTATTTCAGCATTTTTGTGAGCGATGAGTTCTACCACAGCTGCGTGAAGTTGGTTCTCATCCCGCATGGGTGCGGTACATCCTTCGAGATAACTGACATGACTACCTTCCTCGGCAATGATGAGCGTCCGCTCGAATTGGCCAGTATTGGCTGCGTTGATCCGGAAATAAGTGGACAGTTCCATGGGGCACCGAACGCCTTTCGGGATATAAACAAAACTGCCATCACTGAAAACAGCTGAATTAAGTGCGGCAAAATAATTATCGGTTGGAGGGACCACACTGCCTAAATACTTTCGAATCAATTCTGGATGGGTTTTTACAGCTTCAGAAAAGGAGCAAAAAATGACGCCTGCTTTCCCCAATTCTTCTTTAAAAGTCGTGGTGACGGATACACTATCAAAGACCGCATCCACGGCCACATTGGCCAGCATTTTTTGTTCTTCCAGAGGGATGCCCAACTTGGTATATGTTTCCAATAATTCAGGATCTACTTCATCCAGACTTTTGAGTTTTTCTTTTTCCTTTGGTGCAGAATAATATGAAATAGCCTGGAAGTCAATTTCAGCATAATGTAGTTTTGCCCAATTCGGTTCTTCCATTTTCAACCATTGGTTATAGGCTTTCAACCGCCACTCAAGTAGCCAATCCGGTTCATTTTTTTTGGAAGAAATCAAGCGAATAACGTCTTCATTTAAGCCAGGAGGAATTGTCTCTTGTTCAATATCAGTTACAAAACCGTATTCGTATTCCTGGCTGATCGCCGAATCGATGATTGGGTTACTTTTAGCCATAAGGTTACATGGAAAAACTAGTGCCGCATCCGCAGGTACGCTCGGCGTTTGGATTGACAATTCTAAATCCACCATTGAGAATATCGTTGGAAAAATCCACTTCAATTCCCTTGAGGTAGAGATAACTGTTCAGATCGCAAAAAACTTTCAACCCATTACTTTTAAAAACTTTATCAAATTCTTTTTGTTCTTTTTCGAAGGACATATTGTAATTCATTCCGGAACAGCCACCGCTGGTGACTTCCATTCGCAGTCCGAATCCTTTTTTCTCTTCAGCTTCCATGACGGTAGCCAGACGCTGGGCTGCTTTTTCGGTAACGGTAATGCCTGCGTCAAAAATTTCTTGTGTATTGGATTTGGTTTCCATTATTCCCACTCCTTATTAATGTTGGATTCTTGTCTTTCTTGAGGACCGGATACGCCGACACCCAATTTTTTCCTGGCTTCATCAGATATCATTTCTGGGTTCCATGGCGGGTCAAAAGTCACTTCCACAAAAGCCTGGTTCACTTCATCCATAGATTCCAATTTAGTTTTAATATCCTGTGCCATATCCTGACCCATGGAGCATCCGGGTGTTGTGAGTGACATGGTGATATTCACATCGGATTTATTTTCATCATAAGATTCTTGAATCTGGATGTCATAAATCAATCCAAGATTCCACAGATCCACCGGTAATTCCGGGTCATAACACTGTTTTAAAATTTGGATAATCTGTTCTTTTTTAACTTGTCCCATTATTGAGTTACCTCCCTTAAAGACATTTTTGAAAACATATTTCGCATGTTTTCATTAATACGTTGTATAGGAACTCGAATATTGCAAGCCCCTATTTGAACACAATCTGAATCGAAATAACAATCCATAATTCCCAATGGTCCTTCTAATTTTTCGAAAAAATCTTTCAAGGATATTTTATCTAAATTAGACAAAATACGGTAACCGCCAGATGGACCTTGAACAGCTTCAATGGTCTTGTCTCGTGCCATTTGTTGGAGGGTCTTGGCTAATAATTGTTGGGGAAGACCATAGGCTTCAGCGATTTCTTTAGCGCTCGTTAATTTCCCCGGTTTCATGGCTTGCATGTGCCGCAGGGCAATTAAGGCATATTCGACTTTGCGTGTAAGTTTTAACATGGGTTTTTCCAGCCGTGAAATTTACCCTTTTCATAAAATACATTCCAAGAAATAAATACGACTATTATTATCGTATATAAAAGATATTGTTTAATTTACAATCGGTTTTGTGGGTATTATAAAATCGTAATTATTTTGCCAGCAGATTGGGTAAATACGCCAATTTGCTGAGCGGGAAGGCCTGTAGATTTCGCACATTGATTTGCAAAATCTTCGGCTTGGGATTGGGGAAGGGCCACCAACAATCCCCCAGATGTTTGGGCATCAGCAGTCATCAGTTTTTGTGCGTCAGTGAAGGTCTTGGAAAAAGAGACAAATGTAGATACATATTCAAGATTTTGATTGCTTCCACCCGGGATAATTCCATCATTGGCTAATTTAAAAACACCTTCCAAAAATTCAAGTTTGTCAAAGATAATTTCAGCAGAAACACCACTCGATTTACACATTTCTGACAGATGCCCTAATAAGCCAAAGCCAGTCACATCTGTGGCTGCATGCACATCAAAATGATGCATCAATTTTGAAGCAGCTTCATTCAGGGTTTCCATACATTTCACGGCGTTATTAATCAAATTATCAGATACTAAATCCCGCTTGATGGCCGTAGAAATAATGCCAGTCCCCAAAGGTTTTGTCAAGACCAATGCATCTCCCGCCTTGGCGCCGCTATTTTTAATTAATTTATTTTCCGCGATTTCTCCCGTTACCACCAATCCATATTTTGGTTCTTTATCATCAATAGAATGACCGCCTACAATTGGGATCCCCGCTTCTTTGGCTTTATCGGACCCACCGCGAAGTATTTCTGTCAAGATTTCTCTTGGCAATTCTTTGATTGGAAATCCTACGATATTGAGTGCAAACCTTGGAATCGCTCCCATGGCATAAATATCTGATAAGGAATTGGCGGCAGCGATTTGGCCAAATTGATAGGGATCATTGACAATCGGGGTGAAAAAATCGACTGTTTGTACGACCAGTGTACCATCTTCAAGACGCACCACTGCGGCATCATCAGATTCATTAAATCCAACAATTACATTTTCATTGGTGACTGAGTCAAGATTACCCAGTACCTGGGCAAGGTCCTCAGGACCGATTTTACAGGCTCAACCGGAACCGTGTGAATATTCAGTCAGCTTAATCTGATTATGCTTTATCATGGGTAGAATTTAGGTCAAGAAAGTGAGGTGGTTAAAGTGCTTCTAAAGTTTATGGAAAATTTTGTTCACAATTCATTGTTTTGAGTCAAAACAGGTCTGTAAATTGAGGCTTGGAAACCAGCCATACAATATGTTATTCATAGATTTAAATACAGCTAAATCCACCGCGCTGGTATGATATAGATACGAGGTTAAATTATATTATTAACAAGAATATCAAGGAAAATTCATGAGTATATCCACACAAAAGGTAGATGAAGTTGTTATTCGGTTTGCCGGAGATTCCGGTGATGGAATGCAGCTTACGGGCGGCCGTTTTACGGAAACCACCGCCATTGTGGGTAATGATTTAAGTACGCTTCCTGACTTTCCGGCGGAAATCCGTGCGCCTGCTGGATCTCTCGCTGGTGTGAGTGCATTCCAAATCAAGTTCAGTTCGAAGGATATTCACACGCCGGGAGATAGACCGGATGTATTGGTGGCAATGAATCCTGCTGCGTTGAAAGTACATCAAAAAGAGGTTACGCCGGGTGGTATCATCATCAGTAACGCCAATGCGTTCACACCCAAAAACCTTAAATTGGCGGGGTACGATACGAACCCTTTGGAAGATAAAACTCTTGATGACTATTTTACCCTTTATTCAATTGAAATGGGCAAAATGGTTGCCCTAGCATGTGAAGATATGGGACTTCCCTCTAAAACGGTGGAACGTACAAAAAATTTCTTTGCTCTGGGGCTTCTCTTCTGGATTTATGATCGTCCGATCCAATCCACAAAAGACTGGTTAGCCGTTAAATTTGCCAAACGCCCTGAATTGGTAGAGGCAAACATTCGGGCCATGGATACAGGATATAATTATGGTGAAACAACTGAAATTTTTACCACCCGTTATACGGTCGATAAGGCCAACTTGCCTGCGGGAACTTATCGAAATGTAGTTGGGAATTATGCCCTCTCATTGGGGTTAGCAGCCGCTGCTGAAAAATCTGGACTGGGGCTATTTTATGGTGGCTATCCCATCACACCAGCCAGTGATATTCTGCATACACTTGCTGCATGGAAACATTTAGGAATTAAAACGTTCCAAGCCGAGGATGAAATAGCTGGGATTGGATCGGTTATTGGCGCCGCATTTGTCGGGAATCTTGGTATTACGGCAACATCAGGCCCGGGGATTGCGCTAAAATCCGAAGCATTAGGATTGGCAATCATTGCTGAATTGCCCTTGGTGGTTATTAATGTTCAGCGCGGAGGTCCCAGTACGGGTTTACCCACAAAAACAGAACAGTCTGATTTACTCCAGGCCATGTATGGCCGAAACGGGGAAGCACCCATGCCTGTGATTGCATCTGCCACACCGGGAGATTGTTTTTTTGTGGCCTATGAAGCATGCCGTATCGCCGTGAAATATATGACACCGGTCATGTTATTGAACGATGGTTATTTGGCCAATGGATCGGAACCCTGGCAAGTGCCACAATTGGATGATTTAAAAGATTTTGATGTGACATTTGCCGATGAATCAAATTTAATTGATGGCCAGTTCATGCCATACACTCGTGATAAAAAAACCTTGGCGCGCCCATGGGCAATCCCCGGGACAGAAGGACTGGAACATCGGATTGGCGGCATTGAAAAAGAAGATTTAACCGGGAATGTAAGTTACGATCCTGATAACCACCACTATATGGTAGCAACACGGGCCAAGAAAATAGAAGCCATTGCCAACGAATTTGATCCATTAGAGATATTTGGCAATGCCAGCGGTGATTTATTAATTCTCAGCTGGGGTGGTACAAAAGGTTCGTGTCGTTCTGCGGTAGAGACACTTCAGGCGGATGGACAAAAAGTAAGTCATGTACACTTAAGATGGGTAAATCCTTTTCCGAATGATTTAGGTGAAATTCTAATCAAATTCAAAAACGTTCTTATTCCAGAGATTAACTATGGTCAATTGATTAAAATGATTCGTTCGGAATTTCTGATTGATGCGAAGGGATTAAATCAGGTGCGTGGGAAACCAATCAGTTCTTCGGACATTCAAAAAACTGCAAAAGATTTAATAGGATAAAACTATGTCAGACACAAAAGTAAAAGCCTACACCCGGGCAGATTTTTCTTCAGATCAGTCGGTGCGTTGGTGTCCCGGTTGCGGTGATTATGCCATCCTGGCCCAAGCACAAAAAGTTTTTCCGGACTTGGGTGTTTCAAAGGAAAATTTTGTTTTTATTTCCGGGATTGGCTGCTCCAGCCGTTTCCCTTATTACATGAATACCTTTGGATTCCATACGATTCATGGCCGAGCTCCTGCAATTGCTTCCGGTGTAAAATTATCAAACCCGGACCTTTCCGTTTGGGTGGTGACCGGGGACGGAGATGGCCTTTCAATCGGTGGGAACCATACCATTCATCTCCTGCGGAGGAATTTAGATATAAATGTAATGTTGTTTAACAATCGGATTTATGGGTTAACAAAAGGCCAATATTCACCCACATCCGAAATAGGGAAAGTAACAAAATCGAGTCCACTTGGTTCTCTGGATCGTCCCTTTAATCCTCTGACTTTGGCTTTGGGTACCGGTGCAACTTATGTGGCGCGAACCATCGATAGAGAGACCAAACATATGCAGGCAATGATTACACGTTCTTATGGACATAAGGGAACCTCTTTTCTTGAAATTTATCAAAATTGTAATATTTTCAATGATGGTGCGTTCGGACCTATGACGGATAAAGAATCAAAAGCAGATACAGTCCTGTGGCTTGAAAATGGCCAACCCATGGTTTTTGGTAAAGAAAAAAATAGGGGAATTCGCCTAGATGGCAATACACCGATGATTGTAGAGATTGGCGATAAGTGGAGCCTTGATGATGTTTTGGTTCATAATGAATCTGATTATGTAATTGCATCTCTCCTGTCCAACCTCACTTACCAATCTGATTTCCCCGACCCTATTGGTGTCCTCTATGCCATTGATTCTCCCACTTATGAAGAATTGATGATGGAACAGATTAATAATGCAATAGAGAAGAAGGGTTCAACTTCTGTTCAGGATATCCTGAATGCAGGTGACACCTGGGTGGTGGAATAACGATAGATGATGGGATACCGTAAAGAAAAAGACAGTATGGGTGTTCTGGAAGTACCAGAGGATAAATACTACGGTGCCCAGACACAAAGGTCTCTCAATAATTTTAAAATTGGGGGAGAACGATTTCAGCGGGAACTCATTCGTGCCTATGGTATACTGAAAAAAGCGACGGCCACGGTAAATGAAAAAGTAGGAAAACTAGATTCTAATTTGGCCACGGAAATTTGTAATGCGGCTGATGAAGTGATTGATGGAAAGTTGGATGACCATTTTCCATTGGTTGTGTGGCAAACGGGCTCCGGCACCCAATCCAACATGAATTTTAATGAAGTGATTGCCAATCGTGCCATTGAAATGATGGGCGGAAAATTGGGAAGTAAAGATCCGGTTCACCCCAATGATCATGTGAATATGGGCCAGTCCACCAATGATACATTTCCCACGGCCATCAACATTGCCGCTGTTGAAGCTTCTGTCAATCAATTGCTTCCGGAACTGACAAAATTAAGAGATAGCCTTTCACAAAAAGCAAAAGAATTTGAATCCATTATTAAGTTGGGGCGCACCCATCTACAGGATGCTACACCCTTAAGCTTGGGTCAGGAATTTTCTGGTTATGCATCGGCACTAACCCATGGTATCACCCGAATTGAGGGAGCCATGGACCATTGTTATGAATTAGCTATGGGCGGTACAGCTGTGGGAACGGGCATTAATTCATTTGAAGAATTTGGTTCCATGGTTGCGGATGAAATTTCTACTCTCACCGGTTTACCTTTTAAAACAGCGGTCAATAAATTTGAAGCTCTCGGTGGGCAGGATTGCATCGTTGAATTGTCCGGCGCCCTGAAAACGGTTGCGGGATCCTTATTTAAAATTGCCAATGATGTGAGATGGCTGGCCAGTGGTCCCCGCTCCGGAATTGGGGAAATTCTCTTACCGGCCAATGAACCGGGATCTTCCATCATGCCCGGAAAGGTGAATCCAACACAATGCGAAGCCATGACTATGGTGTGTACGCAGGTGATGGGCAATGATGTTACAATATCATTTGCGGGGGCGAGCGGTAATTTTGAATTGAATGTATATCGCCCGGTGATGGCGTATAATATTATTCAGTCTATTCGCCTATTGGCGGATGCCTGCGATTCTTTCCGGATCCATGCGGTGGATGGTATTGAAGCCAATGAAGAACGGATTCATTCTAATTTATACAATTCACTCATGCTGGTGACGGCTTTAAATCCTCATATTGGATATGACAAAGCAGCAGAAGTGGCCAAAAAAGCATACAAGGACAACTCCTCTCTGCGGGAAGCCATAATTGCGTTGGGGTATTTGAGCGGAGAAGATTTTGACCGGCTGGTTCAACCGGAAAAAATGATTAAACCGGAAAAACTTAAAGCCTGATTTATTGGAACCGAAGCCGGTTCCTTGAGTTAACTTTATCAAGTTCGTGTCTTTTCTGATTCGGGCATTGACTTAAATTTCATGATGGCTTTCAAACTTTCTATTTCAAACTGGACGAAATATTTAAAAAAGGCAGCCATACTTTCCTTCATGGGAATGGTTGTTATTTTTGCCTATATTTTTTATTTAGCACAGGACCTTCCTTCCTTAGACCAATTGGAAAATTATGATCCGGATCTGGTAACGCGCATTTACTCCGCCGATGGCGCAATTCTGGATGAATTATACCTGGAAAAACGTATTTTTATCAGTATTGACCAGATACCGAATAATATGAAAAATGCACTCATTGCATCGGAAGATCGTCGGTTTTATAACCATTGGGGCATTTCAATGCGGGATGTATTTCGAGCAGTGGTCATCAATCTAATCAGTTTGAGTTATAAACAGGGTTTCAGTTCTCTTACCCAGCAAGTGGCTCGCACCTTATATGATACGATTGGATTTAAGAAAACGATTGTTCGAAAAATTAAAGAAATGATCACTGCGATTCAAATTGAGCGGACATATACCAAAAGTGAAATATTGGAAATGTATTTGAACAATGTCCATTTTGGACATGGGACCTATGGTGTTCAGGCGGCGGCGAAACGCTATTTTGGTAAAAGTGCCTCTGCATTAACCCTGGGTGAATCTGCTATGATAATAGGTATTCTCCCGGCCCCGGCCCGATATTCTCCTGTACGTCATTCTGAGCGCGCCCATTATAAACGAAATGTGGTATTGCGGGTCATGCGGGATCAGCGATATATCACTAGTGATATTTATTCAGAAGCCCGGGCCATCGAATCGGAAAATGTGATTGAATTTCAGGCCAAGGGTACAGCACCCTATTTCACTGAGTATGTTCGTCGCTTCATGGAAAAGGAAGATGATCATCTTGGCGTTAACATTTATCGTGATGGACTTAAAATTTATACCACATTAGATACGCGCCTACAAGATATTGCTGAAAAATCCTTAATGGAATCCATCAGAAGCAATCAGGATAAACTAAACAAACGATTGTTCAATGATGAAGAGGAAT
>Ga0302133_10000118_pt1 | contig 42867 bp, 29 predicted proteins | sample CB9_331_MG_FD_203121 | JGI IMG/M metagenome (GOLD analysis project Ga0302133, IMG submission 203121) | Marine microbial communities from Western Arctic Ocean, Canada - CB9_33.1 | ecosystem: Environmental > Aquatic > Marine > Oceanic | place: Canada: Western Arctic Ocean | collected 2017-09-19 | reverse complement strand
ACGTGAACCCCCGGTTTTCACAGACGCTGGTGACCTTCGGGCAGAGGTAGGCGGCGTCGAACAGCACGCGGACCTTCAGCCCGGCGGGCGGATCGAAGGCGCGAATCATTGCCGCGGCAATCTCGGTCGATTTGAGATAGTCCAGCCGTTCGGCCTGGGCGAAATCTTTCGGCAGCCAAAGTTGCATCCGCCACGGCAAGATGACGCCACGAAAGCGAATCGCCGCCACCACGACCGTGTGTCCGTGACAGAAACGGGCACCAGAGTGGTCCCACATGCGGCTGAGCGCCTGCATCGAACGGCCCCGTTTGGCGATGCGCGTGTCGTCGATGATCAGCGAAACGACTTCCCCGCGCCGTGGCTTCATGGATTTGAGGATCCGCCACGAGGCCGTTTCCAGCACGTCGGCTTCCGGCCAGAACGCCCGCGAGAGAAAGTGCCCCAGAGACGTGCGGTGCCTGCCGATGCGGCGCACCACGTGAGTCAACGTTTTCAGCTTCGCCGAACCGACCAGCAGCAGCGCGGTGACGGTCAGATTCAGATGCCGGACCTGCGGCCCGCCGAGTTGATCGCTCACCGCCGACAAAAACCCTTGCACGATACGCGGCACCTGACGTACAACCATCTGAGACCTCGTCCCTGGGCCAGTTCGTTTACCAGGCTGCTCATACGAGGTCGTTTTTCATGCGCCAATACCAGTTTCAAACACAGATTTGCTCACTCTGAGTTATTAGCGGACTCCGTACCTGCACGGGAACTCATAGGTTTTCCCGGAATCGGACTCGACTGGAGGATTCCGACACGGACGGGCTTTTGCCTGCACGTTTTAACCAATCATTCTTGGCACCTGCGCGCGATCGGATCGCTTACAGTGTCTCAATTAGGAGTGTAAGAAGCCTCTCATTCGAGTAGGCTGGATGAATTGCAATTTGGATTCCCGACTCGTGTTTTGAGATAGGATGAGAGGTCGAACTATGAAACGAACCGCTGTGTGTCTTAGCGTACTTGTGACCTTTGCGACTATTGCCGGATCACATTCGGTTGCGTTTGCAGCAGAGAAGCCGAACATCGTTTACGTCCTGGTTGACAATTGGGGCTGGGGCGATATCAGCGTCCAAGGAAGCACGATCCAGACATCTCGAATAGACACCTTCGCGGCAGAGGGAATCCGGTTCACCAACTTCAACGTGCAGAATCAGTGCACGCCGACTCGGGCCGCCTTGATGACCGGGCGGCTGCCGATTCGATCCGGGACTCAGAAAGTCGCCGCGCCTGGTGAACCCGATGGCCTGTCTCCCTGGGAATACACAATCGCTGAACTGCTCTCAGATTCCGGCTACGCGACCGCCCTCTACGGGAAGTGGCATATCGGCTCCAAGCCGGGCCGTCTGCCGAACGACCAGGGATTTGATGTTTTTTGGGGAATCAACGAAGGTTCCAATGCGGCGTCCTACACCAGCACCGCGCAGTTTGATCCAGCCGTGGCAGAGGTGCCACACTTCTGGCAAGGCGTGAAGGGCAAGCCGGCCGTCCCGACTGAACTCTACGACATTAAGGCCAAGGCTCTCTTTGACAGCCGAATCACGGCGAAAACCACGAACTTCATCAAGGCGAACGCCAAAATGGGCACGCCCTTTTTCGCCTACGTCGGCTTCACCCATTTCCACCCGCCGTGGGGGGGTGCATCCTGATTTTGTCAATAAATCGAAAGCGGGAGTCGTTGCAGACACGAAGATGGAAGTGGATCACAACGTCGGACAGATCCTCGATGCAATCAAGATTGCCGGCATTGAAGACAATACGATTGTGATCCTGACCGGTGACAACGGGGCCGCCAATTATCCCTCTCCCGGGCTGGTGACGGGGGAAGTGGGCGGATCCAATGGCCCTTGGCGCGGTGGCCTCAGTACCGCATACGAAGGCGGCATGCGCACTCCAGCGATGATCCGTTGGCCCGGTAAAATCTCCAAAGGAAGAGTTACCGACGAAATAATTGCAGACCTCGACATGTACCCAACCATCGCAAATCTAATCGGCGAGAAGAAACGCATCCCAACTGACCGACCAATGGACGGCATGAACCAAGCGGACTTCCTGCTTGGAAAACAGAAGAAATCCAGCCGCGACTACGTCGTCACCTATGTCGGCGACACAGTCTTTGCCGTTAAATGGCGCAACCTGAAGGTGCACTTCGCAACCGCCGAGGGCACACATGCGGTGATTCACAGATACACTTTTCCGCAGGTTTTTGATATCGCGGAGGATCCGAAGGAGAGCTTCGAGCTTTGGGGGAATGAAGGCTACGCGCACACTTGGGTGATGAGTCCAGTGTCCAAGATCCTTGTGGGCCTGGCCAAAAGCATGCAAGCGTTTCCGAACATTCGACCAGGCCAAGAGTTTAGTGGTTACGACTGATATGCCACGGGAATTTACGGGCAGGTGTCACTCACTCATCCCCATTGTGAGACTGCCAGCATAGGACCGTTAATGCGGACTCCACGCGCCCAGCGGAAGCCATACCGATTTCGCGGAATTGGGCTCGACCGGAGGATTCCGACAGGGACAGGCTCCAGCCTGCACGTTTTAACCAACGTATTTCCGGAACGGTTTGCATGTGTTGACCGCCTACGCCAATGACAAAGGCACGTCGGCTAGACCTGAAGCCATCCAACATCATGATCGACGCGGATGGTGAACCACACATCATGGATTTCGGACTCGCAAAACGCGAGGCGGGCGAAATCACGATGACGACCGATGGTCAGATGCTGGGGACTCCGAAGGTTCTAAAACGTATCGCGGCAATTTACCCGTTTTTTGCCCCAGCCTGAAACGCCCACGGACCAACGTATGTCGGTTGCGGAGATACCCGCCGCAAGCGGTTCGAAATTTAAAAATCGCCGTCTGTCCTTTTGGCAGGATGTCTTTCGGCCTGCCGTTCATCGAATGACGGCGAATGCCGACTCTCTATCGCCCGGCAGCGTACTCGGCGTCGAACTTCCGCCGAGTCTCTGCTCGGTCCTGCTTGCCCGGCCAATGGTCACGAACCCCTCACACCAGCCCCAGGATGTAACTGCTACGCGCGTGAGGCCGCGTGGCGGTCTTAACAATGAAAGTCCTGGCATGAGCAATCAAACATCCCGTGGCCAGCAGATGACAAACTTTGACGCTGATGAGATACTCGCCATCTGGAAATGTTTTCGGCTGGGATGGGTTCATCCGTTACTGTGAGAACGGCACATTGTCGATTCTCGTTTAGGTTGCCGACAAGAAATAGAGGATTCTGTCCCTAAAGTGAAGGTGCGATAACTCATCCGGAGGAGGGGCAATTGGAGGCCCCTCTATGATCACGGGGCGGATTTGCTCGTCACCTTTCGTCTTCAGGCAGTAACGCCATTCTCGTTCGACCCAGTCAGAGGCCTTGACCGCTGAAGACCAAAATAGAAACAGCACGTCGCTCTCATCAATTCGGCGGTACAACTCGTTGGACCATCGAGAACCGGCTTTCAAGTCCAGAACATCTTGGAAGAACTCGATCCCCACGGCCGTTAACATTTGCACGCGCCGCAGAACTTCAGGGAGATCTTTCGAGGCATAGGAAATGAAGGCCTTGGTGTATCTGTTTGCTTCGCCCGTTGGATTGCTCTCACAAGGATGAGTTTCCGCCGCGACCTGTACTTTGAATTTGATGGTCCCAATCGGCACTGTGTTCTGGCTGATGAGGTCGGAGAGGCGACGTTCCGTCTCAGCAATATCCAACACGATCGCTTCACAGAGTTGATGAAAGTGAGAGTTGTCCATCCGGTTTGTCCCCGTCGATCAAGGCACCAATAGCTGCGACGGCACCGTCTATTGGCCTTTCGGCACCCAAGGCGAATGCAACCGCTCTGTGGAATCCATCATACCGGGATGAGCCACGGCTTTCAGCAATTTTCATCGCGACCAACGTCGGCGCGCATTGGGATGAGTGCTGAGCCATTTGTCGAGCAGCAATCCGGAGGCTGTTATATGGTGTTCGCGTTTGCCGCCGATGGAAAACTCAAGAGATATTGCAGGTACCTGATGCGAAAAGCCAGTGGGCACGAGCGGCTGATTACTGAATCAGCGTGAGGCCACAGAGCGACGCTAACGGCTTTCGGCATCCACTCTCTAGTCGCGCGATAAGCCGCCAACGTCACAGGGGCGATTCTCGCAGGCCTGATGCGAGATTAAGCGGGTGCCGAAATGGTCGAATCGGTGAAGTCTGAACGGGCCATCAACCGATAGAAGAACCGGGTGTCAGTGACACCCGGGAGACCATCAACCTACCACGATATGCCACATGCTGGCAGTTGGGCGAAGTGCGTGTGAGGCTGTAAAACACGGTGTTTCGTGTGTTCTTGAGAAATGCAGGAGAGTTTCCTAAATCTGGCGCATCTGCCAATTCCGCCACTCTCGCTTGTGCTTAAGTGCATTTCAGCTGCGGTGATGCCACGCCGAAGTCTAGCACGTCCAGCGGAAAGAAAAAATCACAACAGCCTAATCCGAAATCGTCGCCGCGGGACAGGAAGCGCGGTGCGAAGAAACGGGTATCCGTTACACCCCTACTGCAGCGCGGTCAACGACATCCGGTATCTCCGTAAAGCGTTTTTTGGTAGCTGGATGCACAAGGATTCAGATCAATCGGTCTGTATTCTTGCCAATGCAGCTACACGCTCGCCGTGACACGTTCCGCTTCTTCCCGGGTTTCCTCAACAACATGCGCGCTGCGGGCGAATCGGCTTTTTACGTCGAAGAAAATCATGTTGAGCGCCGGCACAATGATCAATGTGAGAATGGTTGCGAACAGCAGGCCGAAGGTGAGTGTGACGGCCATCGGGATGAGGAACACGGCCTGAAAACTTTTTTCGAACATCAAGGGCGTCAAGCCGGCGATGGTTGTGAGCGATGTCAGTAGAATCGCCCGCAGTCGCAATCTTGCCCCTTGAACACTCGCTTCAAAGTGGCTCAGCCCATCGGCGACGCGTTTGTTAATGAAATCAACCAGCACCAGTGAGTCGTTCACCAGAATGCCGGTGAGCGCCACCATGCCGATGGCACTGAGAATTGTGAACGGCGTATCGGTCAACCAATGCCCCATGACCGCTCCCATGAAACCGAACGGGATGGCTGCCATGACAACCAACGGCTGCACGTAGGAACGAAACAGCCCGGCCAGCATGACGTAGATCAACACCAACGCCACCGGCATTGCGGTTCTGAGTCCGCCGAATGCTTTCGACATTTCCTCAAAACTGCCGAGGAATTCGATTTGCACGCCTGGGAACTCCTGGCTAATTTCGCTGTCGAAGGTCTTGCGAATCTTGCCAAGAACTTCGGACGTTGGGACTCCCTGCTCCTGATCGATCGCCCCGTACACCGTGACGGCTCGTTCCTGCTGACTACGATGCAGGGTTTGGTAGCTGTCGCCTTCGCCCAGTTCGGCCACCTCGCCCAACGGAATCCAACCACGACCTTGAACGGTTTGCGCCGTGGGAATTCGCATCGATTCGATGTTGTAAACGCTGCGGCGGAACTCTTCCGGGTAGCGCACCATAATTCTGACGTCTTCGCGATTGCGGGTGATGCGGCGGGCCTCGCGACCGTAAGTGGCCGAACGGACGTGGCTACCCAATTGTGACACCGTGATGCCCGTCGGCCGCGCCGATTCGCGCAACCGCAGTTGAATCTCCCGTTTCCCCTCGTCGAAGTCGTCGTCGAGATCGAAGACGCCTTTGTAGCTGCTCAGTTCCGTTTTCAATCGCTCGGCAACGGCGACATTTTTCTTGAAATCTTTGCCGCTGACGACGATGTGAATGTCCCTTCCGCCCGGACCGCCGTTCAGACCGTCCCAACCCACCGAATTCACCCCCGGCATACTCGTGGTCTTCTCGCGAAACAGCGCCAACAGTTCCTCACTCGAACGCGAACCGCGATTGTCGGTCGACTGCGCGCCGACTTGTTCACGTTGGTCGGCCGGCATCAACTCGATAACGAGTTGTCCAAGATTCGATTGGTCGGTCGTTCCAGTTGAGCCGGCACCGGCGACATCGTACTGCCGGGCCACGTGCATCTGCACGTTGGTCACCTCCGGAAAGTTTCTCTTACCGTTTTCATCTTCGCCAGTGAGGTAATTGCTGATCTCCAGTAGTCGCGACTTGGCGTTTTCAGCCGGTGTTCCCACGGGCATTTCCAAAGCGCAGATGAGCGTTTCGCTATCCATTTTCTGGATGAAGACCCATTCGACAATTCCGCCCGCCATCATGCCGGCAGCAACAAATAACGACGCGACTGCCGCCGCCACGGTGACGTAACGCCAGCGAAGAGTCACCCGCAGAAATCGCTCGTACAAGTCGGGAAACGCACCGTGTAAATACTTCGCCCGCAGACGCCCAAGAGTTTCGAACCAGCGGCGTAACCACCACGTCCGTTTTGTTGATGGCGCAGCGGGATCCTTGTGCGGCGGCAAATGCGCCAGGTGTGCCGGCAGAATGAACAACGCTTCCACCAGCGAAACGCTAAGCGCCGCCAATACCACCAGCGGCAACTGGCTCATGAAGTCGCCGATCTGCCCGCGGATGAAGAACATCGGTGCAAAGGCGGCAATCGTCGTCGCAACGGCAATTGTCACCGGCCACATCACTTCTTCCGCACCTTTCACAGCCGCTTTGAGCGGCGACATGCCTTCTTCGACGTGACGGAAAATGTTCTCGCCAATCACAATCGCATCGTCAACAATGATCCCCAGCACGATGATCAAACCGAACAGGCTGAGCAGGTTCAGCGACGCCCCCACCATCCACATGACGATAAACGTACCCAAAAATGAAACGGGCAGTCCAACCGCCGACCAGAACGCGACCCGCCAATTCAGGAACAGGTTCAGCGAGATCACCACCAGTAGTAGTCCGCTCAAACCGTTGCGCATCATCAGGTCGAGCCGGCCTTCGACGAAACGCGCCAAATCGGTGTGCAGCGCAATTTCAAACTTGTGGTCGAATGGATCGCGTTGACTCGTCTCATTGTATTTGGACGGATCGGGACGCCCGCCCGCCTTGATGACGGCCCAGGAAATGCCGGACACGCAATACGAAAACGGTCGGACGTACCACGGCTTTTCCGCGGCTGCCTCGAAACCGTAAGCGTCGAATGTTTTCCCCTGTTTGCCCAGCACGTAAGCTTTTACCAGCGAGGAAATCTGGATCGCATCCTGAGACGCCGTCTTGTAGACCACCAGATTGAGCGCCGGTTTGCCGTTGAAGTAACTTTCCAGATCGGTATCAACAAAGCCGTCGTGCACCTCGGCCACATCGCGTAGATAGATGTTGTGACCCTCGCGACGGCCGCCGACGACGATGTCTTCCAGATCGACGCCGCGGTCTTCTTCTCCCACCGTGCGAACCGCAACGGTCGTGCGATCCCCCTTCAAATTGCCGCCCGAAATATTCAGGTTGCTCAGCCGGATCGCCGTGGCCACTTCGTCGAAAGTGATGTCGTATTTCAGCAGCCGATCGGGAATGATCTCAACGCTGATTTCGTCGTCGCGCATTCCGGAAATCTGCACGTCACTCACACCGGGTAACAACAATAGATCGTCGCGCAGATCACGTGCCGCTCGCTTTAAGTCGGCTTCGTCGTCATCGCCGTAGACGGCCACCATAATCACCGGCAGTTTCGGCACGAGTTTGGTAACCGTGATTTTTTCGAGGTCGTCCGGTAGATCCTGCAGCGCATCGACGTCGTTCTTGATCAACTGCATGACCGCATCGACGTCATCGACTTCGTTCAGCAGCGAAATGATCGTCGTGCTGAACCCTTCATTGACGGTGGAGTTGACCTTTTCAACGCCTTCAATGTCGCGGACGGCCTCTTCGACCTTAATCGTGATCGCCTTTTCGATTTCCGGCGGTTGCACACCCGGGTAGACGGCGATCACGGCAATTTTATTCGGCCGCGACTCCGGAAACATTTCCCGCACCAACGTGAACGCAAATATCCCGCCAGCCAACAGTACCAGCAGCATAACCATGTTCACCAGGACGGTGTTCCGGACGCTGAAACTGGGAATCGACATGCTGACTCGCTGCTGGCTGACTTGTGATAGTTGTTCGGGCCGCTCAAGATAACGTTTGGACGTTCCATTATAGGCACGCGGTAACCCCGTCGCACAGCAGATCGAGTAGATTCATCAAATGGCAGCCTGCGATCAAGGATATTTGTGCGAAGTCTGCGGCGAAGAAGTCGATAACGTGACCGTTAGCGACCTCTATCTGCGGTATGTCATCGGCGAAGTCGATGCGAAGCAACTTCCGACGACGCCGGAACGGCATCTGGGCTGCAACCCGGTTTATGCACAATTCATCGTCGATGCGGACTTCGAACCGGTGCTCGTCGAAGGGCCGTTCGATAAACGCACGCTCGATGCGGAATACGTCAGCGAGCGGGAAGACCGAATCACCCGCGGCTGGCGGCGGTTGCAGGAAGTTCGCAGCCTGAATATTTCAATCAACGAATATCCGCTCGAATGAACGGTGAATGAAAAACTCTGCTCATTACTGCGTAAACGAGTGGAAAATGGCGAGGTGGCGGTGATCTTTACGGTTGTGAGCGCGACACCTCGCACGCAGCGCATCGGCGAGTGTTGCCGCTTGTTGACACTCTCGAAAATCCCCCGTACCATCGGCGTTTCGATCGGTTTGATGCAATTGAAATACGCATACGCGTTGAGAAACCCGGTTTCCCGAAGAAACCGGGTTTCTGGTAACACAGGTTCTTGAAGGAGCGTTCCCCGATGAGTTCCGGCAACAGCATTGAAAGCGTCCTACACGAAACCCGCAGCTTTCCCCCGTCGGCGGAATTCACCGCTCAGGCCAACATCAAGAGCCAGGAAGAATACCAGCAGATGTGGCAGCGGGCCAAAGACGACCCGGCCGGTTTCTGGGGCGACATGGCCGAGAACCTCGACTGGTTCAAGAAATACGACAGCGTCCTTGAAGGCGACATGCCCGAGACGAAATGGTTCAGCGGCGGCAAGTTGAACGCTTCGTACCAATGCCTCGACCGGCACTTGGATAGCTGGCGAAAGAACAAGGCGGCCATTATCTGGGAAGGCGAGCCGGGCGATGTCCGCGTGCTGCGGTATCAGGATCTTCATCGCGAGGTCTGTAAATTTGCCAACGTGCTGAAATCGCTTGGCGTCGAAACCGGCGACCGCGTTACGCTGTACATGCCGATGATTCCCGAACTCGCCATTGCAATGCTGGCCTGCGCCCGAATCGGCGCGCCGCATTCGATCATCTTTGGCGGGTTCAGTTCCGAAGCGATTGCAGACCGCAACAACGACGCCCAGGCGAAAGTTGTCGTCACCGCCGATGGCGGTTGGCGACGGGGCAAAGTGGTTCCGCTGAAAGCGAACGTCGATGGCAGCTTGGACAAATCGCCGTCGGTCCAAAAGGTGGTCGTCGTTCGCCGCACCGGTTGCGACGTCGATATGGTACCGGATCGCGATTACTGGTGGCACGATTTGACGGAGAAAGCGTCGCCCGACTGCGATCCGGTCGAACTCGACAGCGAGCATCCGCTCTACATCCTTTACACATCGGGCAGCACGGGCAAACCCAAAGGCGTGCTGCACACAACCGCCGGCTACATGCTGGGCACCACCATGACCAGCAAGTGGGTGTTCGACCTCAAAGAAGACGACACCTACTGGTGCACGGCCGACATCGGCTGGGTGACCGGTCACAGCTACATCGTCTACGGCCCGCTCTCCAACGGTGCGACCACGCTGATGTACGAGGGCGCTCCGAACTGGCCCGATGAAGGCCGACTCTGGGAAATCGTCGAGAAGTATCAGGTCAACATTTTTTACACCGCGCCGACGGCCATTCGCGCCTTCATTAAATGGGGTGACGACTGGCCCGCGAAGTCCGATCTGTCGAGCCTGAGATTGCTGGGAACGGTTGGCGAGCCGATCAGCCCCGACGCGTGGATGTGGTATCGCAAGACCATTGGGCAGGACCGTTGTCCCATCATCGATACCTGGTGGCAGACCGAAACCGGCGGCATCATGCTCAGCCCGTTGCCCGGCGTCACCGCAACAAAACCGGGAAGCTGTACGACACCACTGCCGGGCGTCGTGCCCGACATCGTCACCGAAGAGGGCGAAAGTCTGGGCGACAATCAGGGGGGACTGCTTGTGATGCGTCAGCCGTGGCCGCACATGCTGCGCACGCTTTACGGCGATCATGACCGATTTCTCGAAACATATTTCAGCAAGATCGACGGCTGTTACTTCGCCGGCGACGGTGCGCGTCGCGACGAAGATGGCTGCTACTGGATTATGGGCCGTGTCGATGACGTGATCAACGTGGCCGGCCACCGCTTGAGTACGATGGAAGTGGAAAGCGCACTGGGGTCGCATTCAGCCGTCGCCGAAGCGGCCGTCGTTGGTTTCCCGCACGAGATCAAAGGCGAAGGCATCTGCTGTTTCGTCACACTGAAATCCGGCGACGGCACCGACGAAATGAAAAAAGAACTCATCGCGCACGTCCGCACGCAAATCGGCGCCATCGCCACCCCCGACCAAATCCGCTTCGCCGCCGCCGTCCCCAAGACCCGCAGCGGAAAAATCATGCGCCGGCTGTTAAGAGACATCGCCGCCGGCAAGGAATCGGTGGGTGACACCACCACGCTGGAAGACTACAGCGTGCTGGCAAGTTTACGGGCAGAAGATGGGTGATTGATTAACCCAAATACCAGCCCGCAGCGCAAGCAAGGGTTTCATCCCGTTGCGCCCGCGTGGACCCTTGCTTGCGCGACGGGCTGGTATTGTTTGTGCACACTGTCCGTCAAATAAACGACTGCTTGAAATCAATCTTCTTCTTCGCCCTGGAATTGCGGCGTTACTTCGTCCAGTAATCGAAGACGAGAACATTTTCCACGTGCGGTCCTACGAGTTTGACGAAGTTCTGGTGTGCCGGATGTGGGAGATACTCTTCGCGTCCTTTGGCGTCGCGGAACGTGACCAGGAATCCGTGTGTGAAGCCGGCGGCCTTGTTCTCGACGCTGACGTCGGTTCCCCATTCAAAGTCCTCGATCGCGTCGATCTTCCCCGGCAGTGCGGCGAACGTTGATGTGATTTCTTTGACGTTCGCTTTGGATGTTTCCTTCTTGAATTGGAACAGCACGACGTGCCGCAGCAGTTTGGCGGATTCTTTCTGGCTCGATTTTTTGTCGGCATTCACGGCGGAGACTCCAGCCAGTACCAGTCCGGCGAGGATTGTTAATGCGATGGTTTTTTTCATGGTTGCGTGTTCCAAAGGTTGTTGTGTGATGAAGACTGTTTCGTTTTGGTACTAGACCAGCATACGGGAGGTGGTGGGATGACGCAAAGCGGGTTGGTTCGACGCGATGCAACGCGTGGGCTTTGGGGGTGATACATAATCGGATTGATTTTTAAATTGCGGCTCAATCGGATTGTTGCCAGTTGTGGCCGGATTGTGCGAGGAGATTCTCGGCCTTCACCGGTCCCCAACTGCCGGCGGCGTAATTGGGGAAGCAATCGGGTTCGGTTGCCGACCAGGCGGCCAGAACCGGGGCAACAACATCCCAACTCGCTTCCACCATGTCGGCCCGCTGAAACAGCGTCGCGTCACCGAGCATGCATTCATAGAGCAACCGTTCGTAACCCGTTTGCGGTTTGCTGCCGAAGTAGTCTTTGTAATTGAAATCCATATCGACATTACCCAGCCGCATGACCGCACCGGGCACCTTGGCCCCAAATCGCAACGAAATCCCCTCATCCGGCTGCAACCGCAACAGCAGCCAGTTGGGGTCGAGATGATCGACCGAACTATCGCGAAACAGTGAGAACGGTGCCCGTTTGAAGCGGACGGCAATTTCTGTGGTGCGACTGGTGAGACTCTTGCCGGTCCGCAAGTAAAACGGAATGCCCGACCAACGCCAGTTGTCGATGAATAACTTCATCGCGACGTATGTCGGAGTTTCCGACTGCGGATCGACATGTTCTTCGTCGCGATAGGCAACCGCCGGCTCGCCGCCCACAATTCCCTCGCCGTACTGTCCGCGCACGGTGTCTTGCAGCGCACGCTCTTCGGTCAAGGGTTGAATTGCCTTGAGAATCTTCACCTGCTCGTCGCGGACGGCATCGGCGTCGAACGAGATGGGCGGCTCCATTGCCGTCAATGTGATGAGTTGAAAAATGTGATTCGGCACCATGTCGCGAAGTGCGCCCGACTTATCGTAGTACCGGCCGCGTTTTTCAACGCCGATCGATTCCGCCACCGTAATCTGCACGTGATCGACGTAACGGCGATTCCAGACCGGCTCGAAGATTCCGTTGGCGAACCGCAGCGCCAGGATGTTCTGAACGGTTTCTTTGCCGAGATAATGGTCGATGCGATAGATCTGCGATTCGGTCAGCACGTCGCGCAGCTGGCGATTCAATTCCCGTGCCGATTCGAGATCGTTGCCGAATGGTTTCTCCACAACGACACGTCGCCAGCAATCGTCGGTTTCCTGTGTCAGTCCCACTTTTTGCAATTGCTGCGGGATCTCGCTGAAGAAACCGGGGGCGGCGGCGAGATAATACAGACGATTACCGGCCGTCTGATGGCGCTCGTCGATTTCGTTCAACAGTTGCCGCAGGCGGGAATATGTGTCGGTACTTTTGAAGTCGCCGCTGAGATAGTAGAGGCGTTCGGCAAACCAGTCTTGCAATTCGTCGGTCAAGGCCTCGGTCGCGTGTTCCTTCAGTCCGGCGCGGACGTTTTCGCGGAAGTCGTCGTTGCTCCACGGTCGCGTTGCAACGCCGACGATGGCCAGCGATGTGGGCAGCAGGTTTTCTCTCGCCAGGTTTGCCAATGCCGGGATCAGTTTCCGTCGCGTGAGATCGCCCGATGCGCCGAAGATGACGATGACACAGGGGCCGGCAGGTCGTCCCGCCGATTGAAGCGATGTATCGTCTGGTTGCGATGATTCCATTGGTGTCGATTCCAGTAGGGGTCACGCCACGCGAGCGGGACGCAAAAATCGTGCGGCGATTATACGTGGTGGTTTTTATGGGGAGAGTTGCTTTTATGGGGAGACTTGGGCAACGCGTACCGCAGTGAAAGGGGAACGTGGTCTGCGGCGGAGCAGGTGCACGGTGATCCGTGTTGCGTTACTTTCGCCGTAGATCCAGAGTTCGCTGACTTGGCCGGCGGTGGCGATTCGCGTGACCGATGTCGCGATGCCCAGTACGCTGCGAACTTGTAGTGCCGTCATGCCCTTGATGACGCGTCCCTCGCGGATCGCCTTCTGTATTGGAGTCTCCGGACGCTTCTTGACCTCCCCAATCGGAACCCATTCACCGTCATCCAACCGATAATCCAGCTGCGTTAACCTCTCGGCGATGCGTTCCGATTCCGGACTCAGCTTGTACGCTTCTTTCAAAAGGGCCACCCCTTTCTCTCGATCTTCGAGCAGATCGATGTATTCATCGGCTGCCTTCAATAGTCCGATCGGCCCTTCTTTGCGAAACTGCGATTCGGTCGCCTTCAGCCATTTCTTGACAGCTTCGTCGGCTTTCGCCGGCTGTTTCCGTCGTCGGAATCGATCGGCCAGGTCGAGCATTTCCTGCCGAGTCAGCCGATCGATGTTGGCCAGGCGTTCTTTCATTTCTTGTTCGCGTTGACGTTCGGCCAATTCGTGTTGCTCGGGCAGCATCTCATCAATTCGGTTGGCAATATTGAAGCCGTTGTTACCTTCGGCCTCGGGCGTTTGCAGGATCGATGCGAGCAAAACGTCGCTGTAGAAAATGCGATGGAGCTTTTTTCGGGCCTTCTCGTCCGCTTGCCGATAGACGGCAACCGGGTTCGCGCGATACGTTTTTTCCAATTCAGGCTGCGGCGTCGGCAAACGTTCGGTCACACCCGGTAGTTGGTTCTTGAGCGCGTCCAATAGCAACGTCATGTCCGGCCGTTTTGTCTTCCGCAATTGCTCCCACGTCGTTCGATGGGCCTCGTGAACGTATTGCAGGCGAATGGTATCGGGCAGTTTGAGTTCGGCCGTCTTTTTTGCGAGTGCCAACAACGTGGTGGCGTTCACAACCGGTAATTTCCTGCGTTGCAGTTCAATGCCGTGGCGATTGGCTTCATTTGTCCGTTCGCGGAGTACTTTGTCTTCGTAGAAATCTGCTCGCTGCCCTGCCCACTTCGCCAGGTTAAACCAATCTTCAGAATTGTCGCGGCGGAGAGCGTTTTTCTTCAATTCAAACCTAATCACATCGTCGGAGTGAAAGCGGATGCTGCTGGCGACAATCACCCGTTTCCGATCCACGACCTGCAATCGGCCGAAGATTTCGGCCACTCCGTGTTTGGCCGGCGGCTTGCCGAACGTTTCTCCCTGGGCTGGTTGAAACACCTGCGAACATTTCTGCAGCGTCATTCGGTTTGGTGCCTTCGATGAAATCCGGCCTTCAATCCGGTAATCGACATTGATGGCGACCTTTTTCATTTCCAGCAACTTGTTGTATTTCTCAACAAACAGCAAAGGAGTTTGTGCGGCCAGGTCGGCCGTGTTGAACCACAGGGCCAGAACGGCCACGATCAGTATCGCTGAAAATCGTCGTCGATCGACATGTTTCATGGGGCGGCCTCGATCATGCGTGCCTGTGCCGAGAGCAGCGTTGTCGTCATTGCTGCCGCGTCTTCATCATCGCTGACGAAACCCATTATCTTCAGGGTTTCGGCGTTCGTCCACAGAAAGGCCGTCTCGGGATTGAACTCGACAACCAAAGTCGGCCGGGGTTTCTTTCTGATGTGGCATCCGGCAAGTTGAGCGGCAAACAGCACGCGTTTGGGGGCATTTTGCGAACGAAGCGTCTCGAAGAGCGGCAAATCGGCATCGATTTCAACCGCGGTCGTGCCGACGGTGAAAGGGAAATCCAGCACCCAGCGCACGGAACTTCCGTCCCCTCCGACGGGCGTCACATTCGTTTCCATCACAATCCACTGGCCGGCGTACAGATCGAGTGCGTGCAATTCAGCATCGGCCCGATCGTCCTTGCTGTGGGCGGCCGACAATGTCTCGTGCGCGTCTTCGACAATTATCACTAGTGGTTGTGCGGTCAAGTTGGCTGCTGCGTTTGTTTCCTTCGCCAACTGGCAGGTCTTTCGCGACGATTCGTCGTCGCGGCCCAAGACTTCGAGCGCACGACACGCCTCGCCGAAGTGTTCCGCTGCCTTTGCAATATCCCCCTGCTGAAGCGCCGCGTTTGCTGCCTTCCGCTCGCTTTGAACGACTTGGGCCGCCGTGTCGAGCGAACGCGCATGCAAACCCCACCAGATCGTCAACGAAATGATGACGACGGTTAGCAGCATGACGATGCGAAACGCGGTAATGCGTTTCTGTCGCGGCTTGGTTGTCGGAAATGCCGCCGGTGTTGCGATCGCTTCCTTTTGGACAGACGAAATGTCGTCCTCATCGTCAAAAATCGGCTCGACCGCAATCTGATCTTGCTTGGCCATTTGCCTCGACCGTGCCGTGGGAGTCGGCGACTCCTGTTGTCGCTTCTTTTTCTTGCCCGATTTTCTCGTCGGCTTTAACGGCGGATAGACGTCGGCGGGCAAAACAAACACCACGGCACCGCAAGCACTGCAACCAACCGTCTGATGTCGCCGACGGCGGACTCCTGAAAGGATCTGTCCGCAGTCGCAGAGGACCTCAAACGGCTGCGGTTCTTCCTCGCGACCCTTAGCACGCTTTTGTTTGGATTTTGGGAACCAGCCGGGCATACGGAGTTGCCGAGTTTGACTGACGAAAAACGAAAGTCCCCTACACACTGGGACGATTACAACCCATCGCAACAGCGGACGACATGCGACTCAGTTGATTATCGACGCGGCACGGCGAGCGGTCAATGTTCGATTGCCAGACTTCGGCGAATCACAACCAGTCTGCAGAAGTGAACGCCGCTGAGCATCGCGACAGCCGGGATGCGGCGCCGTCATCAGATTCCTTGCTGTCTGATCCGAAAGACCCCTTTGGCCTGGGGAGCGAACAAGATTCTGAAGCGAGCGAACTGAGAGAGACACTGGCCGACATGTTTGGCTTAGACGCTGACAAGACGGATTCGGCGGACGAGGTCGTTAGTCAATCATCCTCGCCGCAACCGTCGGCCGACGACGAGTGCGATGGCCTGTTGACGTCGATGATGGACTCGTTGAATGCAGAAACGCCAAACGAGAAAGCCGAAGCGGCCGACTCTCTATTGAACGCAGCAATTCAATCAGAAAGTCCTGCGATTGACTCGGCCGCGACTTCAGCCACACCGAGTGAAACTGCCGGCAACGAGGCGTCGCCCACTTCGGATGCTGAAGAACAGTCGAAAGACGGCGATTCCATTTCCTCGTACATGGAAGAGTTGTTGGCCCGATCTCGGAAGAACTCCGGTGCCACCGCGCAGACGATAAATCAGCCGACGAAACAGCCTTCCAATGAGAAAGAGAATCCCCCCACGGCTTCTTCGGAAGAGTCGGGAGCTGTCGAAGAGGACGTACCGACGAATCCCATGCGAAACCTCTCACCTGGCGAATTTACGCCGACACACTCTTTGGACAAAGATGCGACACGTGCCGACATGCGGAGTCTCAGGGAACTCGCAAACCTGTCGGCCCGCACCGCACTCGCCACGCACGCAACGAAGGAAATGCGCGGCAAGATGCTTATCTCGAGCCTGCTGACGGTGGTCGCATTTACCGTCGCAGCCGTCTTGTTTACCGGAAAGCTATGGGGGCCGATGTCGTACGAGGCGACAGGATGGGCCGCAGCGCTGGTTGGCGTCATCATGGCGGCAGAGTTGATCCGCTCCACGCTGCTCGTTCACCGCGTCAAATCGACCGGTCAGATTGCCGACCTGGACCATTCACCCCAAGGTCAGCAACTTGCGAAAGCGGCTGACGCAATTGGCGAGACGCAGTCCAACCCGCCGCGACGCAATGCCGAACCGATTGAGATTGATGCGTTCGTAATCGATGATGAGGAAGCGGACGCCGACATTATTGAAGACGTAGTCGTCGGCTGACGGGGTAACAGTTCAGTCTCGCGAAACCGACAACAGGGCCTCAGTGAAATCGAGGGCAAATTGATCCAGGTCGCACAGAGGAGAAGCGCACATTCGCGGCCGCAAACTTTGCCGCAGGTCCTGTAAGCGTGGCAAATCGCGAGCAAGTTCGACCGCGATCCGAATGTAATCGTCCTTGTCCGTCGCGATGGTTTCTGTCAGTCCGGCGTTCGACAGATGCGACAGCGAATGCCGCGACGCGAAGCGGGCGGCGGGACAGGTCACGACGGGAACCCCCATCCACAGCGATTCGCACGTCGTCAGCCCGCCGGAATAAGGAAACGGATCGAGCGCGATATCGACGCGGTTGTGGGCGTTCAAATGATCGACATGCGGCGTCTGTCCTTCCAGTTGAATCCGCTCTGGCGAAACACCGCGTGTTTTGAACTGTTCCCGCAGCCGCGATTGCACGCCCGGATCGTCAAACCCCTTGTACTTCAGCAGCACTTGTGACTTCGGAACCGCCCGCAAGATGTCCGCCCAGACATCCACAGCCGGCTCGTTGATTTTGCAGACGTTGTTCATCGTGCAGAAGGTGACGTATCCCGCCGACACCGCCGGCAACTCCGTCACGTCTGGCGCATACGATGGCGGCTGGAAAGCAATGTAACCGTTCGGCATTCGCAACGGCTGTTCGCTGATCTTCGATTCCAACTCCGGCGGCACGTGGAAGCGATCGCACAGCAGGTAATCCATCGCCGCCAACCCGGTGGTGCCCACATATCCGGCCCAGCTGATTTGCACCGGAGCAGCGCGGCGAGCGAAAACCGACAAACGGTTTCCATCGGTGTGCCCCGCCAAATCGAACAGCACGTCGATTTCGTCTGTAGCAATCTGCCCGGCCAACTGTTCATCGGACAGGTGCCAAACATCGCGCCACAAACCGGCCAGCGGTCGCAACTGCGCATTGAACTCGTCACTCTGTTTGTGATCGGAATAACAAACCGTGTGAATCGTGGCTGGGTCCAACCGCTTCAATAACGGCAGCATGAAAATGCCGACCGGATGGTTGCCCAAATCGGGCGATACAAGACCAACCCGTAGCGGCACACCGTGAGTCCGTGGTGCAGACGCGGCGATGAATTCCGGCGGTGCGTGTCGGTCATTCCAGTCGCGGTGAAGTCTCGCCAATTCTTCGTCATCAATGCGCGGGTCGTACTGCAGCGCGAACAACCACTGGCTGTGCAACCGCGCGTCTTGCGGAGCGGCTTCCATTGCGATCTGAAATTGACCGACCGCTTCGTCCACGCGACCAGCCATCTTCAGCGCGTTCGCCAGACCCGCCAAAAACTGAGGTGAGTCATCGTGTGGCTTGCCATCATCCTGCAGGCAGCCAATTGCTTCGGTCAATCGACCTTGCGGCTTCAACAAATTCGCCAGGTTGTGGCGCGCGGAGGAAAAGTCGGGCTGCTGCTGCAATGTCCGCAGATAGGCCGCTTCGGCGGCTATGTCGTCTCCCAGTTCACCGAAGATGACGGCCAGATTGTAGTTCGCCTGCGGGTTCTCCGGATGTAAAGTCAACGACCGTTCGATGAATGCGACGGCATCGTAGTTTCGACCCAACACATGCGCCGCAACGCCCCGATAATGCCAGGCGTTGGCGTGGCGAAAGTCGGCCTGCAGAACCTGAATCCAAAGTTGCTCGGCTTCAACGGCCCGCCCGGCCTGCTGATGTTCCAGCGCCGCGTTAATGATTTCCTGCACGCAAATTCTCCAAATCCAATCGCACGAATTGTACTCGGAGATTGAGAATAAATCTCCTTCAGCCCCGTTGGGGCAAAGAACTACTCCTCGTCGTCCACGTTGCCGAACGTTCCCCAGCCGTCCACGTAGGCATCCAACGGTTTGGCGATGCCGTCCAATTCACTCTGTGCGGCGATGATGGCATCATGCGTCAGCACCATGCTTTTCGTACATTCGCACGTCCACAAATCCCCGGCCTCTTCGAGGTCGGCTTCTTCATCGTCGAAGTAAATCGACGTGCGATAACCCAGCTTGAGCGCTTCCTCAGCAACCCGAGTCGCAACCGCTTCATCCGCCGCCGCAATCTGAACATCGACGTCCATCGGCTGCGACAAATCATTACCACCCTCGGCGATCGCACGAAGCGCATCACCGTCGGCGTCGTTTGGGTATTCGTCTGTCATCTGTTGTACTCGTAAAAATGGGCTGCAAGTTTCGGAGGCGGCGGCGAATGAAGAAACTGTCGAGTCCTACAACATACACGAAAACGCCGCACCCGAAAAAAACCAGATGCTGCGGCATGATAGCAGAAATACGATGAATTCGAATGAAATTGTCAAGCGGCGAATGTCGGATCTGTACATGAAAAGAACTGAGATAGTGCAGACAATTGCCCCCGCAATGCCGAACACAAATACTCCAAGGAACGGGTCAAACGGACCGGGTAGGGAATTGTCGAAAATCTCAGCAAACCCAGCCGCGGAAATGATGGGATCAATCATTGTACTGTCTAGCCCTTGGGTGGCGGGGCGTAAGTCTTTACGTCGCCCCGTCGATGTGGGGTTAGTTCGCGACGTGTGATTGGTGAGTCTGTTGAAGCGCTCGAACGGGGCCACGAAGGCTTAGGCCCCGCGACCCGTCGAAGGTGACTCCGCTTTGCGGCCGTGCCTTGTTGGCGGCCAACCTCATTTGGACAGTCCGAGAACTGCGGATCGTACAATGACGAAGACGATTCCACCACCCGCGCCGTACAGGATACCCTGTGCGAAGGCCAAGAGAGACAAAGGCACCGCAGCGCTTGGCCCGGGAAACTCCAAGAAACACGCGATAAACACAGTAATGGCCCAGGCGAGGCCACAAAACATTGCCGGATACAAGACAAATGATGCCGCCGTAGTACACCGGACCGTGTACGAGACCGCGATGCCGATGACAGTATTCAGCGCGAAGAACAAGGCGACCTCAGCATCGCGGTCAATGATGGCACCGCGTGGAAAAGTCAAAAAGTACACGACCGGGAGCACAGAAAGTGCTGCCAGTCCAACCACTGTAACAAGACGCTTCCGCACGTTTCTTGTTCCGTCATTGGGGTTCTAGCTGACAAACTGTCGCAAAGAGTGGTTTGACGACCGAGTGCCCTCTCAAATCGACAGCAACGATAGATAAGTTCTCTATGTTCCCCGTTCGAATGGCAAGAACATTTTCGGCGGTCAGTCAGGCATACGATGGCGAGCGGCCGGTGTGAACCGGCTGGTACTTCGATAAACCCGAGGGTTTACACCCTCGGCTCGCCTTCGAATCACCGAATCAAATCAACTCGGGAATCGGGCGCCCGCCCTCTGTGACAATCGGCGTTGGACGGCCGCTGGAGCTCGTCCAGTGGGCGTTCAGATCGATGCCGAGGTGGCGGAAGGTGGTGGCGGCGATGTCCTGCGGACGGACTGCGGCGGTTTTGATGCCGCCGCCGCGGGAGTCGGTGCTGCCGATGACTTGACCGTGCGGCAAGCCGCCGCCGGCGACTGCCATCGACATCACATTGGTCCAATGGTCGCGGCCGGCGTCCTTATTAATCACCGGCGAACGGCCGAATTCGCCCATCATCATCACCAGCGTGTCGTCCAGCAGTCCGCGTTGTTCGAGATCGTTCACCAGGGCATACATGGCGCGATCGACGCGCGGCAGCAGTGGCTTCAGGCCCTTTTCGATGCCGCCCCAACGCACGCTGTCGCCGTGATGGTCGAAGTATCCCCAGGCACCGCTGACGAGAATGAACGTCACGCCCGATTCGACCAGCCGCCGCGCGAGCAAGGCTTTCTCGCCCACGCTGTCGAGACCGTAGGCCGCTTTGGTTTCGGCGGTCTCTTTGCCCAAATCGAACGCCTGCTGCACTTTGCCCGAGACGACCATTTCGTAGGCCTGCCGGGTGAAGCGGTCTTGCCGCTGCAATGAGTCGCGTTGATCGAGGTCGTGGCGAAGTCCGTCGAATTGCTTGCGCAAATTGTCGCGGTCCTGTAAGCGATCGACGGCGACACCCTTGGGCATCGCGAACTTGCCGGACAATTCCAGGCCTTTCACCGGCGCGTAATTCGAGCCCATTTGTCCCGCGCTCCAGACGTCGGACGTCCAGGACTTCGCCAATCCGACAAACGCCGGCATGTCCACGTCGTTCGCGCCACGGAATTTGGCCGCAACCGAACCCATTGAGGGATAACCGCCGCCGTCTTTGCCGTCGTTCGTTCTGCGTGCCAGTGGGTTGCCCGCCTGCATGGTGATGGGCGTGTGATTGCTCGACTTGCAATCGACGGAGCGTATGATCGACAGTTTATCGGCAATCGACGCCTGCAGCGGCATGCCTTCGGTGAAGGAGATGCCGGGGACTTTTGTTGAAATCGTGTCGAACGGGCTGCGGATTTCGCTGGGGGCTTCCGGCTTCGGGTCCCACATGTCGATGTGACTCGGTCCGCCCGACAGCCAGAACAGAATGACCGCCTTGCGATTGGACGGCGAGGCGCTGCCGGCTTGTTCGGCCATCGCCTGCGATTGCAGCAACTGCGGCAACGACAACCCACCGATTCCCGCCATCCCCGTCTGCAGGAACCACCGCCGCGAACCGACGCGGATCAGATCGCTCATTGGTTGCCGGTGCAGATGACTATGATTTGCGCCCGTCGGCATGTTCGCTTCCTCGCGAATGGAAAACAGGAGGACCCGCGATTCGTGGTGCGGCATCGCATCGCCAAAGTTCGATATGTTGGATAGTAGCCGGAATTGGGTGCAAAAGGCAACCCGCACTCTTCGCCGTAATACGCCTCCTTCAACAAAAATCGACAGAAGTCGCTGAAAACATTGAACAACTTAACCCGCCGTCGGCGTCCATTCTAATGAGTCGCTGCAGCCGGTGTGATAATTGCGCTGGATTCACATGCTGGGAACGATTAGCCTTTTCAATAGGTGACGTGTTGCGAATAATGGATAAAAGTCGCTGAGATTTAAGGCGGAGAAGTCGCGAATGGTGTTGCGCCGGAATTGGCTCATTTGTTGCACTCTGTTTGCCGCGTTGCTGGCAACGAACGCGGACGCTGCGGCACAAGAGGAAGCCGACTCTTCGCGCGATTTGATTCTGTTGTCCGCCGACGGCCCCGTGTTTGTGCGGATTCTGCTGAAGGTGGACGGCGTCGGGTTTCGCCAGCGGTGGCGTGAGTATGCCGACAAGGTTTTTGCGTCGATCGATGCCGACGGCAGCCAGTCTCTCGACATGACCGAAGCCGACAAGATTCCCGCGCTGATTGCAGCCGGTGCGCAGATTACCGAAGAGCGCACGCTATGGTCGCAGATGGATGTGAAACCGGCCGACGGAAAGGTTGCTGCGGAAGAGTTTCGCGTGTTTGTGGTTGGTGCGTTGGAAGGGTCGCTAGCCATTCGCCCGTTTGCGACAACCCGTGCGCAGGCGGTTGCGATGTTTCCCCGCCTCGATCTCGATCGTGACGGCCAACTTTCTGCAGATGAGATTGCTAAGGGCTATCAGACCTTGCGGTCTGACGACATTGACGGCAACGACGTCATCGGCATCGACGAGTTGCTGCCGCCCCAGGACCCGACGATGCCAGCCGAAGTCCGTTCGACGGCCGAAGCTGCATTGGATCTTCCCTTCATCGAGTTGAGAGACGGCAACATCACCGCCGAACAGGCGGTGGAGGTGCTGCTGAACCGTTATTCTAAGAAGGGGCGCGGCAAAGGCGAAGAATCGTCGCTCGGGTTAACGAAGGACCAACTTGCGCTCGATGCGGCCGCGATGTCGCGTTTCGATGGCAATCGTGACGGATTGCTCGACTCCGACGAGTTGGTCGGGCTGGCGAAAGATCCGCAGCCGCGCGTGCGGTTTCTCGTTGAGCTGAGGGTTCGCACTCGCGACCGACCGAAAGTCAGGCTGCTTTCGGACGACGACAAGTTGGCAAGCAACGTGCAGCAGACTTCGCTCAGCCGACTGTCGCTGACACTTGCCGGTGTCAGCCTGTCGATGGCAGTGACACGACCGCGAACAACCACAGGCGACGCGGTCAATTTATTCAGAGTGCGTTTTCTCATGGCCGATGCCGACAAGAACCGGTACATCGACGCGCAGGAGTTCGGTGGTCTGGCGATACCTGCAACGACTTTTGAAACGGTCGACAAGAACGGTGACGGCAAAGTTTTTCGCGACGAGTTGGACGCGTATGTTGATGAAGTCAACGGTGCAGCCGATTCGCAGTTGAATGCACGCATCTCAAAACAGGGCCGCACGCTGTTTCAGATGCTCGATGACAACCGGGACTTGCGGCTGACACGTCGCGAGTTTCAGGAAGGCCCCGAGCGTCTGGCCGAACTCGACACAAACAATGACGGGCGCTTTGCCGAAGCGGAATTTCAACACAAATACCACTTTTCGTTCCGATCGGGCGAATCGCCGTTGGTTTCCTCCAACGCGCCGCAAACCGCCGCGAACGCGCAAGCGACACCGACGATCCGCGACGACACATCCGGTCCGTTCTGGTTTCAGCGAATGGACCGCAATCGCGACGGCGATGTTTCGCAGCGGGAGTTTCTTGGATCGCCTGCCACGTTTAAGCGTCTCGACGTCGATGGCGACGGGCTGCTTACGGGCGACGAAGCAGAAATGGCCGACAAGACCGAATGAGTTTGCAGTTTTTTGAAGAATCTGGCTAATAAATCGGCCCGCCAATCGAATTGAGGGAACGCTAATCTTCACTTATCAAATTAGCGTCAATTAGCGGAGATTAGCGTTCAAATGCTTGTCTCATCCGCTCTCATTGGAACTGTGTCCGCGAGGTAAACCAATTAAGTTTGCCCGTTAATCGAGCGTTTTTCTCGCGGTTTGTATGATCGAATCCCGCATTCGCTGAATTTCTTGTGAAAAAACTTATCAAATTCTCGATATTTTCGTGAACGAATGGAGTGGATTTCGCCGTCTTACTGTGGTGGACCGGGAAAGATCTGCTTGATCGGGAGCGTTGTGTCCGATAAACTGCTGACGGACCGGTACTTTTGTTTAAGGGAATGCGTACGATGACAAATCTGCCCAAGTCGCAATCGCTGTTTCGCCGCGTCGCCACCCGCATGAAGTTGGCATCGTTTGGCGTCCGGGCGTATATCGCATTCCTGGCGGTCGCTGTTCTCTATGGCATCGGTTTGCTTGCGAGCCGCCTGCTTGGCGTTCTGCCCGGCTGGTTCGACTCAATCCCGCTGTTTTCGTTTCCGCTGGGTGGGAAACCGTACGACGTTGTAATTCCCTCCGAACAGTTTCTGCTGCTGCCGTTGGCGGCGCTGGCGATTGCCGGAATCTGGTTGGCGCTTCGCGGTCAGGTCACGACATCGGAAGCGGCACGGCAAGTCGATACGCACAAGGGGACCAAAGACCTGTTCCTTACGCTGTCGATGCTCGACAAATCTGTTGGCGAGTATGGGCCATTGGTTGCCGGTGCGGCAGAGAAGCAGGCACCATCGGTGCAGCCCGCGCAGGTTGTTCCATTCAATTGGCAACGACGATTGGGCTATGCGGCAATCGGTGCCTTGATGGTCGCCCTCATCTTCAATGTCCCGCAACTCGACCCCTTCGGCACCGTCGCCAAGGCCGATGAAAAGGCCAACCAGCGACAGAAGCTGGCGCAGGTCGAAAAGGCCAATAAAGTCCGCATCGCTCAGCTCGAAAAAGAGCTGGAAGATAGAGAGGGCGGTTCGCCGGAAGTCAAGAAGGCCATCGAAGGCTTGAAGAATTCGTTCCGCAAGGCCAAGGCGAATCAGCAAAAACTGAATCAGAAGAGATTGGCTGCCAATCAGAAGGATCTGGGCAAGAAGTACCAGAAGATCCGGGCCGAGAAACTGAAGAATCTGCTGTCGAAGGCGAGTTCGTCGCAGCAGTTCGGCCGCAAGAATGATGAGAAGATGCGCAAGTGGTCGCGCGAGTTGCAGGAAGGTTCGACCGACAGCCTGCAGAAAGAATTTGAAAAACTCAAAGACGATCTCAAGCGGCTCGCCAAGACCAAAGACCCCGTCAAGCGGGCGGAAATGATGCAGAAGGTGCAGAAGCAGTTGAAGGAAATGGAGAAGTTTGCATCGGAGCAGGCGAACTCGAAGACGCTGGCTGCCGAACTGCAGCGAGCGCAAAAGCAAATGGAAATGATGGACGGCGAACTGTCGAAAGAGGCGCAGAAGGCGCTGCAGCAGTCGCTGGAACTATCGAAGCTGGAGCTTGAAGAACTGGCGCAATCGGCCCGCGATCTCAAGCAACTCGAACAGGCATTGAAGACGCTGCAGATGGCCAAGAAGTTGAACCAGGGCGAGCAACTCGACGGCGAAATGTGTAAAAACTGCAGCTCATTGGCCGACTACGAAGAGTTGTATGCCGAGATGATGGCAGAGAGCGGCATGGGTGAAGGTGAAGGCGAAGGCAACGGTGAAGGCACCGGCGGTCGCGGCATGGGCGAAGGCAGCAAAGTGGATGAAGACGACAGTGTCGAAACCGGATTCAAGGCCGAGCGGTCGAAGTCGCAAATCGTCGCCGGGAAGGTTCTGCTTTCGCTAAAGAGCAAAGGCATCAGCGACAGTGGCGATGCGAAGAAGGACTATCTGAGTGCCATCAACCGCGTCAAACAGGGAGTCAGCGAGGCGATTGAAACGGAGCAGGTTCCGCCCGGCTATCACGACGGCATCAAGAATTACTTCGATAAGATTGACGCGCCCACCCGAAATTCTAATGACGGCGACAAATAAACCATACAACGGGTTCGCGTTCGTTGTCGCCGGCGCGGCAATCGCCGGCGCCGTGACGTTGGGAAGCGGGGGATGTTCTTCGGATCAGGATGCACTGGTCGTCTATTGCGCTCACGACCAGGTTTTCTCGGAACGAATTCTGCGCCGTTTCGAGCAGGAAACCGGTATTCGCGTCGTTCCCAGGTTCGACACCGAAGCCACCAAGTCGCTGGGTTTAACGAACCTGCTCATCAGCGAGAAAGAGCATCCGCGCTGCGACGTCTTCTGGAACAATCAGATGTTGGGAACGGCCGAGCTTGGGCGGCAGGGAATTCTGCACGCCTACAAGGGTGACGGGTATCGTCGCATTCCCGAAGCGTACAAAGACCCCGAGGGGTATTGGACCGGCTTTGCCGCCCGCTTGCGGGTTTACATCGTCAACACCGATTTGATGCAGCCGACCGATGAGGAAATCGAGCGGCGGTTTGCCGGCGATGACCTGTCGCGGATCGCCGTCGCTCGACCGATGTTCGGCACGACGCTTTCGCATTACTCGGTGTTGTGGAATCTTTGGAAGCCAGACCGACTGAAATTGTGGCACGCCGACACCCGTCGCCGAGAAATCAGTGAAGTCGCAGGGAATTCGACCGTGATGAACCTCGTCGCCAAAGGGACCTGCGATCTCGGCTGGACCGACACCGACGACTTCTTCGTCGCAAAGGATCGCGGCGACCCGGTCGCAATGACGCCGATTCGTGTTAACGGTGAAACCATCTGCATTCCCAATAGTGTCGCGATAATCAAAGGAACAACAAGGTTGCGGCAAGCGCAGCAGCTGGTGGACTTTTTGCTGTCGGCCGAAACGGAACTTGAGTTGGCGAAGTCGCAGTCGCGACAGATTCCGTTGGGGACGGTGGATGAGGGTGATCTGCCGCCCGATGTACGGCCACTGAAGAAATGGGCTGAAGAGGGCTGCAACCTCTCCGGCCTCGCGCAATCGCGCGGCGAGTGTCTTGCCTGGCTGAAATCGGAGTCCGTCCGATGAGCCTGATGAATGCCTGTGGTTGGAGTGCGTTGCGCGCGGCATTGATCGTGTTAGCCGCCGCACCGCTTTGCGTTTTGTTGGCCCGAATGCTGAGCGACAAAGAAACCCGGTTTGTCAAAAACACCGGGTTTCTCAACACGGCGCGAACGCGCCAACGCGTTATTTGGACCCTGCTATTGATCCCGTTTCTCACACCCGATTTGCTCGTGGGTTATGCCTACGGCAACTTCTCGCCGTTTCCGTTGGTACGTCATCCTTGGATGAGCGAGTTACTGTACGGTGTGTTGCTGTGGATGAAACTGGTGCCGGTCGGCGCGGTGGTCATGTACTTGACGCCGCCCGCGCCGTTGACGGCCGAAGCCATTCATTGTCGTCGTTTGTCGCTTGCAGCGTGGCCACAAGGAATCGGTACCTATTTTGTATTGCTTGGCGACTTCATTCGCGGACCAGCGCGGCGGATGTTTCCCGCCTTGGGTTTAGTTTTTCTGTTAGCGTTTCAGGAATTTGAATTGGGTTCGCTGCTGGGTATAACCGCAGGTCGCATCGGTTCACCCGTGAGTTGGACGCGGACGTTGTTCGAAGGACAGCAAGGCGTCATCGATCGTCTGGCTCCACTGAAATGGACCGTGTGGCCCATGCTGTTCGATCTGGCGGCACTCATCCCACTAGTCTGGTTGATTTCGCAAGGTCGGCATTTGACGGCCGCAACCGAGCCCGGTCGAAAATCAGTCGGCCGCATCGCCCGACTGTCGGCCTGGTGTTACTTCGTGACGGCAACCATTCTCGTTACGGTAATTCCACTGACATACGTCCTGCGGGAATCAACGGGGGGTTACGCGGCGTTGCTGGCAAGTGGCGAGCAAGTGGCCGGCCTCTCCCGCGAGATTTTTGTAGGATGCTCGTTCGCCGGCGTTGCCGCCGTGGCGGCCTACTGTCTTGCGGCCATTCCCCTTATGCCGCAATCGGGTCGACTGCTCACCGAATTCCCAACCGACGGGTGCCACTGGCGTGTCGCCAGTGCCCACCGCGATGCGCTGGCGACACGCCAGTGGCACCCAATCCGGCAGTCGATAAAATACACAACGGCGCTGCTGCTGATTCCCGGGCTGGCTGGCTCGTTAATCGTGGGACTTTCGATTCTGTATTTGTTTCAGACCGATTGGCTGAATCCGCTTTATGACACGCTGGCCCCGTTGGGAATTGCGTTGGTTCTGTTTCTCGCCCCGCGCGCGCTCTTGCTGCAGCTTTTGTTTCGCTCGGGGCGGCCGCATGAATCGGGATGGCTGATAAAACTGCTGTCGCGTTCTGCGGTCGATCACCAGCGCCGCACGGCCGGACGATTGTTGTGGTCGATCCAGCGGTCCCGTCATTTTTGGGCGATGGCGTTGCTTGCGCTTTGGGCGTATTGGGATCTCACGTCGGCTGCCATCCTGCACCCATCCAGCATGGTTCCGGCGTCGGTCAGACTCTACAATTTAATGCACTACGGACATAACGCGGTTCTTTCGGCGATGACTCTTCTGGCAGTCGCCGTTCCGCTCGTTCTGGCGTGGTTGTTCGCGTCGCTTTTGCGTCCTCTCACCGGCCGGTTGGTCTGATGAACGAATTGTTGTGGAATCTGAAAAACGTCTCGCTCGCCGGCGCCGAACGTCCGCGCCTGCACGAAGCGAGCCTTCAGGTTTCCGCCGGTCTCACCGCAATCGTTGGGCAATCGGGCGCGGGCAAGTCGTCGCTGCTGAACTTGTTGGTCGGATTCGAAAACCCGGATTCGGGGACGTTGACAGCAAACCTGCCCAATGTCGATGGCCGACTTCCTTTGTTCTGGGTCCCACAAAACCTCGGCCTGTGGCCGCATCTCTCGGTGGCAGAACATCTGCAGGCGGTACTGCCGACCCAAAGCAACAGCGACCGGGCAGTCGAGCAACTGCTTGACGACTTCGATCTGACGGAACTCGCCGCAGCGCGCCCCGATCGGTTATCGCAGGGGGAACGCTCCCGGCTATCGGTGGCCCGCGCTATCGCATCGGGCGCCAGGGTCCTGGTGATGGACGAGCCGCTGGTGCATGTGAATCCTTCGCGCGCTAGCGTCTATTGGGACGCGCTACGGCGTCACGTTCACGAAACAAATACCTCGCTGGTGTTCGCAACGCATTCGCCGGAAACGGTACTGCGCGAAGCGAAACAGGCGATCTGCCTCAGCGCGGGACGCGTGCTGTTTGATGGGCCGGTCGAGCAATTGTACTGGCATCCCGCCAATCCGGAGTTGGCCGACTTTCTGGGGGTCCACAATTGGGTGACATCGGAAGAGTCCCGGGGTTGGCTGAATCATCCAGAGACGGAAGATCGCTGCTTTCGGCCCGAGCAGATCACTGTTGTCCCCGAACAGGAAAGTCCGCTGGTCGTCGAATCGAGTCGATTTGCCGGCTCTCTGGCGGAAGTTGAGTTACGCGACGAACGCAGCGGCAAGTCGCGGCGGTTCTTTCATCGGCCCTCGGGCAACGGAATGGCGGCGGGGACGCGTGTCACGCTGAAGGTTCTGGCACTGTTGCTATTCTGCCTGTTGTCGGCCGGCTGTGGCAGCGATGCGGAAGAGCCGACGGGACAGTTTCGGCATTGGCCGACGCCTGCCGACGGCGCAACAATTCCCGCACCGCGGGCCATGCATGTCACCGATGACGACGAACTCTACGTGCTGGACGATGCCGGCCGTGTGTTGGTTTTTGATTTCGACATGAATCTCAAGCGACAGTGGCGGATGCCGGAGTCGAGCGTCGGCAATCCGGAAGGGTTGTGTTTGCTGTCGGATGATCGATTGGTGGTTGCCGACACTCATTATCACCGCCTCGTCTTCTTCGACCGCAACGGCAAGTTGCTGGGCATGCAGGGAAGTCACGGCGAGAAACCGGGGCAGTTTATTTATCCGGTTGCCGTCGTGACCGACGATGCGGGGAATCTCTACGTCGGCGAATACGGCGGGAACGATCGCGTGCAGAAGTTCTCACCTGAGGGAGACTTTCTGCTTGCGTTCGGCGGATTCGGAACCGAGCCGGGCGAGTTTCAGCGCCCTAGTGGCCTGGTTTGGTGTGATCATAAAATTTACGTGGCCGACGCGTTCAACAACCGGCTGCAACGATTTTCCGACAATGGAGAGTTCCTCGGAATTCTGGGTGAAAACCAGTCATCCGCCGGCCTACATTATCCGTATGATATTTCACAGAGTCCGCAGGGGGACCTCTTCGTTGTGGAGTACGGTGCCGGCCGAGTCTCGCAGCTGGATTTGGAAGGCAATCTCATCGCGCGGTTCGGAACATCGGGCATGGGCGAGGGGGAGTTGAAAACTCCGTGGGGACTGGCAGTTGCTGGCGACTCACGGGTGTTCGTAGCGGACACCGGTAACCGACGGATTGTGGAGCGGAAGCTATGAAATACCTCAAACGCATCTTCTTCAGTGTCTTTCCACGCCCGCAAACGCGGCTGGTTTGGCTCGATGCGCTGCCGTTGGCAGTTTTCCTGGTGGTGTTCGCTGCAACCTGCATCGCGCTGGAATGGACAAATGCGGTTCTATTCGCGAGGCCGATGGCTTTTGCACTCACGGTGCTAACGGTTTGGATTTGGTGGATGCACGTGGCCGGGTTCAACGGCCTGGGACGTTTTCGAGGTCAGTTGGCATTGCAGACACGACTGTTGTTGGCCGGGCTGTTTATCCTGCTGATGGCCCAACCGCGCGCGGTTCGCACACAGGACACGTTAACGGTCATCTATGCGGTCGATATTTCCGACTCGATCGAAGGTTCGGTCGATCGCGCGTTGGAGTTTGTTGCCCGCACGGTTTCCAACAAACCGCAGGAAGACGAAGCAGGATTGATCGTATTCGGCCGCAACGCGGCGGTCGAATTGCCGCCGCGTATGAATGTGCCGGTCGAAGGAGACAGTGTCGTCTTCAATTCGATTATCGATCGCGACGCCACGAATCTGGAAAAGTCGCTGTCGCTGGCGGCGGCCATGTTGCCCGATGAAAAACGAGGACGGATTGTCCTCATCAGCGACGGAACGCAAACCGAGGGAAGCCTGCAAAGCATTCTGAGCGAATTGAAATCGCGAGAAATCGCCGTCGATGTTTTGCCGGTGCGTTATCAGTATGAAGACGAAATCTGGCTCGAACGTCTCGAATTGCCTCGGGCAGTGAAGCTGGGCGAGAACTACCAAGTGGCGGTCGTGCTTTCGTCACTCAAAGCCGGCGAAGGCACGCTGACGCTGACCGAAAACGGACAGGAACGGCACAACGAAAAAGTCCAATTCCAGGCTGGAAAAAACCGGTTCGTTGTTCCGATTTATCTCAACGAGGCTGGCTACTACGAATACACGGCGACGATTGCCGTCGATGGCAAGAAAGACAATCAGAAAAACAACAACAAGGTGACCGATTACATCTTCGTCGAAGGTGAAGGGCGGGTACTGTTGGTGACCGACCCCACCGGTGACGAGGAAGATTGGAAGAGCCTGGAAAAGGCGCTGATCGAATCGGAACGGTCGGTCGAAGTCAGAAGCTCGCTGGAAATGTCGCGCGATACGCTGTCGCTGATGAGCTACGACTGCATTTGTTTTGTGAATGTGGGCGTCGATGAATTCGACGTCGTGCAGATGCAGGCCGTCCACGACGCCGTGAAGAATCTGGGGTTGGGCTTCCTGATGGTGGGTGGCGAGAACAGCTTCGGGCCGGGCGGTTATCACCGCACGCTCATCGAAGACATGCTTCCGGTCAGTATGGACGTGACCAAGAAGAAGGTGCTGCCCAAGGGGGCGCTGGTCATCATTTTGCACACCTGCGAATTTGCCGAAGGTAACACCTGGGGCAAACGGATCACCAAACAGGCAATTAAGGTGCTTCATCCGCAGGACGAAATCGGCGTGCTGGTTTACGACTACATGGGGGGCGAAAAGTGGCTGTTCGAACTGACGCCGGCTCGCGATTACAACAAGCTGGTGCCGAAAATCAACAAGGCCGAAATCGGCGACATGCCCAGTTTCGTCACCACCATGCAAATGGGGCTGGCTGCCCTGAAGAAAAGCGATGCCGCCGCCAAGCACATGATCATCATTTCCGACGGGGATCCGTCCCGCGCGCCGCCTTCACTCATCAAGCAGTACATCGACAATAAAATCAGCGTCTCGACGATTGCGGTGTTTCCGCACGGCGGAAACGAAATCTCGAACATGCGAGCCGTCGCCGGCGCGACCAAGGGCCGCTACTACTTCCCTTCCGATCCGAATCGGCTGCCGGCAATCTTTATCAAAGAGGCCAACACGCTCAAGCGGACGATGATTCAGAACAAGACGATCCTGCCCGAAGTCGACTTTCCGCATTCGGTGCTGAAGGGGATGGACGAAATGCAGCCGTTGCACGGTTACGTGTTGACGTCGGTAAAAGACGCGCCGAACCGCGTCATTTTGCGCGCACCACCCGATAAGGAGAATCCGGGTGAAGTCGATCCCGTGCTGGCGATGGGGCGATACGGACTGGGCGCAACGGCTGCGTTCACTTCCGACCTCTCGTCCAACTGGGGCAAAGACTGGGTCGAATGGGACAAGTACCGCTCGTTCGTCAAACAACTCATCACCAGCATTTCGCGCGTCCGCAAACAGGGCAACGTCCGCATCTGGACCTACACCAACGGCAACGAAGGAACAATCATTGCCGAAGACTTCCATCCCGAAGAGCGATTTCTCGACATCGAAGCGGCCGTCTCGGGACCGCGCGAACGCTCTGAAACGATCAAGCTGCGACAAGTCGGCGCGCGAAGATACCAGGCCAGTTTGCCACTTTGGGGCCGGGGACATTACCAGGTGATGACCGTCGCCAGCGACGGCAGCGACAAGGAAACGAACATCGTCGGCATCATCGTACCCTACTCGCCGGAGTACCTGCGGTTTCGGGCCGATCCCATTGTCCTCAGAGAAATCGCCGATGCAACCGGCGGACAGGAACTTGCCGGCGACGACACGGCCGACAAGATCTACCAGGCGAATCGTGAACCGAAAAGCAGTTCCAGCCCGGTTCATATTTGGTTCCTCGTCGCACTCGCCTGTCTCATCCCGCTCGATGTGGGTATCCGCCGCATTCAACTCGACTGGTACGTCATCCGCGGTTGGCTGGGTCTGGGCCGAAAATCAGGGCCATCGACGGCGGTCATGGGCGCTCTGCTCGAACGAAAACAAGCGGTCAGTTCCGATCTCGAAGCACGCCGTGGAGAAACGGTTCGCCCAACCTTGCGACCGCGCACAGCACCCGCCGCACGGCGAAGTAAATCTCCCAAGCGAACATCGCCCAAACCAACTTCAACATCCGATCGCAGTACTGATGTCGGCAGCGGTGGCGAAGGGGGATCGACAACTTCTCGTCTGTTGGAGATGAAACGTCGACGGCAGGAAGACAAGGAAGAGGAAGACTAAACAACATCAGCCCGCCGCGCAAGCAAGGTTTACCAGTTGAAAACCAGTCACTTTTCGAAATCGTTGCACCAAATCATTCTCGAATCGACTCAAGATAACTGCAACCATTAATTTCGTCTGAACGAAAGTAGGCAGAATGAGTTCAACCACAACCGACGTCGCCCAGGTGTTGCAAGAAGAAGCAGATCAATTCAAAGACACGTTCGCCCGTGCGCGGGACGAGATCGGCAAGGTCATTGTCGGGCAACGCGAAGTCGTCGAGGCGACGTTGGTCGCAATGTTCTGCGGCGGCAATGTACTGCTGGAAGGCGTGCCGGGGTTGGGAAAAACCGAACTGGTTAAGGCACTGTCCCACGTGCTGGAACTCGACTTCCGCCGCATTCAATTCACGCCCGACCTGATGCCGGCGGACATCATCGGCACAAATATTATGAACACGGATGAAACGGGCAATTACCGGTTCGAGTTCCGCCAAGGGCCCATTTTTACCCAGTTGCTGCTGGCCGACGAAATCAACCGGGCAACACCGAAAACGCAGTCGGCACTGCTGGAGACCATGCAGGAAGGGACGGTCACAGTCAGCGGCACGCAATACGTCCTCAAGCAACCGTTCTTCGTGATGGCCACACAAAACCCAATCGAGCAGGAAGGTACGTTTCCGCTGCCCGAAGCGCAGCTCGACCGGTTTCTATTCAAAGTGGACGTCCCGTTTCTCAACCGTGTCGATATGAACGAAGTTGTCAACCGGACGATTCTTCGGCAGTCCGTCAAGCCAGACAAACTACTGGACTCGGAAAAGATAATGCACTTGCGCGGCGTCCTCAGCAAAGTGGTGGTTGCTGACCCGATTCGCGACTACGCGGTCCGCGCCGTGTTGGCAACGCATCCGGGAACCGACTTCGCCGGGGAACAGGTGCGCCGGTTCGTGCGGTGGGGAGCCAGTCCACGGGCAGCACAGTCGCTCATAAAAGCCGCCCGCGTTCGCGCACTGGCCGAAGGACGCGCACACGTCGCCTTCGAAGACATTCGCTACTTCGCGGGCAACGTACTCAGGCATCGCGTGCTGCTGAATTACGACGGGCAAGCCGAAAACATAAATGTCGGCGAGTTGATCGAACAGACCGTGGCCGAGTTACCCGAAGAATTGACATAGGTAAACTCGCGGACGACTGACTTCCGATCTGTGAATTCTGACCTCTGATTGCCGGCCTTATGGAAACGACCACGAATACCAAACAATTCACATCCTTGTTCGACAACAAAGTGCTGTCGCGCATCGAACGGATGCGGTTGAATCCGACGCGGCGGCTAACCAATCGCAGCCGCGGCGAACACGTATCGGGCAAAGGGGGGTCAAGTACCGACTTCGTCGATTATCGCAATTACGTCGCCGGCGATGACGTGCGAAATGTTGACTGGAACATTTTCTCGCGGCTGCATAAGCCGTATCTCAAGTTGTTCAGCCACGAAGAGGAGATGCACGTCGTGTTGCTCATCGATGCCTCGTCATCGATGATGTTCGAAGGGAAACTCGATCGCGCCCGGCAGTTGGCGGCAGCGATGGGCATCATGGGGTTGATGAATATCGAGCGGGTCAGCGCGTATTCCTGCAATCACATCGGCAACGAACCGACACTGCTTTCGCCATGCACGGGGCGGGCGAGCATGAAGCGGCTGTTCGATTTTCTGGAAAACATCGAAGGGGGCGGCAACTTCCCTATCGAACAAGCGGTCGACGCCGTCCTCAAGCGGCATCGCGGGCGCGGCATTGTCGTGCTGCTCTCCGATTTCCTCACGCTCGGCGATCTGCACAAACCGTTGAATCTGTTGTTCAGGTCCGGACTGGAAATCTTCGCGCTGCAGATTCTCAGCCCGGTAGAACTCTATCCGGAAGTCACCGGCGATCTCCGATTTGTCGATTCAGAATCCGGCGACACGCTCGACATTTCCTCGGCGGGTGAACTGCTGGGGATTTATCACGAGCATCGAGAAGCGTTGGCCGAAGAGCTTTCTCTGATGTGCCGTCAACGCGCCGGACGGTTTCTGCCGATCAACTCGGCCGATTCTTTGGAAAGCACATTGTTCGATTTGCTGATGCGCCGCGGATGGGTGGTATGAGCGATTCATAGCAGGAATTGATTTGGCCGCCGGGCTTGCCCGGTGTGTATGAATCGTTGGCTATCGCGTCCCGCAAGCGGGGCGGCTAAATGGTTTAAAGTAGACGTCCTATGAGCTTCCCCAGTTTCTTCAACCTGTTCGGCGGTTGGCTGTTTCTGCTGCTGATTCCGCTGGTGGTGTTTTACTTCTTGAAGTTGAAACGACCGCGGTTGGAGATTCCCTCGCTGGCGCTTTGGCAGCAGGTGATTCAGGATCGGCGGGTGAATTCGCCGTTTCAAAAGTTCAAACGCAATCTGCTGCTGTTGCTGCAAATTCTGCTGCTGTTGTTGCTCGTGCTGGCGGTGATGCAGCCGTTTATCCGAAGCGCCGACGACCGCGCCGACATGCTGCCCGTGTTGATCGACTGCTCGGCGAGCATGGGAGCATTGGACGGCCCCAATGGGCAAACACGGCTGGAGGCGGCCAAAGACGAAGTGCGAGAACTGATCGACAATCTGCTGCCCACCCAGCGGCTTTCGTTGATCGCGTTCAACTCAACGGCGCGGCGGCTGACCGACTTCACCGGCAACAAGCGCGTGCTTCACGATGCGCTCGACAAGATCGAAGTCACTCCCGTGCCGAGCAAAGTCACCGATGCACTGCGAATGGCGCAAGCACTCGCGCTGAGTGTCAAAATTGAGACCATCGTCGTGCTGACCGACGGCAACATACCGGCAAAGGTCGATTTTGAGTTGCCATTCAATGTGAACTATCAGCGACTCGATGCCGGCGGGGCCAACATTGGCATTACAGCGCTCAATGCACGTCGTGCCAAGGCCGGCGTATGGGACGTGTTTGTGCGAGTTGAAGGGGCCAGCAAGAAACGGATGGCAGCCAAGGCGGAACTCATTCAAGACGGCAAGCCGGTCGGCAGCGAACAGGTCGTCCTCGATTCCGGCGAGTCGCAGCGGCTGGTGTTCCAGGTAGAGTCGGAACGCCCCGTTGAGTTGGAAGTGCGGTTGAAACCGGTCGGCTTCGATTCGTTGGAGTCCGACAATGTCGCCTATCTCGATTTACCGTCGGCCCGACCGCTCGTTACGCACTGTCCGCCCAATCTGGCGTCCTATCGGCACGCACTCAACGCACATAAGGAATTGGTGTTGTATCCGAACGACGATGGCACGGGTGCGCTGTCGCCTGACCAATCTGCCGATTTGTTGATTGCCGATAGTGTGACCGCCGGTGCTCCGCAAGCAACGATTTCCGTTTACATCGGTGTCGTTCCAGAAGACTTAAAGACACTGGTCGGCGTTGAGTTGGGTTTGGCAGAAGTTGTCGATTGGAAACGCAGCGAGCCGTTGCTACAGCACGTTCAATTAGCCGACGTGCAGATTGGTGATGTCCCCAAGTTCGGCGAAGACATTGGCGCTGCACAATTCGAACAGCTGGGTTACGAGATCGTCGCGCACGGCCGACTGGGTCCGCTGATTGTGAAAAAGCGTATCGGCCAACAGCAGTTGTTCTATCTACTTTTCCACACCGACCGCTCGACGCTGCCGTACCGTATCGGCTTCCCGATTCTGGTTGCCAACGCCATACAAATTGCATTGCAGCAGGCAGAGCTGTCCGAAGTGCGTGCCCAGCCGACGGGTTTGCTGCCGAAGAAAAAACACAAAGAGGAAACTGAATACCAGATTACCGGACCGGGCGACAGCCGTCACACGGGCAAGACAAACGCCGACGGATTGCTCACCGGTATTCCCGCACCGCAGGTTGGGCGATACAAAATTGCGGAAGGTTCAAAACAGGTCGATAGCATCGGTGTCAGCTTGATAAGCGCTGACGAAACGAATCTCGCGAGCGTCGAGAAGATCCAATTCAAGGAGCTTTCGGTCGCTGCCGCCGGGGAGAAGATCGACAGCGACTGGCCGCTGTGGTCGTATATTGCAGGTGCCGCACTCTGTTTGCTGCTGTTGGAGTGGTGGTACTTCCAGCGCCGGACGGGGGGAGTGCCGGCATGATGGGGACAAGTGATTGCGACATCAAAGCCGCAGAAATCAGAAACGAAAGAAATTGCAAATTGCAAATTGCAAATTGCAGAAGCAATATTGCAGGTAGGGGGCGTCTTCGCTGGGGCCGCACGCCTTTCAATTTGCATTTTTCAACTCGCAGCTCGAAATTCTCACTGTCTCAAGTCCTTCGATATCAAGCGATCTTGAGTTTTCTGTTGGTGTTGCTCACTTCGAATCTTGCAATGGCGCAGGTCTCAACCGGTTCGCGGCTCTCTGCCCGATTACGAACGCGGACGGCGACCGCTCGTGCCGGCGTGCCGATGACGTTGGTGTGGGATTTCAAATGGAATGGTTTCGAGTTGCTGGAAGGTCACCTTGAAATCGCCGTGAGCGATGGCCGTGACCAGATCGGCCACATCAAGACAGATGACATTGTGATATCGACCGGGGAACGGCGGCTTGAAACCAGATTGCCGGCGTTATCCAAAGATGGGCTGTACCAGCAAGTGTCGCTGCAAGCCGTTCTGGTGACGGCCGACCGAAGTTTCGACCTGGGCGAATTTCCGCTCCGCTTGCAGCCCTACGGGACCCGTACGATGACGGTCGGCATCAGCGACCCGTGGGATGTGCGGTTTTCTACGAGGCAATCGCAACTCACGCGAAGTTTGCGGCTTGAGCGATTCAATCCGGAGTCGCAGGATGGGTCGCTGGCAACTTCGTTCGGACATCTTGCGCCGAGCGAAATGCCGTCCGATCCGACGGGATACTGCATTTACAATTTGGTTGTGCTCATGGACGAAGGTTTTTCGGAACTTCGTCCCAAACAGCTCGGTGCGTTGTATGACTGGGTCGCGGCTGGCGGCAGCGTCTGCATTATGCCGGGCGGCGGACTTGGGACCGATCAAGTCGACTTTCTGAATCGTTTGGCGGCTCGCGACGAGCAGGCATCGCCAATGCTGCTCGATACAGAGGGCCGGCTGATTCCGGATGGAAGTGGTGATCGGGCGACGATTCGTCTGCTGCACACTGGTATGGGGCGGGCCGCCATTGTGATTGCGGCCAACGACACACTCCGCAATCCCGAATCAACAGAGTGGCGGGAAATGGTTGCGTTCTTATGGAACGTACACGCGCAGTTGGTCCCAGCGCTGGCTCGAGATGGCAATTGGAATGCGGCACGGATTCCGACGTCCCAGACGGTGAATCGTTACACTGGAACAACCAGTCAGAAATTCGAGTACCGACCGATTTCGCAGGGGAACTGGTTGCTCGAACGATTGATGCCGCCCACGGTTCAAGTGGTCCCGTTGGGATTGATCGGGTTGATTCTGTCCGGATATGTATTGCTCATCGGACCGGTGGACTACTTTCTGTTGGGCGCATTCAAACAGCGAAAACTGACCTGGATAATGTTTCCGTTGGTTACTGTGTGCGTGACAATGTTTACCGTGTGGCTGTCGCAGTGGTATATGCAACCGTCCGAAGACCGCCGCACCGTTGAGTTTCTCGACGTCGGCGATGACGGCAACATCGCCCGTCGCAGCCGGTTCGAGTTGTTGTTTAACAGCACGCCGCGACTGGTGAAGACCAAAGTGAACGGCGAGATATTTGCGCAGCTCAATCAACAGCAGTTCAGCTCGCGCGCCCAGCAAATGTACCAGCAGTACGGAAACAGTTACGGCGGGCAAGAACTCATCGAGCAGTTTGTGGGACCGGCCGACTACGAAGGTCGCTTCCCAGCAGACTACACGGTCAGTCAGCAGATTGGACAATGGGTTCCGCAGATCAATCGCTTCTTTTCCATCCCCGCCGCCAATGACGATGCAAATGGCGCCGGACAAAAGAAATTCGATTGGCGGTTGCTGAAGCCTTCCGGATCGGGGAATGGGCCGGATTCAACACACGACCAGGGATGGAAAAACACGGTTCGCCAACGGGTGCAGAAACACTTCGGCAGCGCGGCATCCATCTGGGTGATGACGGAGACGAACGTCGATCAACTCGCTGGCAGCCACGGGCTGTTTCTCCGCCAATACACTCAATACCAAAACGCCTACGGATATCAGGGGGCAGTTCCCACCTACGACGAAGAACAACAGCCATCAGGGGACAGTCGCAATAACACGTTCCTCACACAGACCTGCAAGCGTCCGCGAACTGGGCTCTATGGACTTGTGTCACGCATCGCACCAACTGGCGGCGATACCTTTGAGGATTTAGCCGTCCTCGATCCGACCGACCCCCGCCAGTGCCTGCTGGTGGTTGCAGTCGAACAAGAGGGCAACCTGCAGGTTTACCGTAAGCTCTACATTTTGAGTGAATAGACGAATCCGTAATCAGCATGAATTCCACTTTGTTTCTTAATCCTAATCTTATTCGTAATCTAAATCTCTTTTTTCCACGCGTTTCCGTGTCCGATACGAGGTGAGACGATCAACGTCTGGATGCTGAGAGATTACGAATAGGATTAGGATTAAGATTAAAAAATGTGAGACACGAATGAACGTAGTGAGTATCGATAACCTGTGGGTGCGTTACGGCAAGGTCCGGGCTGTCCGTGGAATCTCGTTGGAGATTCCCAAGGGCGAAGTGTTCGGCTTTATCGGCCCTAACGGTGCAGGAAAATCTTCGACCATCAAAGTGCTGGCGACGTTGCTGCGGGGATTTGGCGGACGGGTCAAGGTCAACGGCATCGACGTCGCCAGGAATCCGTCGGCCGTCCGCGAGCAAATAGGTTACATGCCCGATTTTTTCGGCGTGTACGAAGACCTGACCGTCCGCGAGTACCTGCACTTCTTCGCCGCCGCCTACCGGATTAAGCGGAACGATCGTCGCGCGATCGTCACCGATGTGCTGCAACTGACCGATCTGGAAAACAAGATCGACGCCCCCGTCGATGCGCTCTCCCGTGGGATGAAACAGCGTCTGGCATTGGCGCGGGTGCTGGTACACGATCCCGATCTGCTGCTGCTCGACGAGCCGGCCAGCGGACTCGATCCGCGGGCGCGAATTGAAGTGCGCGAACTGCTGAAAGCCTTGAAGGAAATGGGGAAAACGATTCTCATTTCGAGCCACATTCTGCACGAACTGTCGCAGTTGTGTACGCGTATCGGCATCATTGAAGCCGGACAGATGGTGGCCGAAGGTTCGCTCGACGACATCTTTCGCCAACTCAAACTGCAACGCATCATTCACGTGCAACTGGTGCGTCCGAACAATGGCGCGATCGACAACATTCGCGCCCTGCAGGGTGTCGATGGCGTCGACCAGTTGGCCGATCGGATGGCGATTCGTCTTCGCGAGGATCAAATGTCGATCGAAAATCTGCACGACAGCATCCACGCCATGGGGGCCGGGATTCACATGTTCCAGCCCGAAGCGATGGACATGGAAACCGCCTTCATGAAACTGACCGAAGGCAAGACGGCATGACGGTCGAGCGGTCACGTTTTGGACTACCGCTGCTTGCGCGCGAGCTGACGGAAATCGCCAACCGTCGGCGAACGTACTGGCTCCGCATCGTGTATGCCCTGCTGCTGTACCTGTTGGCGTTTTTTTCGTTCTACGACATCTTGCGATCCGGCAGTGGTCCCTTCGCCGTGTTGGGACACGGCAGTCGGATGTTCGAGACGTTGTTTGGACTACAGTTTGTCGGCATCTACCTGTTTATGCCCATCGTCGGCTGCAGTGCGATCACGCACGAAAAGGAGCGAAACTCGCTGTCTCTGCTGTTGTTGACGCGGCTTGGTCCAACGACGATTCTGCTGGAAAAATTGCTCAGTCGCCTTGTGCCGATGTTTGTGTTCCTGCTGTTGGCGATGCCGTTGTTGGCGTTTACCTACACGCTGGGCGGCGTCACGGAGTTTCGGCTGTGGGCCAGTATCTTCGTGATGGCTCTAACTGCATTACAGGTCGCCGCGTTAACGTTGATGTGTTCGGCCTATTGCTCGACGACAATCTCGGCGTTTGTCGCATCCTATGCGATATCGTTTGCCAGCCTGTTCTTCTGCTCCTGCTGCGGCCTGTCCTTTGCCTCGGGGCCGGGTGTGTTGTCGGTCGATAACATCGGCGAACTTGCAATGCGAACGTTTTTACTGGGATCATCGACGGTTGTCTTTCTCCTGCTTGCGAGGAGTTGGCTGATCGGTCGCGCGTTCGTCGAGCAACACGGCGCATTGTACCATTCGCTAAAACGGCTGGACCGGTTCTATGTTCAGACCGATGCCTCGACCGGTGGTGTTACATTGGTCCGGCACACGCAGTCGTTGCCCGTCGATGAACCCGTCGCGTGGCGTGAATTGGCAAAGTCATCGGCCGGTTCCCTGTTCCGGCTCGTGCTGACGATTGAAGTCCCGCTGCTGTTTGTGCTGGCCGCGGGAGTCGCAGTGGGGGTGAATAGCGGCGTCTTCGAAGTGATTGAGATGCTGCTGTGGGTTATCGCCGTGGTATTCGTGGTAGTCACCGCGACTGGCGCATTTTCCCGCGAACGCGGTCGGCAGACAATGGATGTGTTGATGGCGACGCCGTTGTCCGGCCGAGAGCTTCTCACGCAAAAACTGAAACCGGTTAGGAGACTGGAACTTCTGTTGTGGATCCCGTTCGGTACGTTGGTATTGTTTCGGATATTGTTATGGGGCAACGGCGGATTTGCGGCTGCTGCAGGAATTCGTATTCTGAGTTCAGTCACCGCTGTGCTGCTGTACGTGCCCTTAATTTCCTGGTTATCGCTGTGGATGGGCCTGCGGGTTCGCTCGCAGGCCCGGGCCATATTGTTGACGAGTTCTTTGATTGGTGGCTGGACTTTGCTGCCGATGATGTTGCCGGAGCATCCCGGGTTCTACCATTCAAATCTCGCGCAGCAATTCAGCTGGCTGCGATTCAGTCCGGCATCCATCTTTCGCTATCCTCCGGCGGGAAACGCGTTGGGATTATTGACCATCGCAGTTCATGCGTGCATTTACGCGTTCCTGTTGGTGGCGATTCGCCGTTACGTCTTGTCGCGGGCCGATAGATTGTTGGGCCGGCTTGGTGAGAACGAACAACAGCCGTTTGTCGAAACAGAAAATGTGCCTCAACCCGTGGGGATGGGGCAGGAAGCTGCTGCCGCGAGGTAAAAACAGGACTGGCATGAGTACCGGGCATCCGCAGGCAACACCTATTCATCGATTGAACCGAAGCGAAGCATCCGAATGATGAAACGTTCCAGACTCTCCGTTGGTCTGCCGCTGCTGGCCAAAGAATTGGTCGAGCAGTCGGCGCGTCGGCGCACTTATATCATCCGCGTGGTTTACGCGTGCCTGCTGTTTATTTCAGCGTAACTACCCAGTGACGAAGATGTGCGCTGGCAGGTTGGGGGACTGGTGGAAGGCGGATTGGATGCCGTCCAGGATTTTCAGGTCGTTTTTGCGGAG
>Ga0302133_10000116_pt1 | contig 43096 bp, 40 predicted proteins | sample CB9_331_MG_FD_203121 | JGI IMG/M metagenome (GOLD analysis project Ga0302133, IMG submission 203121) | Marine microbial communities from Western Arctic Ocean, Canada - CB9_33.1 | ecosystem: Environmental > Aquatic > Marine > Oceanic | place: Canada: Western Arctic Ocean | collected 2017-09-19 | reverse complement strand
CTTTTGTTCTTAACATAAACCAGAGGACATGCATGTATTGGCTGTTCACTTTCATTGCGGAAGAAAACATATTTAAATCATATCCCAAGGTTGTAAAAAGTTCATAAGCATCTTTGGCATGGTGAGAGCCAAATTGTTCATCGCTATGACTACCCACAACGGGTGCAGGGATAAAACTGCCCGCTTGACTCGTATCATTGGCTCTCCGAACACATACAAAGCGACCTTCCTTAAGATTTTCCGGTCCAGATTCGTTTAACACCAGTGAATGTGTAATACACGAAATATTATGGGTATTACATGACACTATTTGTACAAACTGGTGATCTCCGTTTTTTAGTATAGAATCGTTGATTCCGCGGGCGTATTTAACCCCAAACCCATCTTCACTCCCCTGGGCCATAAACCCTTTCACTTTGTCAGAAAATTTATGATAATATTTCTCCTTATTTTTATGGCCAATTCCAGATGGAGTGCAATCAATGACAACAGATGATCGCCTAATGGCTTCTTCTGTTTCCAAGTCCGGATCCATACCTAATTCTTTAAAGCCATCTAACCGATCCTCGCTCACAGCTAAGCGGGCACCGCGTTTTAATAAATCAATTACTTTTGATCGGTCACCGCGCAAGGGTGTATTTTTATTAAATGTGACTTCATCAATTCCCAGTTTTTCTCGATAATCACATAATAAACCAATCAGTGGTTCACCAATAGTTCCCGTTCCCACAACATGGACAATTTTACGTTCCATCTAAATTTACTCCTTCATTCGAATTTTTATTTTTATTTAACAAGCGTTTCTCTATACGCAATTGCATGATGAACCATCCAAGGATTGTACCAAATACAATCAAATAAACAGCCATGAAATAATCAAAGAAATTATACATCTGCACGGACCCTTGAATTGATACGTATCACATGAATTCTATACTTAAGCATTAAAATATACAAAAGTGTAAAAATACTCAAAGATAATAAAAATGGGATCAAAATTTCCGATGGCTGCTGAGCCATTTCAACTTGCGGATGAGACTGAATCTCCGGTGTCCAAAATTTTACAGATACAAATATAATAGGTACATCAACAAATGCAATTATTCCCACTGCAGCTGCATATCGCTTTACCCGTTCGATATGACCTCCAAATGTTCGCATCATGAAATAACCAATATATATTAAAAATAGGATGAGCGTTGTTGTGAGTCTCGGTTCCCATATCCATGGCTTACCCCAAATGGGTATTGCCCAAATTGGACCGGTGATTAATACCAAAGACATAAATACAGTTCCTATTTCTGCTGCTGCAAGACCCACAACATCCCAATAGTCATCCTTTTTCATAAAAAATAGAATACCGGCCACCATCACAATAAAATAAGACAAAAATCCAACCCAGGCCGATGGTACATGAACATAAAATATTTTCTGTGCCCAATGTTGCTCTGGAACCATGGGCGTGTTCATGATGACATTCCACACATTAAATAACATCATGGCTGCGATTAAAGCCATCCCGGATATGTTCGTTTTATTATTAAAAAAAGGTTTCATTATTCTTCAGTGATAAAATCGAATAAGGTGTATCCCACAAGCCCAAAAATTACAATAACTGTAAGAATGATTAACAACCAAATTTTCCAGAAGGAATACGGGTCCCCAACCATAATACTCCCGGATATTTTTGTAGCGGCTATAATAACAGGAGAAACCAAAGGGAATAATAATATTGGTAATAATACTTCACTTAATCTGGCTCGCATCGCAATGCCAGAGACCAAACTGGCAATGGCCATTATTGCACAATTAATCAACAAGGTTGTGCCGATGGCTATCCAAGGCTGTGATGGAAAATCAATCATTAAAAATTTAAAAAATGGGATGAGGATTAATCCTTCCATTATCGTCAGGAAGATAAATCCGCTAATCCATTTTGTGAGAAAAATAAACCCGCGGTCAATCGGGGCACTTATTAACATGGAAAATGCATCAAATTCTTTTTCATAAGAAAAAGTACGATGCACGCCTATCACAGCGACAAACAGTACCATTATCCAAAACATCCCGGGAGCATAATTGGCGATGATCGTTGGGGAAACGTTAGATGACAATGCAAATGTAAGAATAATAGACAATCCGAAAACTAGCATAGAAAGGGTGACTTCCCGAGATCGAAATTCAACAAACAGTTCTTTTTTAAGTAATGTGAAAAACATAGTGATTATGCGATCAACCCTTTCTTAATCCGAAGAATTCGATCACCCAATTCTTCAGCGCGGGATTGGTTATGTAAAACAATCATCATAGATTTCCCTAATTTCTTCCAACGGTGCAAAGATTTATTCACTAACGCTATGCCCTCAGTATCCAGTCCCGAGAATGGTTCGTCAATTAATAATAATTGCCAAGAGGCCAGTGATGCATATGCTAATTTTAACCGCTGAAGCATTCCCTGGGAATAAATAGAGATTGGATCATTTGATTGGTTTGTGAGGCCATAATAATTTAACTGATCTTGAATCCTGGAAATTTCAACGGGCGTTCCCCGAAGCGTCAATGCCAATTGTAAATTTTCTATGGCCGACAATATCGTGTACATAGCGGAGGCATGACCAACATATAGTAATTTTTGGCGAACCAATGGACTCCCCTTCAATAAATCATTATTCTGAAATAATATTTCTCCCTTATCGCAAGCCATGATTCGTGCTATAATTCGCAATAACGTTGATTTCCCCGCGCCATTTTTACCCATTAATATAACTGTTTCACCTACTTCCACATGAAACGTAATATTATTTAAAACAGTACGATGGTCAAAGGATTTTGATATATTTGAAACAGACAGCACGATAGACGTATTATAATGATTTCAATGCGGCAATTACTTCCGAAACTTCCTTTTTTAAAGTTGCACGACCGGAAATAAAATCATTTTCATTAATATTGCCAATGTCATATTCCATTTCCAACTCCTTAATTTGACGATAAATCAACAGTTTTTTCCGTTTTAATTCTGCCACATCTAATTGAATATGCATTTTTTCGATCCGTGGTAAAAATAAGGGCTGAAGAGCAAAGATAACCGGTATAATAAACAAAATTAATATCAAGCCGTAATCTCTGATAAAATCAATCATTAATCTTTCCTAGGCCATAAGGCCACCATCGTACCAAAGACCAGAATAAATCCCCCAACCCATACCCATCGGACCAAGGGATTCACCATAATTTTAATAAAGGCCACACCATTTTCACTATCTACGCCAGAAAAAATAGAATAAATATCCTGATTCATGGTCGTATAAATATCCAATTCACTATGGGGTTGACGACGATTCGGATCAGGATTATTATGAAAATATATCCGCTTTTCTGGGTGGAGATTTGTGACAAATTTACCTTCCTGATTTGTCACCCGGAGGTCCGAAATCCAGGCATAATGATTCGGACGTTCCGCTTCTGACAATTTCATCAATTCGAAGGTATATCCAGCCACATGATCGGTTTCTCCCACCGTTAAACTGAATTCTTTTTCATCATCAAAGGCATGCCCAGTGAAACCCACAAACATAAAAACAATGCCTAAATGAACCACATATCCTCCATATCGAGAACGGTTTTTGCTCACCATCCTTATCAGGGCTTTAATAATGGATTCATTAAATTTTTTCCTCCGGGCATAGATACCCCGGGCAAATTCTGTTCCAATTGTAGCCGTTACAAATGCACCCAAACTGAATGAAATAATAACATAACCCCTAAATCCTACGAAGAGTAGAATGATTGCTGTACTTAATCCAGTAAGGATGGGAAAAGTAAAATTACGGATCAGGCTTTTCCTACCTGTTTTTCGCCATGCTAACAATGGGCCAACCCCGGTTAATGCCAATAAAATCAGACCAATTGGAATATTCATTTGATTGAAAAAAGGCGGTCCAACCGTGATTTTAGTCCCTCGGACTGCTTCAGAAATCACTGGAAAAAGGGTTCCCCAAAAAACGGAAAAACACAATACAACAAAAACCATATTATTAAACAAAAATCCGCTTTCTCTGGAAGTAAATGATTCCATTTTTCTGACAGACTTCAATTCATTTCTTCTGAAATACATCAGGCCAAATGAAACGACTATAATTAAAAATACAAATGTCAAAAAGATAGGTCCCAGGGAAGAAGCTGTAAATGAATGGACAGAACTCATCACACCCGATCTCGTGAGGAAAGTACCGAAAATGCAGAGTGTAAATGTCATGATAATTAAAGACATGTTCCATAAGCGGAGCATGTCCTTTTTCTCCTGAATAATAATGGAATGGATAAATGCAGTTGCAGTTAGCCAAGGCATAAAACTGGCATTTTCCACCGGATCCCACGCCCAATATCCTCCCCAGCCTAATTCACGGTAGGCCCACCATCCGCCCAGAATAATTCCCATACTTAAAAACAACCAGGCGACCAGAGCCCATCGGCGAATACTTTGTACCCATAGCGGACTCGTATCCCCATTAATCAAAGCTGAAATCGCAAATCCAAATGGAACAGAAAATCCAACAAATCCCAAATAAAGTGTGGGCGGATGAATCGCCATGGTCACATTTTGCAACAGTGGATTCAGACCATTCCCATTGGTAACGATAAAATCTGCATCGGTTGGTTTAAACGGATTTGTCACATAATTGGTCAGTATAAGAAAAAATATCTGCACAATCACCAGTGTAATGATTACCCAGGGCATAAGTGAATTATGTTTTCGCTGATTTTGCAGAATAACAATCGTGGTATAAATAGATAAAATAAATAACCAGAATAAAAGAGAACCGGATTGCCCTGCCCACAATGCAGATATTTTATATATGAACGGTGTTTCCAGACTTGTATATCTGGCCACATAATCTATATCAAAATTGCTCTGGATTAATTGAAATGCAAGAATGAACGTTGCCAGAAAAACAAAAAAAGATAATCCCAACGCTAATCGTTGACCGGTTAAAAAAAGCCGCTGATCTCCATTTCTTGTATGGAGGAATAGGGTAATCACTGTGAGGATACTGAACCCAAATGCCAGATTCAGCGCCACACCGCCGGCAATGGGCGTCATGAGTCTATTTCATTTAAATTATAACTGGATTCATTACGCAAATCACCTTCGTAACGGGAAGCACATTTGGTCTGTAATTCATCGGCATAAAAGACACCATTCAAATATTCTCCAGTGACGATCACTTCTACACCATCTTTAAATAGATCCGGACGGGTGCGTCCGTATTTTACATTCAATTCCGCATTCCCTTCTTTTAGGACAAATGTACAATCAAGGTAATTGGTCTTAGAAATAGCAATCGAACCATCTTTCACTAAACCGCCTAATTTCGATCGGCGGTTAATATTATCATTGATGAGTTCATCCACAGACACAAAAGTGGTCATTGCTTTTTCATCTGCCGGATTCATTGATACCCAGCTTATCCAAAAAATAACCATACCGATTATTCCAGTGATCATGAGAAAAAATTTCTTATTACTATTCATCATACTCTCCTAAAATACGGCAGTTTCCTGCCATTCTCCAAATTCTGCTTTCATTGCCGCGATAATCTCCCCCATTGTCACAAACGATTTGGCTGCTGCTATAATAGGCGGCATAATATTATACTCATTAATGCAGGCTTCCTGAATTTTGCTCAAGGCCAATTGTACTTCATTTTCATCCCGTTCATTTCGGAGCTGCGCCAATGCATTTACCTGGCGGTTTTCAGCTTTATCTCCAATTTCTAATAATGGAATTTCAATTTCTTCGTCTTGTTTTATAAAAGCATTCACACCTACATGTATAAGTTGATTATCATCAATTTTTTGTTGATAATCAGAAGCCGCTCGGGCAATTTCCATCTGAAAATACCCTTTTTCAATCGCCGGTATTACTCCACCTAAATTCTCAATTTCATCAAAATATTTTTCCGCTCGGGTTTCCATCTGATCCGTTAATGATTCTACATACCAGGAACCTCCCAAGGGATCAGCCACATTCGCTACTCCCGTTTCAAAAGCGATCAATTGTTGGGTCCGGAGTGCTATCTCGGCAGCTTTTTCTGTGGGCAAAGCCAATGTTTCATCCATTGAATTTGTATGGAGAGACTGTGTACCGCCCAGTACTGCCGCCAACCCTTGGAATCCCGTTCTTGCAATATTATTTTCCGGTTGCTGTGCTGTTAAAGAGCATCCGGCAGTTTGGGTATGAAAACGCAATTTCCATGATCGAGAATCTTTCGCATTGTATGTATTTTTCATTCGTTTGGCCCAAATTCGTCTGGCAGCGCGATACTTTGCAATTTCTTCAAAGAAATCTAAATGTGAATTAAAAAAGAAGGACAGACGTGGGGCGAAGGCATCCACATCTAGCCCAGCCGCCATGGCATATTCCACATAGGTAAACCCATTTGCCAAGGTAAAAGCCAATTCCTGAGCCGCTGTGGATCCTGCTTCCCGAATATGGTAGCCGGAAATAGAAATCGTATTGAATTTTGGCATATATTCTGTGCAAAATGCCATCATATCTGTTATGACTCTCATGGAGGGTTCTGGTGGAAATATCCATTCTTTTTGGGCGATAAACTCTTTTAAAATATCATTTTGAAGTGTCCCGCGGAGATTGGCTAAAGCCACACCCTGATTTTCAGCAACAGCGATATAAAAAGCCAGCAAAATGACAGCAGGACCATTGATGGTTTGAGATACAGAAATATCTCCCAGATTGATTCCTTCAAAAAGCTGTTCCATATCCTTGATGGTGGCAACATTGACACCGCATTTACCCACTTCCCCTTTCGCCCAAGGATGATCCGGATCATACCCCATAAGGGTGGGCATATCGTAGGCCACAGATAGACCGGTTTGGCCTTTACCTAATAAGGAATGATATCGCGCGTTGGTTTCTTCCGGTGTCCCAAATCCGGAGAATTGTCGTTTTGTCCACAACTTTCCCCGATACATATTCGCATGGACACCACGGGTAAAAGGAAATTGACCCGGGAATCCCAATTTTTCAATAAAATCTTCATGAGGATTTACGGGATAATATAGTGGATCTACCGGCTCTCCACTTAAGGTATCAAAGCTATAATCTCTTTCGGAAGAAGATTGCATATCTTTTTCCCATTTTTTTTTCATTTGATTAAATAATTCTAATTGCGATGACATGGTGATTTTATAGCGATAGTGACGTAGTAAATTTACTGTGTTCTACGAATTTCTAATACCTTATTCACTCCTTCAAAAACCATCCAAATAATGAGTCCCATTAATAAAATGGTTAGTCCAAATAAAATGCCATTATTTCCATAAAAATTAATGGCATTAGACACCAAAACAGTAAATGTAACCACCATAATAAAAACCATGGGAATTAATAAAGGTAGAATCGGTTTTTTCTTTTGCCAATAGTAAAGCGTAAGTACCATTAGTGTCAGCGCAGCTAACATTTGATTACTCGCGCCAAAAATAGGCCACAATACCCACCCTGCCTGACGTGTTGGGCCAGATCCCGGGTCTGAAACATTCCAAAATGCCAACAAGATGGCGGGTGCAATGGCAATTACTGTGGCAACATATCGATTGGTTAACGGTTTAATCTTCATTGCTAAACCAAATTCTTTTAGAATAAATCGTTGAATTCGGGTAGCCGTGTCTAAAGTCGTGGCAGCAAAAGAAATAACCAGCACAGCCATAAGTGTATTTGCCATTGATGCTGGTATCCCAAGGGACTGAATTAAGGCACCGCCACCTAAAACAAAAGCCGCAGCTTTGTTTCCACTAGCATGGGCCCATGAATCATAATAAACTTCCCAATTATTAAGACCTGATACTGCAACAGAATAATTGGGTATATCAGACTGCGCTACCAAAGATATACCGGCCACGGCAGCAACAGTTGTAGCCAGCGCCAGGGTGCCTTCTCCAATCATGCCACCGTAACCCACCATTCTGGCATCGGATAAATATTCTAACTGTTTGGAGGAAGTACCAGAAGCAACCAAACCATGAAATCCGCTGATGGCACCACAGGCTACTGTCACAAAAAGGAGTGGAAATAAAGAAGGAACGCCTGGTTCTGAAAAGGAACGTAAAGCCGGCGCGTCTACAATGGGTTGTGCAACAAATATGCCAAGGAATAATAATCCCAGTCCAACAATTAACTGATGACTATTGATATAATCTCTCGGTTGAAGGAGTGTCCAAACGGGTAAAAGGCTGGCGATCGCAGAATAAATAAATAGTAAAATGATCCAAAGATTTTTCGCATCCTGTGCCGGCATGACTTCAGTAAAGTCCACAGGTGCTTTTGTGCCCACCCAAACAAAAAAGTATAGCAATGCCAAAGCGATCAAAGATGGAATCAAAATATCCATTTTCTTTTTATAAATCAGATAACCCATAATTATTGCAATAATAATTTCAATATTAATCGGAATAACTGAAGAAGGAATCCCGACAAATAAATCTGCAACAGCCATGGCGAAAACAGCCAGCACGAGCCATACAAGGAGGATGATAAAAATCAAAAACATAAGACGAGCGCGTTTGCTAATTGTAGTGGAGGCAATATCTGCAATACTTTTTCCTTTTTCTTTTACACTCATCACCAATGCACCGAAATCATGAACGGCACCCATGAGGATCGTCCCGAACAAAATCCATACTAATGCGGGAAGCCATCCCCAATAAGCGGCCACACAGGGTCCAATAATAGGCGCTGCACCTGCCACTGATGTGAAATGGTGGCCAAATAAAATATGTTTCTTTGTTGGAATAAAATCAATACCGTCTTCAAACTCTTTTGACGGCATTAAGTGGTTCTCTTCATTAATATCAAAAATATGCCGACCCAGAAACTTGGAATAAAACCGGTATCCAATAAAAAGAATTGTGAAACCCAATAGGACTAATACAATTGAACTCATTTGATTATTCTTTTATTTCGAAAGGATTTTTGACTGTATGAACGGCTTCAATGATACCCGCCTCACATACACCCAACTTTTTTAGCAATAAATCTCTGGGGCCATGTTCCACAAATTCGTTAGGCAAACCAATATTTTGCACTTCCCCCTTGTACCCTTTCACCGCTAACCATGCGGCAACACCTTCGCCAAATCCTCCTGTAATAATCCCTTCTTCTAGTGTGATCACTTGATTAAAACGGCCAATAATCGATCCCAAATAAGCTTCATCCATTGGTTTAACAAAACGGCAATTCACCACTTCGCAACTAATTCCAGATTGAGATAATTTTACTGAAGCTTCCATGGCATCAAACACTTGGGGGCCAACAGCCAATAATGCCACGTCTGTTCCGGTTTTCATTATTTCCCAACTCCCTATGGGAAGTAGTTCAGCCTGACCATGAGGATCAAATCGGAGTGACGATGATTTGGGGTATCGAATCGCGAAAGGGCCCCCTTGATAATCCAAGGCTGTATATAAAAGATGGCGTAGTTCATTTCCATCTTTGGGTGATGCGAGTACTAAATCCTGAATACATTTCAGATATGCGATATCCAATGTACCATGGTGGGTGGGACCGTCTTCACCAGCAATACCGGATCGATCCAAACAAAAAACCACGGGTAAATGCTGAATCGCCACATCATGTATAATATGATCATAGGCACGCTGTAAAAAGGTTGAATAAATCGCCACGATGGGTCGAACACCTTCCGTGGCTAAACCGGCTGCAAATGTAACGCCGTGGCCTTCCGCAATTCCCACATCATAAAATCGTTTTGGGAATTCTTTTGCAAATGGCACCAACCCGGTTCCTTCACGCATTGCTGCGGTAATACAAACCATATCTTTTCGGTTGCGAGCGATTTCACAAACAAGTAATCCAAATACATCTTGAAATATTGGTACATTCTTTGTTGTGGATACTTTTCCATTTGATGAACCATTGGGTTTAACGCCATGATATTTTATGGGATCATTCTCAGCCACTTCCATCCCCTTTCCCTTTTTGGTCAGGATATGAAGCAATGCAGGTGTTTTTAAATTTTTTATCCGTTCAAGTGTGGGTACCAACTCATCAATATTATAGCCATCGATTGGTCCAAAATAACGAAATCCCAATTCTTCAAATAACATCCCAGGTACCAATAAAGATTTAAGACTTTCTTCAATTCGATGGAGCATGGACCGAGCGGTCCTTTTTCCAAAAGGTAATTTCCCCGTTATATTCCAAATCTCATCCCGAACTCTATTGTAAATCGGATTGGTTACAATCTTAGTCAGGTATGTATTAATCGCACCCACATTCGGGCTTATTGACATTTCATTATCATTGAGAACCACTAGCAAGGGTGTCCTTAAATGTCCTCCATTATTTAAGGCTTCAAATGCGAGTCCACCCGTCATTGCACCATCTCCAATAATCGACACTACTTTAAACTTTTTTCCCGTATGTTTTTGGGATTCTGCAATTCCCACGCCAGCAGAAATGGATGTAGATGCGTGTCCCGCACCAAACACATCATATTCACTTTCAGTCCGTTTAAGAAAACCACTCAAACCACCATATTGGCGAATGGTTGGAAATGCATCAAATCGACCAGTGAGTAATTTGTGAGCGTAAGCCTGGTGGCCCACATCCCAAATAATCTTGTCCGTTGGTGTATTGAAGACTTTATGGAGAGCCACGGTTAATTCTACGACACCTAATGTAGAGGCTAAATGGCCTCCAATCTCACTCACCACATCAATGGTATGGAAACGAATTTCATCGGCCAATTGTTGGAGTTCTTTCGGAGAAAATTCCCGTATATCAGCGGGAGATTTTATATTTGGGAGAAGCTTAAGCTGCATGATGATGTGGCGTTGGTTTATCCATTAATTGCTTTTTAAAAATAAATTCATGAAATAATGTCACATTATCCAATTCCGGATGAAAAGATAATCCCAAGTGATGGTCTTGCTTCACTGCTACAGGATTCCCTTGATATTTACTGATCACTTCCACACCTGCAGCTATCTTAGTGATTTTTGGTGCGCGAATAAATGTGGATGGTATTTGGGTTGCGCGACCATTTAATTGTACAGGCAATTGATCTGTAAATGAATGTACTTGCCTGCCATAGGCATTTCGATCTACTTCAATATCCAAAATACCCAATGGTTCCACCCTAGAACCAGGTACAGATGATGCCATCATTATTAACCCGGCACAAGTTCCGAGGATAGGATAGTTTTTGGCAAAATTCCGAATAGGTTCATAAAACCCATTTCTTCCCATGAGATCCGTTATTGTGGTGGATTCACCGCCAGGAATGACCAATCCTTGAATCATATCCAGTTCACGGGAATACCGAATTTCCATATTTTGGATTTTTAACAAATCCAAAATATGTATGTGCTTTTCATAATCCCCCTGAAGTGCCAGAACACCAATCATTTTTTACAACCAGTCTGGATCCTTACCAACCTCTTTCCTGGAGGCGTTCACCTTCTGGAATTTCTGACATATCCAATCCTTTCATAGCGGACTGAAGACCACTTGAAATTTCCACCAGTTTCGCAGAATCTTTATAGTAAGTCACAGCATCCACGATTGCTTTTGCCCTTGGGGCAGGGTCATCGCTCATGAATATTCCTGAACCAACAAATACGGTTTCAGCACCCAATTGCATCATGAGGGACGCATCGGCAGGTGTGGCAATGCCACCAGCTGCAAAATTGGGTACGGGAAGTTTGCCTAATTTTGCCACTTGCTGGACAAGGGAAAAGGGTGCCCCCATCTCTTTGGCAGCAGCCATGAGTTCATCCTGACCCATTACCGTTAATTTTTTTATATCACTTTGAACCTGACGCATATGTCGAACAGCTTCTACAATATTTCCACTGCCTGCTTCCCCTTTTGTTCGAATTAAGGCAGCTCCTTCTCCAATTCGTCTGAGTGCTTCGCCCAAGTTCCGGCATCCGCATACGAAGGGTACTTTATAATCATGTTTCCAAATATGATTATGTTCATCCGCCGGTGTTAGGACTTCACTTTCATCCACAAAATCGACTTCCATGGCTTCCAAGATTTGTGCTTCTGCGAAATGCCCGATTCGTACTTTGGCCATTACAGGAAGTGACACAACCGATTGAATCGCTCTAATCATTTCTGGGTTACTGGCGCGGGCGATACCCCCTTCTTCCCGTATCAATGCTGGGATTCTTTCCAAAGCCATGACAGCCACAGCACCGGCATCTTCTGCAATTTTGGCTTGATCAGCATTCATCACATCCATGATAACGCCACCCTTTAACATTTCAGCCAAACCAACTTTTATTTCAAATGAGCCTTTTTCAGCCATAAATAATCTCCTCCGAAACTTGTCCGATTTCTTTAATTTTTGTTAATACTTCATCAATAATTTTATCCGGTGTACTGGCACCGGCGGATACACCCACTGTTTCTGCATCTTTGAGCCATACGGCATCAATTTCATCTGCACATGTCACTTGGAATGAATGGGCATTTCTTTCTTTTGCTAATGCTGTAAGCCGTTTTGAATTTGCACTGGTAAACGACCCAATCACAATCATTACATCGCATTGATTTGCTAATTCTTTAATCTGGCTTTGGTTCCTTTTTGTGGGATAACAAATGGTATTCACGAAACGTAAATCAAATACCTTAGTCATGATAATGTTAATGATTTCCTGTACATTTTCTATTGTCTGGGTCGATTGGCTCACCACGCCCGCCCGTTTGGTCTTTCGAAGTGCCTGGGCTTCCTCCGGTGAAGATACAATGATTGCATCCTTGACCTGACTGGCTATCGCCACAACCTCATCATGACCATGGTCACCGATAATGATAATCCTGCGACCTTCTGATTCGAGTTTTTTAACCTCCACGTGGATTTCTAAAACAAGAGGGCAAGTTGCATCTACAATATTGATTTGTTTAGTATAGGCATCATCCCATGTTTCAACTGGAGTACCGTGGGCACGGAAAAGTATGGGTTTATCTTCAGGAACATCATCCAAGGAGTTGATCACTTTTGCACCGGCAGAATCTAAATCTTGCACCACATTCTCATTATGAACTATATGACCAAGCATATATACATCCCCATTTTGTTCTGCTGTATCGTAAGCCAGATTGACTGCATCCCTCACACCAAAACAATATCCTGCATCTTTCGCTAAAAGAATTTTCATTCTATCTTTCCATTTTGTTCCGCCAATGATGCATTGGTAGAAGCCAATACTTTTGATAAAACTTCAGTCAAGGATCCCTTTGCTAAAGCACCGGCAGCTAATTGATGACCTCCGCCTCCTAAAGATTTGGCAATCCCGTTAATGATATACTTCCCCTTTGACCGAAAATTAACCCGACAGGAATTATTATCTTTCTCCACAATCATGACCGCCACTTCTACTCCACGGATTTTCCGAATAAAATCTGTAAATCCATCCACATCCGCTTGGGTGGCTTTTGCTTTATCCATCATGGATTGGTCAATCGTAAACCAGGCCAATTCGCCCGTGTCATTATATTCAATTTGGTTTAGAATAAGGCCCAATAGTGCGACCCGGCCTTTTGAACTGTTTTCATAAACAGATTGATAAATCTGGGATGTATTTACCCCGGCTGAAATACATTCAATAGCAATTTGGTGACACTTTTGATTCGTATTGCTGTAACTGAACGAACCGGTATCCGTCACAACACCTGTATAAATTCCGACAGCTATTTCTTTCGTCAAGGAGACGTTCCCTGCCTTCATAAAATCATAAACCATTTCTCCCGTAGCAGCCGCATCCGTATTAATAAAATTATCTGCGAAACGCCCATCGCTCAAATCCGGGTGATGATCAATATTCACCACATGGATTTTATTGGACTCTAACTGCTCCCCAATTTTTCTGGTACGACGGTAATCACCCACATCAAAGATTAAGGCTAATTCTACCTGGGAAATCCAATTATCATGAACCTCAGAATTATAGGTTTCAATGACTTGATCTAAATTTAAAAATTCATACTCATGGGGGAGGTTAGAAATCTGGATTAAACGACAATCTTTCCCTTGGCTTTTTAGGTGATGATACATGGCATAGGCACTACCAAGTCCATCCCCATCAGGGTTTTCATGGGTGGACAATAATATTCTTTCCACCCCATCAATTGTTTTATGTAATGATTTCCAGTCTAACATGTCATTTAACAGACCGATAATTTAGGTATATTATTTAGATTTTATCTAATAATCGCAGGAGAACTGGTTATTATTTATCTCGTTCCCAAAGGGTCTCAATTTTCCCCTTATTTTGGGTTATATACCGCGCCAAAACAAAAAAGTAATCACTCAGTCGGTTGAGATAAACCAGCCAGTTTCTCACATCCACTCCTGTATTTAGGAGCGATACGCAGGAACGCTCAGCGCGTCTGCATACAACCCGAGCAACATGAATACGAGAAGAAAATTCGTCCCCACCCGGTAGAATAAATTCTTTCAATGGCGGTAATGTTTCATTTATTTTTTCTAAGGATGTTTCTAAAAATACAACTCGATCTTCACTCAATAATTCCATTTCCGATCCAGGCATGGATGCTTCTCCGCCCATATTGAATAAATCCTGCTGAATGGATTGTAATTCCTGAAACAAATTCTTTTCTTTACACACATTAATCGCTAACCCAAGGAATGAATTCAATTCATCAATATCACCGAGGAAATCCATATTCGGGTGATCTTTGGAAATTCGTTTTCCATCTCCAAGGCCCGTCTCACCCTTATCGCCAGTTTTGGTTGTGACTTTTGAAATCCTCATTGCTTAGAAAAAGAGAATACTCACTACTATAAATAGTGGAATTAATATGGGTAATGACCATTTAAACAGGTAGCCGAAAAAGGATGGCATCTCAATACCTGAAGATTCGGAAATAGATTTTACCATAAAGTTGGGTGCATTCCCGATATAGGTACTAGCCCCCATAAAAACAGCGCCGGCAGATATGGCCAACAGTGTTTGAGATAAGTCCCCCATGAGCACAGATGCATCACCTCCAGCTGTATTGAAGAACACAAGATAAGTTGGCGCATTGTCCAAAAAGCTGGATAGAATTCCTGTAGCCCAGAAATACATATAATTAATAGGGCCTGCCTCATTAGATACTGAGGTAATAACGGAAGACAAGGCACCTGAAGTCCCTGCTTTTAAAATGGCGATGGCAGGAATAATGGTAATAAAAATGCCGGCAAACAGTTTGGCTACCTCTACAATGGGGAACCAGGTATATTCGTTGGCCTCACGAATATCCATGGATGTGATTTTCCAACTGGCTATTGTAAGGAGTATGAGTAAAACGTCGCGCGCGATATTTTGGAGCTCTACCACTACATAATATACGCTAAAACTAATATGTGGATGCCAAAACCCACTCAGTAACACCGAACCAATTACACCCACTAATAGCAACAAATTAATGGATCCTTTTATACCAAATTTTTCATCTGTTTTGGGTACTGGATGGTTTTCTTCCCTGTTATAAAGGAATGTATCCAAACCAAAAAAGATGGTTAACAGACTAACAGCCATGAAAAGCATGGGTAAAAACATCGCAGATGTGGTCCAGAAGAAGTCCACACCTTTTAAGAAACCTAAAAATAATGGCGGGTCGCCTAAAGGCGTCAAGGATCCTCCTATATTCGCCACGAGAAAAATAAAAAATACAATCACATGCACTTTACTTTTCCGATCCTTATTGGCGCGGATAAGGGGCCGAATCAAGAGCATGGCGGCACCGGTGGTTCCCATCCAACTGGCCAATATGGTTCCTAATAAAATGACGCCTGTATTGACAATCGGTTTTCCCACTAGTGAACCGGTAAGCTGCACACCACCTGATATAGTGAATAATGACAATAAAAGAATAATGAATGGTATATACTCTAAAAGTCCAACATGGAGTAATTCATAGGTCGTAATCGATAATCCCTCAACTATTAAAAATGGAATAATGAGAAGTGAGGCCCAAAAAGCGGAAACTTTTCCAAAATGATGGTGCCAGAAATGGGGAGCCACCAAAGGAAACCCTGCTATTGACAGTAATATTCCTGCAAATGGAATCACCCATAAAATAGAAAGATCCGCCCCATTCAAATGGGGGGCAGCACCATGAACGCCGCCAGAAGCAAAAGCAAAACCAGTGGCCATAGACAAAGTGAGAATTGTTTTTTGTATTATATTTTTCAATTTGATTAATTATATCAGTAGTTCAACAAGCATGGAAATTAAACGGTTCAGAATTTTCATCCTAATTATTGATTTAATCCCCCAATTCAATTTTCTCCTTAAATTCTCTCATGCAATTTTTTCTCGCAATCCTTGTTATCGGTATTGCCATTCTCGGTATGTCTATTGGCGTTATTTTTAACCGAAAGCCATTGCAGGGCTCCTGTGGTGGTGTGGCCAGTAATTGTGTCTGTTTGACTGGTGGTACTTGCGATGATCCTTCGCAAAAACCAAAATTTAAACTGGATTAATTATCGATTGGCATCCCTGAAGTTGCCACTGACCTTACATGTCCTTTTTCTTTCGTAATCCAAAATGCCTCAATTCCATCTAAAGATTCGACGAGTGCTTTCCCCTCCTTAACATCCATTACATTCAGAGCGGTTGCTAATGCATCTGCATCCATGCAATTGGGTGCAATGACCGTCACTGATGTAATGTTGGATTGGGTAGGTTGTCCAGTTCGCGGGTCTATGATATGGGAATACTTTACATTGTTATATTCTTGAAAATTTCGGTAATTACCCGAAGTTGCCATGGCCTGGTTTGATACCGAAACTACTGAATAAATTTCTTCTCCCGGAACAGTACCAATCATGGGCTTATCAATCCCGATCTTCCAGTGAGATCCTTTATTATTTTTCCCTAGGGTTCGGACTTCTCCACCAATTTCAACCATAAAGTTTTTCATACCTGCATCACGCATATATTCAAAAATCTGGTCCACTCCCCACCCCTTGGCAATGGCATTCAAATCAATTGTTTGATCTGAAAATGATTTTATTAAATTATTTTGGTTTAAATTAATTTTTTTAAAATCCACTTTTACCATTTCCATAACTGATTCCAAATCGGTTGGCGGTTCCCATTGGTCTGGATATTCTCGATCGGGTTTTCCCTTTCTCCACAACAAGATGGATGGCAATACGGATACGTCAAAGGCACCTTTTGTCATTTCTCCCCAATAAATTGCGCGTTTCAATACAATTGCAAATTCATCCGATATATGGATTGCTTCATTCTTATTCATTGAATTAAAAATGGAAATTTCACTATCCAACCTATAGGTGGACATTTGTCGATCGATCTCACTCAGCAAAGAATCCAGCCCAAACTGAATTTCTTCCTTGTTGATTTGTAAATCTATACTTGGAACAATTCTAATAGAATAGGATGTTCCCATTGTTTTACCATGAATTTCAATATATTGTTTTGGCTGACTGCATCCTAAGACCCATGCAATAAAAAGAAAGCCCAACATATGTCGGGCTCGTCTAAAATTGGATATAAATTTTGGTTTAACCAAAACTATCGTAAGCAATCATTTCTCTTTCAACACCCAAGTCATAGAGCATCTTATCACAAGCATCTATCATCATGGGCGGTCCACACATATAATACTCAACTTCAGTGGGATCATAATGATCCTTAAGATAGCTTTCAAAAGCTACATTATGAATAAATCCAGTTTGGCCACTCCAATCATCTCCAGGCATTGGTTCTGACAATCCAACAACATATTTAAAATTAGTATGTTCTTTTTCGAGTTTTAAAAAATCTTCATGATAAAACATTTCACGAGCTGAACGAGCACCATAGAAAAATGTAATTTTTCTTTTTGATTTTTGTGTGTCTAGCAAATCAAACAAATGGCTACGCATGGGTGCCATACCGGCACCACCACCTAAATATACCATTTCACGATCTGTATTTTTTGCAAAAAATTCACCAAATGGTCCAGAGATAGTAACCTTATCACCAGATTTTAGATTAAATATATATGATGAAGCAATCCCTGGAGGTACATCATTCCAAAGCGCCGGTGGTGGCGTTGAAATACGCACATTTAGCATTATAATACTCCCCTCTGCCGGGTGATTTGCCATAGAATAGGCTCTAAAACAATCTTCATCATTGATCACACTTATTTCCCAAACTTTAAATTTATCCCAATCAGGATGGTATTCTTCTTCAATATCAAAATCTTTGAAGCTCATTTTTTCGTATTCAGGAATATCGATTTGGATATATCCTCCAGCAGTAAAGTCTAATTTTTCTCCTTGGGGCAATTCTAAAACTAATTCTTTTATAAAGGTCGCTACACTCTTATTTGACCTAACAATACATTCCCATTTTCTAATATTAAAAATTTCGTCTGGCACATGAATATTCATATCTTCTCTTATCTTAACTTGGCAAGCTAAACGCCAATTATTTTTTGCCTCGTTTCGATTAATATGGCCCGTTTCTGTAGGTAATATTTCTCCACCACCTTTAATCACTTGGCATTTACACAAAGCACAAGTCCCTCCCCCTCCACAGGCTGATGGCAAGAAAATGCTTTTACCTGCCAAAGCAGATAATAATGTTGACCCCGGCCTTGTAACAATCGATTTATCATCATTACCATTAATCTTAATGGTAACATCTCCTTTAGGAAGCAATCTCGATTCTGCAAAATTAAGAATCAAAACCAAGATCAGGATCACTCCAGTAAATATGGAAACAGTAAGAAAGGTTAAAGTCATTAAAGATCGATTCCTGAGAAGGCCATAAACGCCATAGCGATTAGTCCAGTTAATAGCATGGTAATACCTAGTCCACGCAACTTTATAGGCACATTAGAATACCTCAATCTATAACGGATAGAAGCCATAGAAGCAATCGCTAGAAACCATCCCAATCCTGAACCAAATCCAAACACTGTGGATTCAATAAAGGTATAATCTCGCTCAACCAAGAATATTGAGCCACCCAAAATTGAACAGTTTACTGCAATCAAGGGTAGAAAAATGCCTAAATTCATATAAAGGGTTTGAGAAAATCGGTCGATAATCATTTCCACCAATTGAACCAACGCAGCGATCACAGCGATAAAAACGATAACGTCTAAGAAAGATAAGTCCACATCTGGAAATCCCGCCCATTCTAAGGCACCCTTCTCTATAAAGTAATGATTTATAGCCCAATTTACAGGTGCTGTTATAGTTAATACAAATGTAACTGCCAAACCCAAGCCGATTGAAGTATTAACTTTTTTCGAAATGGCCAAAAATGAGCACATGCCCAAAAAATAAGCTAATAGAATATTTTCAACAAAGATTGCTTTTATGATTAGGCTAATATAATGTTCCATGCCTCAATCCTCTTCAATCTTAGCTGCTATTCTATGGGCCCAAACAATAAGTCCTAAAATAATAAATGCACCAGGGCTTAATACCATGAGGCCCATATTTTCATAACCGGCTAAATAAAAGGAATCCGGGATAACTTGAAAATTATAAATTGTCCCACTTCCCAATAATTCTCGAAAGAAAGCAACTCCAATAAGAATCATACCGTAACCCAGAGCATTTCCCAATCCATCTAAGAATGAACGCCAAGGACCATTCTGCATAGCAAAGGCTTCTGCCCGACCCATAACAATACAATTAGTAATAATCAATGCAACAAATACTGTCAACTGTTTACTCATGTCATACATATATGCTTTTAAAAATTGGTCAGTAAGAATCACTAGAGAAGCAATAACAGATAGTTGCACAATAATTCGAACTTTTCCAGGAATATAGTTTCGTAAAAGTGAGATTACTGTATTTGAAATAGACATTACCACAACTACGGCCAAGGTCATGACAATTGCAGTATCCATTCTAATCGTAACAGCTAACGCAGAACAGATTCCTAAAACCTGCAATGTGATAGGGTTATTATTCATTAATGGATCGCTGAGAGCTGCTTTTGATTTTTTATTTAATAAAGCCATCAAGCACCAGTATTATTACGAATTTGAATAAAAAATAATTCGTAATTTTTTAAATCTTTTAATAAAAAGTTATTCAACCCTTTAACAGTCATCGTTGCACCGGAGATACCATCAACCTGATGGTAGGCATCGACTGAACTTTCATCCACTCCCCCTTTTATAGCTTGAATTCCAATCAAAGCCCCAGATGAATTGATAAATCGTTTACCTTTAAAATTATCTCGGAACCATGATTTTTCAACTTCTCCACCTAGTCCAGGAGTTTCACCGTGACTGTAAAATGTTATCCCCTTCGCGGTCATTCCATCTGATTCAACTGCAAAATACCCAAAGAGAGTTGACCATAATCCTTTACCAGAAATTGGGATAGCATATCCATCCACAGTTCCATTCAAAGTTTTTACAAAAACAGGGAACTCGTTATTTCCCTCGATAATATCATCTGCAGTTTTTCCTTCAACTATATTTCCATCTTTATCAACAACCATACTGGAAATATAATCATCAAAAATAGCTTGTACAATTTCAGGTGTCCACGGTTTTTCTTCAGATGGTGAAAAATCTAAAGATTGGAGAATATTTTTCTTCATGTCAATTTGAGTATTTAACTCTTGTCGATCTTTTAATGCAGAGTTAGCTAAAGACAAAAAGAAGCCAAGTACTATGGTAACGGCCATAGTGAAAACAAGCGTGTAGGCATTACTGCGCATGGCGTGCCAATCTGCGTTTAATATTGGACTGGATAACGAACCAATCAATAAAGGATGCAAAAGCATTAACTAATAAAATAGATAGCATAACACCTTCAGGATAAGCTGGATTTATTGAACGAATAATGACCGTTAAAGATCCATATAATGCACCATAAACCCATCTACCTTTATTTGTGTGACAACCAGTAACAGGCTCAGTTGCCATAAATGCTGTTCCAAATAAAAAACTACCCATAACTAAATGATAATGAGGAGGAATAGTTAGCATTGAATTGGTAGAAAAAGGGGCCATTAAATTTGTCAATAATGCGGTAGCTACTAGTCCAATAGTAGCTCCAGCAATTACACGCCAATTTACAATTTTAATAAAACAAAGAAATAAGGCACCAATTATAATTAATAATTTATTTGTTTCACCTATTGAACCAGGAACCCACCCCCAGAACAAATTCCACCAGGAATAATCAAACTGAGAAAAATTATCTAAAAGAGTAATTGCATTTTGACCTGTTTCCGATGCTGGCAATGAAAGTGCTGTTGCACCAGAATATCCATCTGGCCCTATCACCCAAACTTTGTCTCCTGAAATTCTAGCGGGATAAGTAAAAAATATAAAGGCTCTAGCTATTAAAGCGGGGTTGAAAATATTCATTCCTACTCCACCAAATATTTCTTTCCCAATCACTATGCCAAAAGAAGTCGCAACGGCAATTTGCCATAGTGGAATTCCAGCGGGCATTGTTAAAGGGATCAAGGAGCATGTTACTAAAAATCCTTCACTCACAGGATGCTTTCTTACCACAGCAAAAAGTAATTCCCAGAAAGCACCAGATGCAAAAGTTACAATTATAATAGGGAGAATTTGATTAAATCCAAACCAAAAATTTTCCCAATTGGTTCGTTCTATTGATAAAGCAATGGTATTTTGATAACCAACATTAATCGCTCCAAAAAAATAGAGAGGAAGAAGTGTTAAAACCACAAGAATCATTATGCGCTTGGTATCAATGCTATCACGAACGTGTGGACCAGATTCTGTAACTTCATCAGTGCTAAAAAGAATGGTATCAGTTGCTTCAAAGATTGGATAATATTTTTCTAGAAATCCACCTTCTCCAAATTTATCTCGATGCTTATCTAGTATTTTTCGGAGGGTTAACAACATTTAATCTTCTTTCTCCATTAAATCCAATCCTCGACTAATTGTTGCACCTAAATCAATTTTACTTGGACATGCAAAAGAGCATAAGGCAAAATCTTCTTCATCGCACTCCATTATACCCAATTGTTCCATCTCTTCAATATCTTCAACTAAGATTGCTCGATAAAGAGAGTTTGGTAGAATATCCATAGGCAATACATCCTCCCAAGCATTAATGGGAACCATATAGCGTTCACTGCCATTTTTTAATGTATTAAAGTTGTATAGTTTCTTTCCAAAACCAAGAAAAGCGTTTGTCAAACTATATCTTGTTTTCGATGAACCTAGTTTTAACATGCCTAAAAATTCTCTTTCACCACCCTCAGTTATCACCGATACTGATGAATCATAAAATCGAAGGAATCCATCAGTATCCGATTTTTTCCCAGTTAAAACATCCCCAGAAATAATTCGGTGATTCCCTTCATTCAAGTTGTCGCGTGTCAATGCCGCTACCTCAACTCCTAACCGCGATTTAATATGGATTGGATTTTTAACACCAGGGCCGCCTATGGTTGCAAATAAAGTTGTGTCCAGCTTCCCAGTTAAAAAGAAATTTCCAATTCGGACAACATCTTGAGCGTTCACTGTCCATACTATATCATTAAGAGCCAAAGGAGCAATATGATGAATTTGAATTCCCACATTTCCCGCTGGATGGGGGCCATTGATGGTATGCACTTCTGCCCCATCCACTTCTAACAATGTATTCGAAACCGTATTCTCATTGATAGATAAATGAACTGCACCGGATGTCAATTTTTTTAGAACATTTATTCCAGCTTGAAATTGGGGTAATCGCCGTCTAAGGGAAACATCAAGATTAACAGAAAGTGGTGCGGTATTCCATCCGGAAATAAAGATATCCCTGGGTATATCCATGGGGTTAATCACTTTATTATAGGGACGTTGGCGAATGAAGGGTATCAAGTTCCCTTTCAATAACGCTGATAGAATCTGTTCTTTCCTTAGGGTAGGTATTTCTGCTGCGTGAAATGAATCATGGCAGTCTGATTCCTCTGTCTCGCTGAGTTCAATAATAATTTTTTCCACAACCCGGCGAGGACCAAATTGGATTGATGTAACTATGCCACCACCAGGTGATGGGAAAAAAATATTCGATTGAGATTTACAGCTAAATAAGGGAGACCCTATTTTTACAGTTTCTCCTTCTTTAACGAGTATTTTTGGTCTTAAGGAGCGAAAATCGGTAGGATGGATTGCAACCGTCTTGGGTTTCAATCCTATTTGAACTTCGTCAGAAGGAACACCCGATATTCGGATATTATGTCCCTTTTTTATATTTAAATCAGCCAAAAATAATTCCTCTCTTGATGGCCATTTTCAATGAATTACATCCCTTGAAAAATAACCAAAGATTCACTCACCCAATTTGCGACTGGTGCGAAATACCATCCAAATATAAAGGTTGGAATCGCAAGGAATAAAAGTACAATCGTCACCAAGTTTGATTCAGGCATTTCCACCGTATCACTCCGTTCACCTATAAAATACATGTGCTTCACAACACGAAAATAATAATAAAGGGAAATAACACTATTCAGAACGCCTACAAATGCTAACCAATAATATTGCGGTCCCGCTTCAATCACTGCGGCAAATAAATAAAACTTCCCAATAAATCCTGCCGTGGGGGGTAATCCAGTGAGGGATAACATAAATAAAGTCATAACCACACCGACAAATGGCATTTTCCACCCCATCCCATTAAAGTTTTCGAAATCTTCCCCGCCAGTCTTTCCTTGTATATAAATGACTACAAAGAAAGCACCCAGATTCATAAACAAATACATGAGGAGGTACATCATAATCCCATAGACGCCAGCTTCAGACATGAGGGGGAGTGCCATCATCATATATCCCGCATGGGCGATACTGGAATAAGCCAACATTCGTTTAACGCTTTTTTGTTGAATGGCTACCAAATTTCCTACAGTCATGGTTGCCGCAGCCAACACACCCATGAGTTGAGGCCATGGGATTTGATTTAATGCTTGCCATGATTCTGATACCAATGCCGAACTGTCTCCAAATACCTGATTGAAAAAACGAATCAGCATGGCAAATCCTGCTGCTTTGGGTGCAACGGATAAATAAGCCGTGATGGTGGTGGGTGATCCTTCATAAACATCCGGCGTCCAAAAGTGGAACGGTACAGCAGAAATTTTATATCCAAAACCAGCCAGGATGAAAACGGCTGAAATAATGAGAGCCAAATTTGAATCTGGACTCAACCCTGAAATAGCTGCCTGCATTTCAACAAACTTGGTTGTGCCTGTTAATCCAAACAAAATGCTCAATCCATATAACATGATCCCGGAAGAAAAAGCACCATAAATGACATACTTGAGAGATGCTTCATTACTGTGTGGATTCTTTTTTAAATATCCCGCCAAAAAGAAAGACATGATTGAGACCACTTCTATGGCGAGATAAACCATCAGTATATCGATAGCAGAAGCCATCAAAAACAATCCAAAGACCATAATAGCCAATATAGAGTAATATTCACCCACGCGATAATCCTGGAGTTCATTGCTGTTAAAACTCGTGAGAATGACTAATACTGTGGCAATCAAAACCAATATTTTAAAATACTCAGAAAATGGATCCAGCGCAATGGTTCCCATAAACAAATCTGTCACAGTACTCCCGCCCATTTGGATGGCGAATAAAGTTAAAGCAAGTCCACCCAACACCCACCAGGCCACCTTTCGAGATTCATCTTTATGGTAAAACAAATCAGCGATTACGGCAGTCAACACTGTTACAGTCAGAATAAGTTCCGGCAAGAAATGAGATAGGCTATTGAGATTGCTCATGCAGGTTCCTTACATAACACCGGCCAGTCCTCCGAGGGACACAACCTGTTCAATCAGAACATTCATTGTTGCAGAAATCATATCTAGAAATGGACGGGGATAAATCCCCAGAAACAGGGTAATCAAAGCCAGCGGTACCACTGTAAACAGTTCCCGTTTATTGATTTCCGGTAAATCTTTATATTTCTCATTGGCTGGACCAAAAAACACCCGCTGAAATGCCCATAAGAAATAAGCTGCGTTGAGTAGAATTCCGATGGTAGAAATAATGACAATTGTTTTAAAAACGGGAAATGCGCCAATGAAAATCATGAATTCGCTGACAAAACCACTAAATCCCGGCAGACCAAGGCCGGCAAAAAAGGCCACGGCAACCAACCCTGTATAAATGGGCATCTGGGATGCCAACCCGCCAAATCCTTCAATATCCCTATGATGGGCCCGATCATAAATCACACCAACCAAAATAAATAACATGGCTGAAATTGTACCATGGTTAAACATCTGGAACACAGCACCATTCAGTCCAGCCTGGGCACTAATGAGGTTATCACCATTCATTTCGGAAGCGGCTATCACAGCTGCCATACCAAGAAGAACATATCCCATATGATTTACGGATGAATAGGCTACCATTTTCTTTAAATCCTTTTGAGCCAAGGCACACATGGCACCCCAAATCACATTAATGAGTCCAAGCGTGGCTAAAGCGCCGGCGAACCAAAATACGCCATCGGGAAGCATGGTATAATTGATTCTTAGCATGCCATAAACACCCAGTTTCAAAAGAACACCGGCCAAAATTACGGAAATCGCCGTGGGTGCTTCCACATGGGCCAAAGGCAGCCAGGTGTGGAATGGAAATACGGGCACCTTAATGGCAAACCCAATAAACAACAATACCCATATGACCTTAATGGAACTCATACCCCACCATAATACACCATTCAAAGCGGTTGGGGCCGTATCCATAAGGAGCAGCATGTCAAATGTATTACCGCAAGTAAAATACAAGGCTAAAATTGCGATAAGCATGAGAACTGAACCAAATAATGTATAAAGGAAAAATTTGATAGCAGCATATTCCCGCTGGGGGCCGCCCCACATTCCTATCAGGAAATACATAGGTAAAAGCATCACTTCCCAAAAGATGTAAAACAGGAAGAAATCCAGAGATAGAAAAACACCCATTACTCCGGTATTTAACAGTAAAAAGAGTGAAAAATACCCTTTGACTGCTGTATTGATATTCCAACTGACAAACACACTGATAAAACCAATAAGTGCCATGAGAATCACCATGGGAAGACTGAGACCGTCTACACCCAGGATGTATGTAATGTTGAATGATGGGATCCATTCGGCAGTTTCCATGAATTGGAACGACCCGGTGGACGCATCAAAGATACGCCATAAGTATATGGCCAATGCCAATTGTATTCCTGTCGTTGCTGCGGATACCTGTTTAATCAGCTCCGTTTTGTCTCGAGGAATAAAGGCAATGGCGACCATGCCGAGTACCGGAAGCCAAATGATCCAACTGAGTAAATGATTCATACTTATCCCTTTATGAAATCTTTATATTGTCTGGATAACCAGAATGATAATGACACCAACCAATGCGAATAACATATAATTCTGCAATCGGCCAGTTTGAACCTGTTTTAATTGTTTTCCAAATCCCTGTGTGGCACGACCAATACCATCCACAATCGATTGATCTAATCCATCGTAATCAATTCTACCTGTGAGAAATGAAAGCCACTTCGTGACACGCCCAAAACCATTGATAAAATATTTGTCATACAAATCCCAATCCACATATGCCACGGCACGGGATAGCTTTAAAAGTGGTTGATAGAGAAAGCGGTCATAATTTTCGTCAAAATAATATTTATTGTAAGACAGTTTATATAATAAACCCATTTTATTTGCCCAAACTTCGGCTGAAAGTTTTTTCTTTAAATACATCAAATACGAAAGTCCAATACCTAATCCTGCCACCAAAAGAGATAAGGCCATGGCTGTATAATGGGCATGATGGACTCCTTCCCCAATTTCATGTGCCGTCGGGTTTCCAGGCACAACAGAATCACCTGCACGAATCAGTTCCGTAAACCAGCCATGATCGGATAATGGATTGAGATAGGGTAAAGTGTAGAAAATAAAAATGCTTAAACCACTCAATAGCATGAGCGGAAACGTCATGACCCGCGGTGACTCATGTATACCTTTAAAAACTTTGGGCATTTTAGCTTCACCATGAAACGTCATAAAAATGAGTCTAAACATATAAAATGCGGTAATGGCCGCTGCACCGAAACCAAAGACAGGAAGAAGAAAATGCTGAGGATAATGCTGAGCGAAGCCTAAACTGCCCGCTAAAATTGCATCCTTTGATAAGAACCCAGAGAAAAATGGTACGCCGGAAATAGCCAAAGTGGCAATGGTCATGGTCAAATAAGTAATAGGCATCTTTGATTTAAAACCACCCATATTGCGCATATCCTGAGGATCTGTATCATGATCATCCAACTCATGCAGGGAATGATGCATGGCATGGATCACCGAACCGGAGCCATAAAACAAACAGGCCTTAAACATGGCATGGGTTAATAGATGAAAAAATGCAGCGATATAATTACCCACCCCAACAGCTAAAATCATATAACCTAACTGACTAACAGTAGAGTAAGCCAATACTTTTTTAATGTCATTTTGTGTGATGGCAATAGAGGCGGCAAACAATGCAGTAAAGCCACCCACATAAGCAATAACAAGGAGTGCATCGGGAGAAAATAATGGAAATAATCTAACGGTGAGGTAAACTCCCGCCGCAACCATGGTCGCCGCATGCATTAATGCTGATACAGGCGTGGGGCCTTCCATGGCATCGGGTAACCATATGTGGAGTGGAAACTGAGAAGATTTCCCCACCGCACCCATGAATAATCCAACACCTGCCAATGTCAATAACGATCCGCCAATTAACCCCTGAGATACACCGGTAAATACTTCCTGAATATTAAAAGAACCAATGGCGGTAAACATGAGCATAATACCGATAAAGAAACCGATATCCCCGACTCTGTTCGTTAGGAATGCCTTTTTCCCAGCGGCAGCGGCGGATGGTTTTTCAAACCAGTGAGCAATCAATAAATATGAGCTCACACCTACCAATTCCCAAAATATATAAAGTGATATTAAGTTGTTCGCCAATACAATTCCATTCATAGAAAAGGTGAATAAACCGAGATAAGCATAATAACGGCTATAGCGAATATCACCCTTCATATATTCTAACGAAAAGATATGGGTCATGCTGGAAATCAGGGAAACGACAACCAACATAACGATGGTGATATTATCCACCCAGAAACCCAATTCAATTTTAAAAGCACCCAAGTCCATCCATATAAATTTTGCTTCATGAGAAAAATAAGGATCCCAGTTCATGAACATATTCAAGAGCATGGACAGGGATAAAATAAGGGTAATTAAAATGGCACCAATGGAGACCCAATCCCCCTGGCGCGGCAGACGTTTTCCAAAAAATATATTGATGGTGAAAGCAACTAAAGGCAGAAATAAAATGAGCAAACTAAAATCGGTAATAATGTTCCCTGTTATCATTGTTTTAACTCACTCACATCATCCACATTAATCGTATGAAAATTGTTAAATATATTGATTATAATCGCCAAAGCTACCGCTGCCTCTGCTGCGGCTAATACAATAACAAATAATGCGAATACATGCCCTGCCATATTCATACCGCCAAAACGAGCAAAAGCGAGAAAATTAATATTGGCTGAATTTAAAATGAGTTCAACGCCCATAAGGACGGCCACACCATTTCGACGGGTGATTACCCCATATAACCCCAATGCAAAGAGAACCACACTGACGAATAAATAATTGGTTAAGCTATCCATTAATCTTCTTTTCTTGAAAGGGTTGTTGCGCCAATTAATGCGCCTAATAAAAGTAACGAAGCCACTTCAAAAGGAAGTAAATAATCCATCATAAGCAACCGCCCGATTGCTGCGGTTGTTTCTACCGGTTCCACATTAGCCAATGTTACCCAGGGTGTACTAATAACCATATATCCTAACAGGAATGCCATTCCCAAAACAGCCACAGCACCCACTTTCTTTTGAACAGATGCATGACTAATATTCACTGAGGTGATTTTATTGGTAAGCATAATTCCAAAAATAATTAAAATAAGGATTCCGCCAACATAGACAACCACCTGAACCACAGCAATAAAATCCGCCCAGAGGAATACATACAAACCCGTTACACCTATAAAGGAGAAAAGGAGTGCATAAGCAGAATAGACCAGGTTCTTACTCTGGACCACCATAAATGCTGAGCCAAGGGTAATACCCACAACGATCCAAAATGTGAATTCGGCCATTAGGCTTCTACCTTCGGTTTTGGTGGCTGCAAGGATTCTTTTTGTTCCTTTGTAATCGATTTTGCAAATTGATAAATCAAATCATTTCGGTCAAATTCAGAAAATTCATAGTCGATATCGTGTTTCGCGTTGTTGGGGCCACCCACCATAAAAATACATTCTTCCGGGCAAGGATATGCACAGAGGTTGCAATAGCAACATTCAGACATATCAATGGTAAAGCGACTCACCACCAAGGCTTTCCGGGTATCGTTAGATGTGGTTCCCGTATGTTTAATTTCCGGAATATCTTCCCCGCGATTTGGCGATTTAATCGTATCTATTTTGATACAGTCCACCGGACAAGCACGCTCGCATTTGAGGCAACCTATGCAATCATCGATATCCACATGAAGCCGGGAACGAATCACATTGTAATCCGCTTGCTCAAAACCGATATTTCTCTCAGGCCGGGGCCACCGCTCTTCTGGGTATTGGAGTGTCACATTATCCCGTTTAATATTTATCATATGGCGCCAGGTAATTCGCATACCTTTCCAAAGGGTATTTACTGTGTCATAAATATTTGTGAAATACTTTGCCATAATTTATCCAAAAATTAATTTCCAAATTCCCACACCAAAAATGTTTATCATAGCGATGGGTATAAATACTTTCCAACATACATGCATGAGCTGGTCTACGCGCAGGCGCGGGAATGTCCATCGGACCCACATCATAACAAAAATCAGTGAAGCAATTTTTCCCATGAACCAAAATAATCCCCAAGCACCGGAGTCGAATAATCCAGGAATGGGGCTCCGCCACCCGCCAAGGAATCCTGCCACAGCCAAACCGCTCACAATTAGCATATTGGCATATTCACTTAAGAAAAAGATGGCCCAGCGAAAACCGGAATATTCTGTCATCCAACCGGCCACTAATTCGGACTCCGCTTCGGGAATATCAAAAGGCGTACGGTTTGTTTCCGCCATGACGCTGATAAAAAAGATGAAAAAGGCTATGAATGAAAATGGATTATTAAATATAATCCAATTGGGAAGAATGCCCCAAACAGTCCCAGATTGATAGTGGATTAGTTCCTGGAGATTAAGGGTACCGGCCATCATAATGGGCACAATAATGGATAATCCTGCCGGGATTTCATAACTGATTATTTGGGCGGCCGAACGCATGGCACCATACAGGGACCATTTATTGTTGGATGCCCATCCTGCCATTACAATCCCAATGACACCAATCGACCCTACAGCAATAATATAAAAAACACCTACATTAAAATCCACAACCTGGAGGGTTTGGCTAAATGGAACAGCCGCTAATCCTAAAAAAGCACCAATAAATATAATGAATGGTGCCATTTTAAATAAAATTTTATCAGACGATTCTGGAACTGTGTCTTCTTTGACCAAAAGTTTAATGGCATCTGCTACCGTTTGGAGTAAACCCCATTTTCCGGCGTGAAGTCCCGGACCCTGCCCCATGGGACCAAGACGGTCCATCATAAAAGCAGATACTTTTCTTTCCACATAAACCGCAACCATGGCATTGAGTGCCATGACTAAAAATAAAGGAATACCTGAAATCACTACTGCCAGGATGAATGCTAAAACAGGGAAATCGCCAAAGGTGGCGAACCAATCCATAAGCATGTCAACGGTCATCGGTCGATTTCTCCCAATACAATATCCAAACTGCCTAAAATCGCAATCACGTCCGAGATCATCCATCCTCGGGAAATTTCATCCAAAACAGAAAGTGCTGTAAATGCAGGGGAACGCATTTTCACTCTGGATGGTACGGGTGTTCCATCGCTGACAATGTAATAACCCAAATCACCGCGGGGGCTTTCGGTACGGCGATAAATCGACCCTTTGGGTGGACGAATTTTTTTCGGGATTGCCTGGTGCACATCACCACTGGGAATATCTTTCAAGGCCTGACGCAATATTTTTACACTTTCCTTTACTTCCAGCATGCGAACCCAATATCGGTCAAAGCAATCACCAACCGTTCCAAATTCACCGGTGCCTGTGGGGACATCAAATTCAAATCGATCATAAATAGAATAGGGTTCGTCCCTCCGAACATCCCATTTAACCCCGGATCCACGGAGGTTTGGTCCCGTTACACCAAAACTTACAGCCACATCTGCAGGCAGGACCCCCACATCAGCTGTTCGTTCAATAAATATTTTATTGTAGGTGAGTAATTCATTATACTCACTGATTTGGGGTTCGAAATAATCTAAAAAATCAGTACAAATTTTAACAAAATCTTTTGGCAGATCATGAGAAACACCGCCAACCCACATATAATTATAAAGGAGTCTGGCACCGCATGTGTATTCAAACATATCCAAAATGCGTTCCCGATCCCGAAGCATATATAAGAATGGTGTAAAAGCGCCTACGTCCAGACCGTAAACACCCAGTGCCAATAAATGACTGGCAATCCGGTTTAGTTCGCCCATAATCACCCGGATATAATCCACCCGTTCCGGTACTTTGATTTCCATCAAATCTTCCATGGCGACCACATAACCAAAATTACTGTTCATTGCCGCAAGATAATCACAGCGGTCTGTGAAAGGTATCACCTGTTCGTAGGTAACATTTTCTGAATGTTTTTCAAAACAGCGATGGAGATAACCAATGTGGGGTCTGATCTCCGAAACAATTTCACCATCAGTTTTCACTTCCAGGCGCAATACACCGTGGGTACTGGGATGCTGAGGCCCAATATTCAGCGTCATCTGATCGCCCTGGACTATTCCCATTCTTCTTCTTCCTTGATTTTTGGGACAACGATGCCGTGGTAGTCTTCCTGGCCTTCATAATCTTTTCTCAGGGGCCAGCCTTCCCAATCATCTGGACATAAAATTCTGCGCAAATCACGGTGGCCTTCGTACACAATGCCGAACATGTCATAGGTTTCACGTTCGAACCAATCCCCGATGCGCCAAAGCTGTTCGATAGAAGCCACCTTAGGGTTTTCCCGATCGTGGCTAATGACCACTTCAATCTTATGTCGATGTTCCATGGAATGAAAATTATACCTTGTTTGTAAGGGGCCTGCTTCCCCAGTATCTATACCGGTGATACATTCCAATTGATCGAAACAAAGATTTGGATCATTTTTCATGAAAGTAGCCATTTCAAGCCACTGTTCTCCTTTGAGTTCCACTTGATTTTCAGCCAAATCCTCGTTCTCCAAAACGGAGCCGGGGAATTGGCTTTCAATCGCCGTTTTAATTTCAGCAGGAGTCATGCAGTTTTACGTGTGAGCGGTCGCTCAGTTTGAATTTTTTCCTGCAATTTAAGAAGGCCTTCAATGAGTGCTTCCGGACGAGGCGGACAGCCGGGAACATACACATCAACAGGTACCACCAAATCCACACCCTTCAACACATGGTAGCCATGTTGCCAATAGGGGCCACCGCTGGTAGCACAGCTCCCCATAGAAATCACATATTTCGGCTCGGCCATTTGTTCATATAATTTTTTGACGCGGAGCGCCATTTTCATGGTGACCGTTCCAGCCACAATCATTACATCCGCCTGACGCGGTGATGAACGGGGCATCATGCCAATCCGTTCTAGGTCATGACGGCTGGCAGCAGAAGCCATCATTTCAATGGCGCAACAGGCCAGACCAAACTGGAAATACCAGGGGGATGTGGAACGAGCCCACCCCAGAAATTTATCCAGGGAGGCCACAATAATATTATCTTTAAATCTATTTTCTAATACACCCATTATGATTCCTGTGATTTTGGAGTTTTTTCAATGAGGCTGGCATAACGGCCACGGCCATATTTCACATTATATTTTACCCAGTCCAAATCAGATTTTTTCCAGACATAGGCTAACCCAACCATGAGGACGACCAGAAAAATGGCCATTTCTACAAAAGCCAGCATTCCCAGTTCATTGAAAACAACGGCCCATGGGAATAAAAATACAACTTCTACATCAAAAATAAGAAAAATGAGTGCCACCACATAAAATCGAATATTGAACTGCACCCAGGCAGATCCTTCCGATTCTTCTCCACATTCATAAGTAGCCAGTTTGTCAGGGTTGGGGTTGGAAGGTGCGACCAATCGTTGGATTAGTAATGGTACATACACCAGTACAATACCCATGAGGATGAAAATAAATATGGTTCCGAAGTCGCGATACATTAATTTTTTTACTCGTTTAGAGACGGCAAAGTTAGACTATTTGACGAAGTTTGGTCAAGATAAACTTCATGGATTTTTTTCTATTTTTAGAAAGTGGAGCGATCGTCCTTGATTGCTCAATATCTGGGTAAATACGTTAAAGAAAATGTCCTTCTGGAGTTCTAATTTTTATTAGGATCGATTTCTAATTGTTGCACCATGAATCATCGCCATAAATTCATGGCTTATGTCCTTGTTGAATTCATCCATTGCAGCCTTAATGCACCTTGCCCCCAAGTGGCTGTTTAGACCATTTGCCAATTCCTATGTTGCGGGGGAATCCATTGATTCTGCATTGAAAGTTGTAAAAACACTCAATGAAAAAGGGTTTTCCGCTACCATGGATATCCTCGGTGAAAATGTCAACTCAGAAGAAGAAGCCACTCAAATTACAAACCAATATACCCACCTCATTCAACAGATATCTCAGGCTGAATTAGACAGCACTATTTCTGTGAAACTGACCCATCTTGGCTTAGGAATTGATCCGATTATTGGAGAAAATAATATTCTCAAACTGGCTCAAGTGGGGAAAGAATTCCACGTAGGGGTCACCATTGATATGGAAAATTCCCCTTATACCACCACCACATTCAATATGTATGAAAAGGCTTTGTCCGTTTTTAATGGCATGGGTACTGTAATCCAAGCCTACCTCCATCGCAGTTTAAAAGATATTGAAAAACTCAACGCTCCCCTTTTAAACCTCCGAATTTGTAAGGGCATTTATCGGGAATCATCAGATATTGCGATTCAAGATCGAAATGCCATTAATGACAATTATGTGGAAATGGCTCGTGCGATGTTTAATGGCACCGGCTATCCATGCTTGGCCACACATGATTTAGACCTTTTGGATCGATTAGAGTTATTAATTGAAGATAACAATATTTCATCAGACCGTTTTGAATTTCAAGTGCTATATGGTGTCCCCATGGGTGACCGCTTGGAAAGGCTAAAAACAAAGGGATACAAGGTTCGAGTGTACGTCCCCTTTGGGGAAGCCTGGTTTGAATATGCGATCCGGCGATTGAAAGAAAACCCCACAATCATTTCTTATGTGATTAAAAACATGTTTCGGAAATAGGGTTGACAAGTGGTTTGATTCTTTATTAGACTGTAAATTTTGGAATGTTCAGAACGAAAAAATAACCAGTTGCCCTTCACAACTCACCTATATCATGAATGAACCGGATACCATAAAAAATATACTCAAATTAAAAACCATCGCTGTGGTGGGTATGTCCCCTAAACCGGAACGGCCCAGCCATTATGTGTCCATGTATATGAAAGAACATGGTTATACCATTATACCTGTAAATCCAGGACAAACTGAAATTGCGGGAGAAACTTGCTACCCTTCTTTAAAAGATATACCGGTCCCCGTGGATATAGTGGATGTCTTTCGCCAATCTAAACACGTACCTCCCATTGCAGATGCAGCCGTAGAAATAGGCGCCAAGGCACTTTGGCTGCAGGATTATGTTATTCATGAAGAAGCAGCCCAAAAAGCAGAAGATGCTGGATTGTTGGTAGTGATGAATGACTGCATGCTGCGGCAACATCGCCAAATTAGAAATTAAATTATTATTATGAAAAATAATTTTAAATGGGGAATTATTGGTACCGGAGGAATAGCGGGTGAGTTCGCTAACGATTTAAGTTATCTTAATAATCATACTGTGGCTGCAGTTGGCTCACGTAAACTTTCTACTGCACAACAATTTGCATCTAAATATCCAGACTGTGTTGGCTATGCCAGTTATTCAGAATTGGTGGCAGACCCCAATCTGGACGGTATCTATATTGCGACCCCACAAAACTTTCATGTAGAACATACTATTTTGGCATTAGATGCCGGGAAACCGGTGCTATGTGAAAAACCATTTGCCATCAATACGAGTGAGGTAGAATTAATGGTTAAGACGGCAACTCAAAATCAATTAACTCTCATTGAAGCAATGTGGACTCGATTTTTACCTCATATAGAAATAGTACGTAAAATTATTAATAGTAATGTTCTTGGCAATATTCATACCCTACAAGCAGATCATGGACAACGTCTATCAGAATCTAATAAGCCTCGTCTTTGGGATCCTGCGCTTGGTGGTGGCGCATTGCTTGATCTCGGGATTTATGTGGTTTCGTTTGCACATTTAATCCTTGGAGTTCCAGATAAGATTACAGCTAAATCAAATTTTACTGATAAAGGTGTAGATGAACAAACATCTGCAATTTTTGAATATAAGAATGGCGCTCAAGCCATATTAAATACAACATTAAGGAACTCTACACCCTGCCGAGCAGTTATCTCTGGTGTTAATGGATGGTTAGAGATTGATCGTACCTTTTATAATCCAGCTGCAATGCGGGTTGTGCTTAATGATGGGACTAAAACCGAATATCCAAATAACTATAAAGGGCATGGATTACGCGAGCAGGCAATAGAATTCTCCCGTTGTGTTGGATCAAAGTTAATAGAATCACCGCTTATGCCACATGAAGAAAGTATTGCTGTAATGAGATCGATGGATAAAATTAGAGAGCAAATCGGGCTTCATTATCCAAATGAAAAATTGTAATTTATATAAATTAAGTTATAAAGCTTCTCGGGCTTAACAGGCCATTTATTTTTTAATGGTTTGAATGATTAGACTCGAATTCGTGAGTTCCTACTGCTCAATCAAAGTCTTTGAATCCAGAAAATTATTAGAAGAATATTCTTTAATTTGCTTTATAACTTGATCAGATTCAAATTGAATATCAAACTCATCAATATAACCAATTGGCTTTCCATTCTCATCTGAGACAATGAAAAACCCATCTCTATATAATGGCAGAATATTGATTGTATCTTCTTTTTTAATTATTTGAATAATATCGGATGTGACCGATGGGTATTGCAATATATTTGCGTTGAAAAGTGTTATTGCAGGTTGAATCTTTTCTTTGGCCAGTAGTTCATTTAATCTGTCCAAATCGTATTCTCGTATTTTAGAATAATTCTTATTGTTTAAAGATGATGTAGCTGTTGGATCGATAGGGAAATCGCTAATTGTTGCCGGTTCCAAATCAAAATCACCATCAATCGTTGAGGTGATCTTCTGCATTCCATCTATAGTTAAGATTTCACCACTAATTGGGTTTTGAACTTCAAATCTACCTGTTTTTCCAATAAATACTGCTACGCCTTTAGATTGATCTAATTTTACCGCAAAAACAGTCCCTTTTACAGAAGCGATACCAAACGAAGTTTTTACATGAAATAAACGATTTTTCACAATATTTATATCGTTAATTATGGTCCCATTAACAAGGTTAATCTCATCTGATGAATTATATTGATTTAACTGAAAGACTGTGTTTTCTCGTATTTTAATAATTGATTTTGAATCAATATATTGAATGGCTGAAAATGAAGGCGATTGACCAGTTCTGATAGAGTCTCTATTGTAAATATTTTCACTTAGATATGCGTCGGTAAAATTAATGTTATCAATATGCTTGATATTTACATTGCCATCCAATTTCATAAAATTTGCAAGTGAGTATCGTATTTCAGGGCCTAAAACACTCTTTTCCCATTTTATAAAAACTTTGAAAATATTATTTTTGGGTTCTGCATAAGCTAAAAAACCAACACCTGTGAAGAGTTGTTTATCTTGGAATGTTATATTTGAAGTTGAAAATAAAAGATAGTTATTAACATTAAAGTTCTCGTTAAGAAATTGTTGAACTCTAACCTGTGAAATATTTGATTTTTGAGAAATGATATAATTTTCGGCACTATTTTTTAGCTGTTTTTGAGATGGGTTTAGCCATGTAACTATAAAAAGTGCCACAAAAAGTAAAGTGGCCGTATTTCTATTAAAGAATAAAGTTGAAAAGCGACTATTTTTGGTCAATTCTTTACAATAAATCTATTTTTAGATATGTCGATGATTTTTCCGAGTCTATCTTCTGAAGAAAAATTGATCAAATCAACGTCTGCATAACCTAAGGGGCCAGTACCAATCCTACCAATGATTACGAATCCAAAACGGTAAATTGGATAAACAATAAATCTTTCGTCCCCAGAAATAGAGGATACCACGTCTGAATCCGTATCAGGAAAATAATGTAGAGGAATGTCACCCATCATCGGTGTCTCTAGGTACGTCACGAGCGATTCACGTTTGATTATATCAAATGCAATATTAAAATCATAATCTCTAGTTTTATCATAATTTTTGGGAGGTTTAGGAACGGAAGGGCTTATTGCAGTTATTGTTATTTTTGGTTTAGGGGTGGTTTTAATTATTTTCTTAATCTTATTAATTGCCGGAATTACTTTTTTAGCAGGAGATTTCTCAAGTGGTAGTACTACCAATTCTTCTGTGAGCCCAATCATAAAATCAAAATCATTTGCCAGCGACCAGATTAATTGCCCAATATTTGTTGAAAATAATTTCTGTTCTTTTATCATTCTTAAGCTTAAACCGCTTAATTCATTTATTACGGTTGCTTGTCCCTCAATTGTTACAAATTGATCTTGTCCTTTATCAAAGGATAAATTCATTAAGGCAGAATGTCGCTTCTCAATCGTCACTTTAGAATTTTGCGATACAAAATCTGTTGATTTTGATGAACGCATTATGTTAACATGGATTTTACCTTTTTTCATCTTATACAAATTGCGCATATTATTAAATATTAACTGTGCGTTTGTGTTATCATACATCACCACAATTGAATTATCATTATTAAGGACAAAACTAATAAAAGATGGATATTCCCCTACGGTAATTTGGTCACCATTTTTAATAATTTTCCCAGGATAAAGCTTTTCTTTTGATTCCAAATCACCTTTCGATACAATGTTTACATTTCCATTTTGAACCAAAATTCGTCCAATATAATCTGGATTTACAGAAACCTCTCTTAATTGATTATCTGTTAAATTTTCAACCGTAGAATCCAATTCCGTTATAATTTGATTTGCTTCATCTAATATTGGTATCTTAGTCGAGTCAACTGTATCTTCCTCTGTTGGGCTAGGTGCTATTTCACTTAAAGATTCTCTAGTTGTTTGGGATCTTGAAGATTCATTATTTATAGAATTTAATAAAACCTTATTGTTTAGGATCAATAATAGAAAGAAAACAATAATAATAAGAAAAATTCCTAAGATAGTGAAATCTCTCTTTTTTACTTCTGGAACTTGTACTGGGTTTTGACTCGAAATAAACTTTCCAGAATCTTTATCTCTATGTTTTTGTTTTTTTGTGGTCATTTTAGTAATAACATTTTTTTAATTGATTGATTGTTATTTGTTTTTAGGACGTAAAAATAAGTACCTGTTGCAACCTGACTACCATATTGATTTGTACCGTTCCATCTTACATTATATTTACCTGCCCATTGTTCAGAGTTTACTAGCGTAATTACTTCTTGACCAATAATATTGTATATGACGAGCCGTACATTTCCGTTTTTTGGGATTTCGTATTTAATGGTTGTAATAGGATTGAAAGGATTTGGATAATTTTCATTTAGCACGAAACGTTTGGGTATCATATTTGTTAGCTCAGCGATTTTTGCCTCGACCCATGAATGATCACCGTATATTAAATAAATTCGCTTACCAAGGTCGGTTTTATTCTTGTTCTTTAGCTGATGTTTACTTTCCTCGATAAGATTAAATCTTTCCTGATTAGATAAATCAAATAATATTAACTCATGGTCTTCTTTTAAGTCACCTCGAACATCAACTTCAATATTGATGAGTTCTTCTTTGGCTTTTAATAAGCCGTACCACAAACCTTCATCTTGATCAAGCGTACGAATATCATCGCGCAAAGGATATTCAGTTCCATTGGCTGCATGTTTATATACCCAGTCAAATCGAATACGATAGTCGCCGTCAGGGGTATATGGTTCTGCTGGATTGTCAAATTCATCGTATTCATTCAGTGCCTGCGGATGAAATCCTGCATTATTATTAACATCTGCATCTCTTTCAGTATAGAAGTCAACTTTGACATTCCATTCACCTTCTTCCTTAAATGAATAAATTCCATTATAAAGATTAGCAATTTGGCCTCCGGAAGAGCTGAGTGATGTAACACCAACTCGGAAAGTGCGTGTCGTATCTGCTTTATTACATATGATATAGCCGCCAAAGGATTGTACAGTATCAATCACAGTTGACCAGGCATTTTCACCTGTATAGGTTAATGGACCACAATATTCAATTTGACTCACATCATCAATAAAAAATGGAAATGGATATGGGTTTCCTACAAAATTCCATCCAGGCTTAAGTACCCATTCCAAGGTGTCTACGTTTTCAATAATTCCAGAACCGAGTGAAAAATCACAAACTGGATCACCTTTTTTGTAGATAAAATAACTTTTGCCAGGTTCAATTGAAGTTGCTTCAACGGATTGTCCATCCTCATAGGTATAAACAACAAACGCTTTACCATCAATTTCCCCAAAACTGTTATAGAATACTGACTTGATATCACTGGCATCTAAATTACTCGGGATGGATATCAGTACCCACGTATCTCCTGGTATGCATTCATCGATTGAAATTGTACCCTCTGGTATCTTTATAGGTATGCTTGACAGACCAGATTCGGCGCCAAATCCAAGTATATCTTTAGCTTTAAAATAATATTGTAATCCATTAGGTGTGATCAAATCCTTGTCAATTAATTGTTCCACATCAATATAACGTTTACCCGTACTGATTTCATTAATAGCACTTGATTGTGCATTAATATCATAGAGCATAAATGCTTGAAAGTTTTTCTTTCCTCCTTCGGCTACGTGGAGGGAGACATCATAAAGAGGTATCGAATCTTTTACAGAAGCTGAGATCATAACGTCATCGACTTTGTAAATAAGTGTGTCTTTATCTGTGGCAACATTATAAATATCCGGGGGTAATTGATCTTGATCAACATTAATAATTACTGTTGCAGTATCACAAAGTTCTGTTTCATCACAGATTGTATATACCAGCGAATCCTCTCCAAAAAACATTTGCAAACCACTATAATCGATTATCAATAAGGAGTCATTATAAATTGAGGCGAGAGCACCGGCATAAGTTGGTATGGTTGTAGCAGATCCAGATGTATTATTTCCATAAATTCTAAGGCTTGATATTTCAATGTCATTTTCAATGTCATAATCATTGCGGAGTATGTTAATTGTATCCGCATTGGTTTGAAAAATTGTGATTGAATCGGCAAATGCGAGTGGTGCATCTGGTACGCTCACAATATTGACCGTTACAACCGCAGTGGCAACATTGCCGGCCTTATCTGTTACACAATATTTAAAGGTATAATATCCGTAGTAATCTGCTTCTGGATTAACTTGAATTTCTGGTGGTGCCGAGTTGATTTCCGTATCTTTCTTAAGTGTATCTGCGGTTTCTCCCGGCAATGATATATATCCATAATTGGGCTCATCGCAAAGAGTATATATCAACGTATCGCCATCGGCATCGAAGGCAATCAGTTCGAAATCAAGTGGTATATCTTCAAACAGAAATAAATTTATAGTATCCTGAGAGGTTGTAAATATTATGGGTGGGTCCTCGACAGGTGTAACCTCGATAACGAGTATAGCACTATCAATAAGGCCTGTCTCATCTGCAACACTATAAATCAATTTATCGGTTCCATAATAATCGGGGGCAGATACTACCGCCACTGTGCTGGAAGTATCAACAAAGGCGCTATTGCTATTGTTGTTAAACTCGCCAAAAAACGATGTGATAATAGATAGACTGGAAGGTGATAAATCACCATCCTCATCAGTATCATTGTTGAGTACATTTACTAGTGTGTCCCCATAATCTTCTACAAACCTGATGGTATCGTTTAATGCTATAGGCTTACGGCCTTTTTTGACCGTTACATATATTATCCCGGTATTACTCAGTGAGGTAGTGTCACTGATCTCATATTCTATAGAATCAAGTCCGACATATTCAGGAACGGAACTGTAGTTTAGTACAACAACAAGAGTTGTATCCGTTCTTATGCCCGACACTCCCGGGCCACTATTTGAATTGATTTTCAGTGTGGTTACCAGTAAGTCACCATCAGGATCAGATATGAATGGCGATATATCCAGATCATAAATCAGGCCAGCGCCCACAACAATATTAACGTTTTCAGCATTGGGCGGATCGGGTAGACTATTGATATTAATGGTGAAAACAGCACTGTCAGTGAACTCACCATCATTTGCACTGTAGCCAAAATTAACTGAACCATATTCGTTTTCATTGGGAGTATAAATAATATTTTGGTTAACATTGAAAATATTATCACCAGTATTTATAAATCCAGTTTTTGTTGTGCCATCGTTTGTCTGATATAATAATCCGGCACTGGGCAGATAGGTGGCGGCAAAGGTCATTGGGTCATTCTCCGGATCAGTACCAGTTACCACTATGGTTTTAGTCTCATCTTCATCAATAGTAATTGTGTCATTACTTACAATGGGTGGATCATTTACTTTGTCTATGATAAACCGAACTTTACCATCATTACTGGATATAAATGGATCAGAGGCATTGAAAAGAATTGAATCATTACCAAAGAAATCCACATTTGGTTTGTAAATAAGACTATTTCCATTACCAGTTATACCTGATGGAAAATTGACAATTAGAGTGCCATCGCTCTGCGTTAATATGCCATTTATTGGTAGTGATAATACCGTAAAAATAATGGTATCGCCCTCGACATCGGAACCTTCTAATAAGAATACTTGCGTCGAATCTTCTTTTATTTGGAATTGCTCGCTTACGACAATCGGTGAATCATTGACTGGATTTATGGTGATGGTAAGCGTGTCCAACACAGTTTTACCGTTCGATGTACCCTCTATAATAAGATTGACAACACCATTTTTATTTTCTTGATAATTAATAACTAAGTTAGAGCCCTGAATGCTGACCACGGCATCAGTAAGATTATCATTGGATTGAACTCTCACAGTTATTGAATCATCGGCATTGTCAATATCGGTAAAAACATCGGTGAGTGAAATAATACTACTATCTGCATCTTCATCCACGCTTATATCATCTATAGCGTTCGCCACAGTTGGGGCATCATCAACTGGATTCACAGTTACCATCAAAGTGTCATTTACTGTTTTTCCATTTGATGTACCTTCAATCACTATCAATGCAAATCCGGATGAGTCAGGCTGAGAAATAAGCTTTAGATCATTCCCAACTAACGTGTATGAGATTAAATCTGTCTTGCTATTTGATAACATAGCCTCGGTGATTTTCGTATCATCATTGTCAATGTCGGTAAATACTAAGCTCAGATCAACCAAAGATGTATCCGCATCTTCATTTACAGTCAAATCGCTAATTGCGTTGGCCACGGTAGGCGCATCATCTATCGGATTGACTTTCACAACAATCGTATCATCAACCGTCAAATTATTTGAAGTTGCACGATAAATAATAATAATGCTATCCGCTCCAGTGTTCTGATCATCCTGGAAATCTAAGGTTAGTGTTTTCCCAGAAAGGGAAGAGGAAACAATAGATTCGTCTCCTTTTGAAATAAATGAAAATGTTATGTTGGCATTTTCGTTGTCAATATCATCAA
>Ga0302133_10000114_pt1 | contig 43351 bp, 36 predicted proteins | sample CB9_331_MG_FD_203121 | JGI IMG/M metagenome (GOLD analysis project Ga0302133, IMG submission 203121) | Marine microbial communities from Western Arctic Ocean, Canada - CB9_33.1 | ecosystem: Environmental > Aquatic > Marine > Oceanic | place: Canada: Western Arctic Ocean | collected 2017-09-19 | reverse complement strand
GGCCCTTTCGTATCCGTGGGCCTGTTCGTATCTGTCGCAACAAGTGCTAGTGCTATCTTCCACGCCAGCTAAGGCGAAGAGGGCTTGCATGGCAGGCGACTGAGCCGAGCTGCGATGGAAAGTGGCGGCGCATGCCGCATCCTCGGCACGCTGGGCCTCGTCAGAGAGTCCACCGACACGTCAGCGCGAGCATCTCTGGCACTGATGAAGGCCGAGCTCGGTCAGAAGACCTCTGGATCTTTTTCCGACAGCGAGGGCGAGCTTGGGCCCGCCGAGCGTCGATCCACCATCACTGAGTTCGATGACCTGGCGAATCACGAGGCAACCAGCGTGAAGCAGTCAACTGGTGTCGCCAAGCAAGCGAGAACTGCCGGCTCCGAGTCGCGGAGTCTCCCCCTCGACTCCCTCGCGAGCGATAGCGAAAAGCACCAACGAATTCTGAGGTTCATCGAAAAACGTTTGGGCACATCCTGATACCATGCGCATCGCGGAAATGCGAGATTCATCCGGAGGTAGGACATGCTTTCACAGGCAATGAACGACCGTCTGACCAGAGTGGGCCCAGGGACACCTATGGGCACGCTGATGCGCCGGTACTGGCAACCGATCGCTGGTAGCGCCCAACTGTCGGAAGAGAATCCGACGAAAGAGATTCGCCTGCTGGGTGAGGAACTCGTCCTGTTCAGGAGTGCGGCGGGCAAGCTTGGCCTGATCGAGCCGTCCTGTCCCCACCGCAAGGCCAACCTGTCCTACGGCGTACCGGAGCCTGAAGGTATCCGTTGCGCTTACCACGGATGGTTGTTCGACGAGGCCGGCAACTGCGTCGATCAGCCTTCGGAGCCTGCAGGCAGCCGATTCAAAGACAAGGTCAAGCTCAAGGCTTACAAGGTCGAAGAGCTTGGCGGGATTATCTTCGGCTATATGGGGCCAGAGCCCGCGCCCTTGCTCCCCCGGTGGGACGTCCTCACCTGGGATGGCTTCCGCGAAACCACTATCACCGAGCTCCCTTGCAACTGGCTCCAGTGCCAGGAGAACTCGCTGGACCCGCTCCACTTTCAGTGGCTCCACCGCTACTTCGGTGGCTACATGATGAACCGCTTCAAGCCCGCCGCTGAGCGCGACGAGTGGAACGCCATCACGAGCTCCAAGGGTGCAGACCACAAGAAGATCGGTTTTGACATCGTGCCGTACGGCGTGATTAAGCGCCGCCTCGTCGGTGACGAGACCGAGGATTCTGAGTTCTGGCGTATCGGGCACCCCGTGCTATTCCCCAACATTCTTCGCGTTGCCCACGGGATGCAGTTCCGTACCCCGATCGACGACACGCATACGCTGCACGTGACCATGCAGTTCCGCCCCTACAAGGACGGCGAGGAGCGCCAGGCCGAGGTGCCCACGCACCTTCCTCCGCTGTACGACGAGAAGGGCAGGATCAGGGCTGATGGCGTTCTGCCGCAGGATCAGTTGGCGTGGGTCATCCAGGGCCCGATTAGCGATCGCACCACGGAGCGCCTGGGTGTCACCGACGTTGGCATCATCATGTACCGACGTATGCTGGATGAGCAGGCCAGGGTCGTCGAGGAGGGTGGAGAGCCCATCAACATCCATCGTGATCCGTCTGAGAACGAGATCATTGTCCTTCCCTGCGAGTACTTCCCGTACCCCGGTTATGAAGGCACAGGCGGACCGTTCAAGGATCAGCCCGTCCGTGAGCCGGATGTCATGGCCATCCTCTCTGGCGATGGCGTTGATCGTCAGGAATTCGAGGGAGCACCAAAAATGTCGGGTGAGGAGCGCTACTCCTTCAAATAGCGGATCGAGCCAATGAGAATGGAGAGGCCCGCTGGAGTTCCTGCGGGCCTCTTGCGTATTCCCCCTGAACGGCACCGTTGCCAGGCAGAGGCGAAACCTGCTACCTTTCGTGGTACACACGGTACCGAGTGCAGAGGCTCCTCTCCCAGGTATTCAAGAAATCTGGAAGGGGAGTTATCCTATTGCTCCACTTTGCGCTTGCAACCCCTCTAGGAGTCACTAGTGGCCGGAGTCTTCAAAGGTAAACCTTTCGGCCTATACCGGCCGGAATTCGAGCACGCTGCCTGCGGTGTTGGCGTCGTAGCCAATACAAAGGGCGTCAGTTCCCACGACGTCATCGAGCGCGGAATCGAAGTGCTTGTTAACCTGGCGCATCGTGGCGCAGCTGGAGCCGACCCTGAGACGGGCGATGGCGCAGGCATCCTTATGCAGATGCCCGACGCGTTATTCCGCAGCGATTCCGCCGGGCTTGGCTTCGAGCTGCCACCGCTCCACGAATACGCCGTAGGTATGGCATTCCTTCCCAAAGATGACGCCGATCGCCTCCAGTGTGAGCATTGGATCGAAGGAACCGTCGTTGGTGAGGGGCAACGCTTCCTCGGGTGGCGCGATGTCCCCGTCGACCCATCGGCCATCGGCCACGTCGCTCGCGACTGCCAGCCCGCGATTCGTCAGTTCTTCGTCGGCAAGGGCGACGGTATCAGCGACGAGGCAGCGTTCGACCGCAAGCTTTTCGTCATTCGCAAGATCATCGAGCATGGGGTCGAAGACGCCAATTTGGAAGACCCCGATGAGTTTTACATCTGCAGCCTCTCGCCCAAAATCCTTGTCTACAAAGGCCTTCTGATGGCCTACCAGGTCAAGGACTTTTACAAGGACCTGGCCGATCCCGCGTTCAGTTCCTCGTTTGCCCTCGTTCACTCGCGCTTCAGCACCAACACCTTGGGTTCGTGGAAGCTCGCGCACCCCTATCGCTACATCGTCCACAATGGCGAGATTAACACCGTGCGCGGCAACACCAACTGGATGACCGCCCGCGAACGAAGCATGTCGTCGCCCGAATTCGGCGACGACCTTCAGAAGCTGTTCCCCGTCATTTCGCCTGGCCAGAGTGACACTGCCAGTCTCGACAATGCCTACGAACTCATGCTCCATACCGGTAGGCCGTTACATCACGTCATGATGTTGCTCATGCCCGAAGCCACCGGCGAGCGCGTCCAGATGTCCCAGGAGAAGCGCGACTTCTACGAGTACCACGCTTGCATGATGGAGCCGTGGGACGGCCCCGCGCTCGTCGCTTTCACCGACGGCACCCGCGTCGGCGCCGTACTCGACCGGAACGGCCTACGGCCGTTCCGGTACTTCGTCACCGACGACGACCTGTTGGTGATGGCATCCGAAACCGGCGTCGCCGAGACCGACCCCAGCAAAGTGCTCTACCGCCAACGCATCTATCCGGGCCGCATGTTCTTGCTGGACCCAGAGCGCGGCGGCATCGTGGACGATGAAACCATCAAGCATGAGCTGTCTGCGGCACAGCCGTACGGTGACTGGCTCAAGCAGAACATGGTCTATCTCAATGACCTCGCCGACGCCGGTGCTCACCACGAGCAGATGGACCGCGAAGAGCTCGTCGACCTCCAGCAGGCCTTCGGCTACACGCAAGAAGATCTGCGGATGCTCTTGGAGCCCATGGCACTCAACGGAGTAGAGCCAACTGGCTCAATGGGCAACGACGTCCCCCTCGCAGCGCTATCGGACATGCCGCAACCGTTGTTCCGCTACTTTAAGCAGATGTTCGCCCAGGTCAGCAACCCGCCACTAGACGGCATTCGCGAGGAACTCGTCACCGCCGTCGATGTGCGCTTGGGAGCCCAGCGGAACATCTTCGATGAAACGCCGGAGCACGCCCGCCAGCTCAAACTGGACGGCCCCCTGCTCACCGACGAAGATCTCGCCAAGATCAAGGCGGTCAACGTCGAGGGAATTAAGCCGGTCACTCTCTCCACGTTGTTCCGCGTGGACACTGACGAGGGCGAGCTCGAGAGGGCTATGGAGGCCCTCTGCGTTGAAGTGGATCAAGCCCTGGCAGACGGCGCATCGATCATCATTCTCTCGGACCGTGGCGTCGACGCACAGCATGCCCCGATTCCAAGCCTCTTGGCGACTGCTGGAATCCACCACCACCTGGTTCGCCACGGTACGCGCACCAAGGTTGGCCTGGTGGTTGAATCCGGCGAACCCCGAGAAACACCGCACCTCGCCGCCCTCATTGGCTATGGCGCCAACGCGGTCAATCCCTACCTTGCGTTCCAAACGCTGGGCGAACTCGTCGACGATGGCGTCTTCCCCGCCTCCATCGACTTCAAGACCGCCCAGCAGAACTTCATCAAGGCCTCCTATAAAGGCCTCGTGAAGGTCACCGCCAAAATGGGTATCTCGACGGTCCACAGCTACCACGGTGCCCAGATCTTCGAGGCGGTCGGCCTCAGCCAGCGCCTCGTCGACAAATACTTCACGTGGACCCCGTCACGCATCGGTGGTATCGACATCGACGTCATTGAAGAGGACGCGCGTAAGTGGCATGCCGACGCATTCCCTGAGGCTGACGTGCCTGCCAATCCGGACCTGCCCTCAGGCGGTTTCTACTCGTGGCGCCGTGACGGTGAGTACCATATGTGGAACCCGGACACCGTCGCCAAGCTCCAGTACGCGGCTCAGATGAACGACCTTGCTTCCTACCGTGCCTTCGCTGAGCTTGCGAATACCTACGAGCAGCGCGCATGCACCATTCGTGGCTTGCTCTCGTTCAAGGACGCCAGCGACCCGATAGACATCAGCGAGGTGGAGCCCGCCTCGGAGATTGTGAAGCGTTTCGCAACGGGCGCCATCTCGCTCGGTTCCATCAGCCGTGAGGCCCATGAGAGCCTCGCCATTGCTATGAACCGCATCGGCGCGCGGAGCAACTCAGGTGAAGGCGGCGAGGACTACCATCGCTACGTTCCTGACGCCAACGGCGACCGCCGCTTCAGCGCTATCAAGCAGGTCGCATCGGGGCGCTTCGGCGTCACCACCAACTACCTGGTCAACGCCACTGACCTCCAGATTAAGATGGCCCAGGGGGCCAAGCCTGGCGAAGGTGGCCAACTGCCTGGTCACAAGGTGGACAAGTACATCGGCTGGGTGCGTCATTCAACCCCCGGAGTCGAACTCATCTCCCCGCCTCCTCACCACGACATCTACTCCATCGAGGACCTAGCGCAGCTGATCCATGATCTCAAGAACGTGAATTCGGACGCCAGAATCCACGTGAAGCTTGTTGCCGAAGTCGGTGTAGGCACCATCGCGGCTGGCGTGTCCAAAGCGCACGGTGACGTCGTCCTCATCAGCGGTGATACTGGCGGCACGGGCGCCTCGCCTGAATCGTCCATCAAGTACGCCGGCCTGCCATGGGAGCTCGGCCTTGCCGAGACTCAGCAGGTCCTGGTTGCCAACGACCTGCGTGGCCGGATCGTCGTCCAGACCGATGGCCAAATCAAAACCGGCCGCGACGTAGCCGTCGCAATCCTCCTCGGTGCTGACGAACTCGGTATCGCCACCGCATCGTTGGTGACCCAGGGCTGCATCATGCTCCGCAAGTGCCATCTGAACACCTGTTCCGTTGGCATCGCGACCCAGGACCCTGAGCTTCGCCAACGGTTTACAGGCGATCCGCAGCACCTCATCAACTACTTCATGTTCGTCGCGGAAGACCTTCGTGAAATCATGGCCAGCCTTGGTTTCAGGACTGTCGCCGACATGATTGGGCGCGCCGACAAGCTGGAGACCAGCGAGGCCGTTGCCCACTGGAAGAAGACACGTGGCATGGATCTCGCACCGCTCCTCGCGATTGCGGACGTGCCCGATACGGTCGCCCGCCACAACGTGACCGTGCAAGATCACGGGCTGGAAAGAGCGCTTGACCAACAGCTGATTGAACGCGCTCGAGAGGCTATCGCCGGCGAGGTGCCAATCGAGTTCTCGTTGCCTATCAACAACTCCAACCGCACCGTTGGCGCCATGCTGAGCGGCCGGATCGCGAAGCAGTACGGTGAAGAGGGCCTGCCGTTCGACACCATTCAGGTGAACTTCACCGGCTCAGCGGGCCAGAGCTTCGCGGCGTTCCTCGTGAAAGGCGTCAACTTCAGCCTTGAGGGCGACTCCAACGACTACTTTGGCAAGGGGATGTCCGGCGGCCGGATCGTGGTCGTGCCCCCCAAAGAGGCGAAATACGTCCCCGAGGACAACGTCATCATCGGCAACGTTGCACTCTATGGTGCGACAGGCGGTGAAGTGTTCATCCGCGGTATCGGTGGCGAGCGTTTCGGTGTCCGAAATAGCGGCGCACTTGCGGTCATCGAGGGCATTGGCGACCACGGTTGCGAGTACATGACCAATGGCCGTGTCGTCGTACTCGGCCCCGTCGGGCGCAATTTCGCTGCAGGCATGAGCGGCGGCCTCGCCTATGTCCTGGACGAAGCGGGCTGCTTCGAGAGCCTCTGTAACCAGGAGATGGTCGACCTTGAGAGGGTCGTCAATCCGGAAGACATCCATGAGCTGCGCGGCCTCATCCAGAAACACCTCAGATACACCGGCAGCGCGAACGCAAACCGCGCGCTGGACGAGTGGGACGACATGCTGCCTAAGTTCGTCAAGGTCTACCCACGGGACTACCGCAGGGTGGTTGACGCTCAGAAGCGTGCCAACCAGGAGTTCGCAACCAGTGGGTAAAATTACAGGATTCCTCGATTTTCACCGGGAGCCCCCGGAACGTCGGCCAGTCAACCAGCGCCTTCAGGACTACCAGGAGATCTACGATCCCTGGCCCGAAGAGGCGACGCGGGACCAGGGCGCAAGGTGCATGAACTGCGCTCTGCCCTTCTGCCACGGTGGTTGTCCCCTGGGGAACCTGATTCCAGACTGGAACGACCTGGTCTACAAGGGACGTTGGAAGGAAGCGCTCGCAGCGCTGCACACCACCAACAACTTTCCCGAGTTCACGGGTCGTATCTGCCCTGCGCCATGCGAGGCATCCTGTGTCCTCGCTATCAACGAGCAGCCCGTGGCCATTGAGTACATCGAAAAGGCCATCTCGGACAAGGGCTACGACGAGGGCTGGATTGCGCCTAACCCGCCCACGAAGCGCACGGGCAAAAAGGTCGCCGTTGTCGGTTCTGGCCCTTCGGGGATGGCCGCAGCCGACCAGCTGAACCGAGCTGGTCACACCGTGACCGTTTTCGAACGCAGCGAGTACATCGGTGGCTTGCTCACCCTCGGTATCCCCGACTTCAAGCTGGACAAGCAAGTGATCGAGCGCCGCGTAGACCTCATGAAGGCTGAAGGTGTTCAGTTCCAGACCAGCACCAACGTTGGAGAGGACTTCCCGGCCGAAGATCTACTCGACACCTACGACTCGGTTTGCCTCACGGGCGGATCGACCATCCCTCGGCGCCTCGGCATTGAAGGCGAGGACCTGGCCGGTGTCCACGTCGCGATGGACTACCTGACGCAGCAGAACCGCGTGAACCGTGGGCAGCCCACCGGTGCGAACGACCGCATCGACGCCGCTGGCAAGGCAGTGGTGATCCTCGGCGGTGGCGACACTGGCGCGGACTGCCTCGGTACGGCTCACCGCCAGGGGGCAGAGGTCATCTACCAGTACGAGCTGCTGCCAGAGCCAGCCAAGGAGCGTCCCGCGACGAACCCCTGGCCTTACTGGCCGTTGATCCTCAGGACATCCGCCGCCCATGAGGAAGGTGGTATCCGCGACTACAGCATTCTTACGAAGCGCTTTTCGGGCAGCAACGGCAAGCTTGAAAAGCTGCACGCCGTCCGTATCGAGTGGGAACGTGATGAGTCGGGCCGCATGAACATGAAAGAGATACCCGGCACGGAGTTCGACCTCCAGGCGGGTCTGGTGTTCCTCGCCCTTGGTTTCCTCCACCCCCAGCATGAAGGTATGCTCGAGCAACTCGGCGTCGAGCTTGACTCTCGAGGCAACGTTCGCGCCGACGCCAACAAGATGACTAGCGTCCCGGGCGTGTTCACCGCGGGTGACATGACCCGCGGACAATCTCTCGTGGTGTGGGCCATCGCCGAGGGCCGACAGGCCGCCCACTGTATCGACGCGTACCTCATGGGGTCCAGTAAGCTTCCCAGTGTGAACCTTCGTACGCTCGCGTAGGCCAAACCAGTACCAGAGACGAAAACGATCTGCGATTAATCGCAGATCGTTTTCGTTATTGCTCGCGGGGGGCGTTCATTGGGTATAGTATCGCCACGAACCACTCGTTATAGACCGAGGAGCGATCAATGGTACTTGAAAGAGACCTAGAAACAACCGAACCGCTGCCCTACTTAGGTAGGAGTGTCCGTGTTGTTGGAGACTACGCATCTGTTGATGCAGCCGAGACGCCTCACGAGAAGAACAAGCGAGGCGAGCTAGGTAAACCGCTGTTCAACTGGTATTTCAATCGGACATCCCAAGACCCGCTTGGACGAACGGCAACAGCCAGCTCAGCCGTTGATCGTCGTAACACCATCGAGCACGTCATCGCGCACGCCCCCCGCGGCAAGATCAATCCAGACCGCGTCGAAGTAACTGATCCCGCTGCTATGACCGCTCACATCAAACGGGTCGCCAAGTATCTCGGCGCATCCGACGTCGGTATCGTCCGCGTCCACCCATCTTTCCTGTACACCGAAGGCCGCTATCCCGAGGACGGCACTGGTACCAGCGGGCCTAGCCAGCAGCCCGCGACCGCGGCCCAGACCGCAGCGCGCTATCCCTATGCCATCGCGCTGGTTCACGCGTGGGACTATGATATGGGGCGCGCCCACCGCCATCGCATTGGTGACGCCGCATACCATTTCGGCGCCGAGAAACTGCGGGCAACGTACGCCAACCTCGCTGCCTACATCCGTGAACTCGGATACTCGGTCGCGACCCGCGTTGCTACGCCGACCCCGACCGCCCTTGCCGCTGGCCTAGGCGAAATGGGGCGCCACGGCATGTTGATCACCGAGCGATTCGGCGCACGCGTGCATCTCGGGGATCCGATTCTCACCGACATGCCTTTGGTTTCGGGCGAGCCTCTCGACATCGGCGTGGCAGATTTCTGCAAAATCTGTCAGAAGTGCGCGAACACCTGCCCCACCAACAGCATCACAGCCGAAGGCAAATCGGTGGTCAATGGTGTCGAGAAATACAAGATCAACTGGGCGACCTGCTACCGCCTGCGGCCCCACGTTATGCAGTACTGGGAGAGTTGCCTCACCTGCGTCACGGTGTGTCCGTACACGAAACCCAACGTCTGGTGGAGGGCTGTAGCCATCCAGGCGCTCAAGCGTACGCCCAAACCCATGCGCGGCTTGACCACGCGAGCCCTCAAGTGGACCGACGACAAGTTCTGGGGAAAGCTTCCCCGTCGCCGGGTTCGTTGGATGAGCTACGACTCCGGTCACCTGACGCTTCCCGACGGCACCGTGCAGCCCGTGGACGAGAAGACGGGGCATTACTACCCGCTGAAAGAGAACACCCGGCGGTTCGATATCTTGAAAGAGAAACTCAAGGCGAAGAAGTAGACATGCAGTTCCTGAACAAGCTGCTGCGCCGCTCGCCGAAAGATCCCTACTGGGACAGGTTCATCAACGGTAAGCCCTCTGACCCGCTGAACGAAACATCTGAAGCGTATCGGACGGCAGATGCAGGGAATGTGTACCCGGTAAAGGCTGAAATTCCTGGGCCACCCCGTATGGCCCACGACCTGGCCGAGCTCGCCGTATTCATGGGCGCCACCGCGTTAGCGGTCGCACCGACAAATGCTGCCGCGTTGCTTGCCTTCGATGGCAAGTCCGATGGCACCGGCGATTTGCCGTTCACGTTAATGATCGCGGTGCCTGCTGAGGCTGACCCCGAGAAGTCGCCCGGGATAGGGGGCCAGCATGCTCGCCGCGTCTCCGCGATGGTCAACCACAGCGTCGCGTCGTACATTCGTGAACTCGGATATCAAGCCATCGTCTGCCCGGTCGGCGTCGACCCAACGGCCGCCGCCGCGTTGGCGCGGCCCACTAAATCGTTCGTGGGCGACGCTGTGCTGACGGATCTACCCGTCGCCCTCGGCCCGCAGGAGGTGTAGCGCATGGGGATGCAACGTGATTTCTCGAGCTACGTCATTACCGACCCCTGTCAGGGCGTCAAGGACGCAACATGCACCGAGGTCTGCCCCGTGGACTGCATCGAGTCTTCCGACGACGAGTCCCAGTTCTTCATCAACCCCGAATTGTGCATCGTTTGTGAGCAATGCGTGCTAGTCTGCCCCGTCGACGCCATTTTCCTCGAGCACGAGGTTCCTGAGCAGTGGCGCGGCTCGATCGAGCGTAACGCCGCATTCTTCAAGGAAGCAGTCGAGGCACAGCCTCTGATCAGTGAGGAAGAAGCCCGCGCACTGATTGGGCGTGCCGCAGCCAGAGCCAGCGAGCTCGGCGTCGATGTGGCTATTGCCGTGGTCGACCGCGAGGGTAACGACGTAGCGGCGGATCTCGCAGGATTGCCACCGCTGGACGCAGCCCTGGCCGCGCAGAACAAGGCTTACAGTGCCGCTCTCATGGAGCGTTCAACGTCGGACTTGAACCAGCGTATGGCGAGCGGCGCGCGCGACGTGGTCGACCGCTCACGGCTCGTCCTCGAGGCGGGAGGCATCCCGTTCGGCCGACCGTACGTGGTTGCGGGCCTCGGCGTTTCCGGCGCCACCCCCGAACAGAATCACGAGTGCGCCCGCGCTGCCTTGGCCCCGTAGCCACCGTCCGCCGGTTATACGTGAATGGGCACTCAGCTAACCTCGGGGGCCGAAGCGGAGCCATGGTTTGCTGCTCTTGGCCGGAGTCGCGCTCGGCGGCGGCGTGTGGCTTGAGCGTGCGATGTCACGCTGCTCAGCCTCGAGTGGTGGAGTGTCACCGGCCACCGTTTCGCGGTGTGGGGCGCTACGTTGAGTGTTATTGCGTTGCGGCCGCCCAGCGGTACGCTGAGGTGTGTTGCGTCCAGCGGCGTTTCGTTGTGCGGGGCGCTGTGGCGTCCCGTTTCGGGGTGTTTGACGCTGTGGGGCCTGGCGCTGAGCAGCGGATGCAGGCCTACGGACGGGCTGCCTCGCGGTACCCGGCCCCACGTCTCCCCAGCGCTTGATCGTGAACGTAGAGTCGAAGCCGCGCTCGATTTCACGCCATTTCTTGTCGTCGTCCGGTGTGACGAACGTGATGGCCTCGCCGCTCTTGCCCATGCGGCCCGTGCGGCCCACGCGGTGAGTGAAGAGCTGGAGCGAATCGGGCAGGTCGAAGTTGATGACTTGCGCGATGCCCTCTACGTCGAGCCCTCGCGCCGCTACGTTCGTCGCCACTAGCACTGGCGTGGCGCCCGAGCGGAAATCGGTCATGACCTTTTCCCGAGCGTTTTGGCTCATATTGCCCTGGAGCGGAGAGACGGGATAGCCAAGCTCGACGAGTTGTTTTGCGAGCTTCTTCACACCATGCTTCGTCTTGCCGAACACGATGATGGGTGCATTGTCGCGTTGATCGAGCAGCGTTTGCAGCGCCGACATCTTCATCGCCTTGTCAATCCGGTAGATCAGGTGCTCGATCTTGAGCCCCTCGCCCTCATCTGCGATCACCTGTACCGTCTTGGGGTCCCGCAGGTGCTTGTGTGCCGTCTTTTCCACCCAATCGGGCAGCGTGGCAGAGAACAGCGCGGTCTGACGTTTAGCTGGCGTCGCCGCGATGATTGCCTCGACATCGCGGGCGAACCCTCGGTCCAGCATCTCGTCGGCCTCGTCGAGCACTAGCATCCGCACGGATCCCAGTTGAAGGTTGCCCTGCCGCAGGTGATCCAGCGTCCGGCCCGGCGTGCCAACGACGATTTGCGCGCCCTTCTGCAGCGCTTTCTTCTCGCCGCCCAGTGGTCGTCCGCCGTACAGCAGCATGACGGACACACGGCCCACCGAAACCTCGTCGATCACCGACGCTACCTGGATGGCCAGTTCACGCGTAGGCACAAGCACGAGGCCCTGTACGCCGTGCGCTGAGCGGTCGCTACCTTCGACCAGCGGAATGCCGAACGCAAGCGTCTTGCCGGAGCCGGTCATCGCCTGGCCAACCACGTCACGACCCTCATTCAGCCAGGGGATCGTTTGTTCTTGGATTGGAGTCGGGGTGGTGATACCCATGCCGCTCAAGGCTGAGCGGGTCCGGGCTTGGATGTTGAGCTCCGCGAAAACTTCGGGATGTTCCGTTTCGCCTGCGCGCTCACTGGCAGACCCCCGGCGCTCTGCGCGCTCCGGGCGTTCCTGTGCAGCAAGTCGCTCGCGTTGCTCTTCGCGCATCGGTTGCTGCCGCTCTGATTTGCTCACCGGGCGAACGTTCGTAGCCGCGCTCTTCGCCTTGTCATTGCCGCGTTCGCTGAAGCACGTCAGGCAGTACCCTGGGCGCTCCGCAGTAGGCTCGAAAGGCAACATCGTCGGCGTTCCGCACCTAGCGCAGGTCGCCTCGTACAGTGCACTAGGTTGGCGTGAGGCCCCCGGCGCTTCGCTGCTCGCTCTATTTCGCGGTTGGTTCGTAATGGTGTTTGAGGACATTGGTCGACTCGCCTCCTGGCCAATGGTGGCCGTGATTGGTAGGCAAGTCAGTCAGTGTTGCGCGAATGGGAAACCCGGGAGGGGGCGGACGATCCGTCGCCAAGTCTGGCCGAAAGCGGATCACCGATCGTCAGTGCCTTCTACCCAACCAGGATAGCAGGTGGAGTTCGCTATACCAGCAACCCCAGCAACCGGCCAAAGCCACCTGTACGAGGTTTTAGGCGCAGATGTTGAAGCGCACTCCAGTACAGTGCGATGTCCGCACCGATGACGATTTTGCCCGTCTCGCGCTCGAGTTCGTCTGCGAGGCCCAGCATGCGCACTCCACCGCCCAGCGCGAACAGGGCAGGGGCATCCTGAGCGTTGAGACCAGCTTTCAGGACACCTGCGCGTGCAGGCGCGACTTTGAAATCCCATGCCGCGGAGTCTGACTCCCGTTGAGAGCCCATCACTCCCTGCCTCACCCAATTCTTCATGTACGGAATCTGTAGGTCGTTCTGCATCAGCTTCAGCCGAAAGATCGCGGTCCACGCGTCGTCGAAGTACCCCGACGCCACCGCGACGCGACGGATGTCGAACACGTCTAGCGCGTCCAGCATCGCCACGCCTGCCATGATCACCGGGACTCTGCTGGCGCGGGAAATCTCCTGCTGCACATCGTGGGCGTGCCCGCCGTGAATCAGAGAGAACGGAGTGCCGAACTGAATGATCAGATCAGATCCTGCGTTTGCCAGGTCGTTCGCACAACGCGTCATCTCAGGCACAGCCGCTTCGATTAACCGCAGGTTGAACTCAGCCATCGTGTGTCCGCCCATTCCGTCGAGATGCATCTGCACCTGCGTGAGGTCAATGTCCTCGGGCGCTATCCGCAAGAACTCTGTGGGCGAGATGTCGCAGTAGGTCGGTGGGCTGAGAAGCCGACCCTAGTGCGCTTGCTACTGGTCTCTGCCATCGCAGCCTACGCCTCCGTAAGCAGCGGCCTGAGCTCACTTACAGAAGCGAGCGATTCTGCGTTCATGATTGCCTGCACAAGAGCTGCCCCGCGGTCGTTATACACGCTGCCGATCAAATCCCGCGCCTTGTCCTCAATCTCTTGCCGACTCATCGGATTGTCCGCCGTGCCCTTTACCGCCGGGCAATGCTCCTCCAATGTTGAGCCGTCGCTTAGGTGGATGCGGACCGTCGCTGGCCGTTGGCGCTCCATCTTCGCGAACTCCGGGTTCGGCTTCAGCGTGACCTTCGCCATCATCTCCACGATCGCCGGATCGAACAAACGCCCATACGTGTGCGTCGCCTCGAACGTCAGCTTGCCACCGTCCAATGCGATCGCCGCCATGCAGTACTGGAGGTTCACGTCAGGCATGTGTCGACCGTCAACGATCTTTGCGCCTTCCGGTGGTAACAGCACCTCAACGCTCGTGATTTGTGCAGGATCCACACCGTGACTGCTGACCAGCGATGTCATCGCCTCGGCCGCCGCCTGGATGGGTGAGCCCACCGAGAACTTTTTGATGTTCGTCAGCATGACCTCGTGGTGAGAACCGAGAGTATCCACCCATTCCGTGAACTGCTCGCGGCGTGGGCAGAACACCTCGAGGAAACCGTTCTCGCCGTCGAACGCATTTTCCTCCCCTGTCATGCCCGACGCCACAAAGAGCGCGGACGTCACACCGCAGCGGGCGCCGTTCCCGCCGAACACAAACGACTTTTCGATGTGCTCCGAATCCCGCGCCCACGATGTGATCCCCGACGCCTGTTGTGCCGTGTAGGCCAATGCGTACCGTACCCCACGTGGATCGAGGCCAACCAGCGCTGATGCCGCAGCGGTCGCGCCAAACATCGGACCTATCGTGTGCGTGGCGTGGCCGTGCCACCCCCTGGCGTCGATGCCGCCCATGGCCCGCGCGACCCTCGAGCTAACGTCGTAGCCCACGGCAACCGCTCGCACCAATGCTTCGCCGCTAGCCTGTTCACGCTCCGCCACTGCCAGCGCTGCAGGCACCACAGCGCACCCAGGGTGAGTCAGCGATGGCGCGTGCGAATCGTCGGTCTCGTTGGAGTGCGCCAGCATCCCGTTGGCCATCGCCGCGTTGATGGCGGTGGTGACTACCGATGAGCCGACCACTGCCGCTTCCGGCGTGCCGCCCTGCGTACCTATGAAATTGATTGCGGCCTGACCCGGCTTCAAGCGCGAGCCCGTCACCATCGCCGCAAGCGTGTCCAGGATGTGGAACTTCGTCTTCTCGCTGACTTCGGCGGGCAGGGCCGTTGCCTGTGAGCCCGCGATGTATGCAGCAAGTTTGTCGAACGTAGATGATTCGGTCATAGGTTCTATCGCTCCGCCCACTGGTTCACGATCCGCTTACTCGATGCGTCGGTGGATTATTGGAAATAATCGCCGCCGTTGATGTGGAACGTTTGGCCGGTGATGTAGGACGCCTGATCGCTCGCGATGTACACGACCAAAGCGCCGACTTCGTCCGGATGGCCAAAGCGAGGGATGGGCGTACTTGCATCCACCGCGCCCTTTAGATCAGCCTCTCGCTCCATGCCTGGGTCGCGCTCGACCTCAATCGTCCCGGGCGCGATTGAATTCACCGTGATGCCGTGCTTGCCGAACTCGCGGGCGAGACCCCGGGTGAAACCGACAACGCCGAGCTTCACCGCAGCCTTCGTGGCGCCGCCGCCCCGGAATGCTGAGCCACCCGAGTAGTTGATGATCCGGCCCCAACCGTCCTCGATCATGCCCGGCAACACCGCGCGGCTTGTGTAGTACGGCCCGTCCAGGTTCACCGCCATTGCGCCGCGCCACTCCTCGGGAGTCTGCTGCAGGAAAGGCCCCTGCACCCGCTGCGTAGCGTTGTTCACCAGCACGTCCACGCCGCCGAACTCGCGCTTCGCCGATTCGATGGTCGAGCTGACCTGGTCCTCGTCGGTCACATCACATAGCAGCGTCGTGACCTTCGCACCTAGCTCGGCGCACGCGGCCGCAGTAGCGTCCAACGACTCCTTACTTCGGCGCGTGCTGAGGACGATGCGCGCCCCTTCCTCGGCGAACGCTAGCGCGGTGGCCCGCCCGATATTCCGGCTCGCGCCAGTGATGAGAACAACCTTGCCTGCAAGTCCTGTCTTCACGAGGGGCCTCCTGTCGACTGCTACTCGCGGCGATTCTACTCGGACGACCGCTTGACACAAAACCGACCAACGATAGCATCCGTCCATCCTGGTGTGAGAGGTCGTATGGCAGTCGTTGAGCTTCGGATAGAAAACAGGACCTCGTACGCCGACGGTGCGTCGTTCGGCCCAGCGGGCCCCTACGAACGCATTGATGGTGTACTCCAGTTCGCCGTGGACCCCGCGCACTCGGCTAACGCTCAGATCATCGACCTCGCCTTGGTGCCACAAAATGCCGAGGGCCTGGTCCATTTCACCGCAGACCTCACGCTGCTACAGCCGGTCGACCCTTCCCTGGGCAATCGACGCTTGCTGGTCGACGTCGTCAACCGTGGACGGCGCAACGTGGTGCCGACGTTCAACCTCGCGGTGCCCAACCGGAAGGGCTCTTCTGACATCCCCCCTGGTGACGGATTCCTCTTCGAACGCGGCTGGACCGCCGCAGCGATAGGCTGGCAGTGGGATGTGTACCGCGACAACGGGATGATGGGCATTGAGCCGCCCATCGCCCCGGTGACCGGTCAGGTGCTCGTCGAAATCCGGCCCGATGTGGTGCAGCACACGAGGACGCTGAGCAATCGTGTGCACAAGCCCTACGCCGCTGCGGATCTGGATGACCCTCAGGCCGTGTTGTACGTCAAAGATTGGGAGGATGGCCCTTACTTGACCATCCCACGCGGCGAGTGGAGATTCGCACGCGAAGGAGACCAAGGCGTCGAGCCCAGCCGGGAGCACATCTACTTCGCTGCAGGGTTCCAGCCGGGAAAGATTTACCATCTGGTCTACACGGCACAGGGAAGCCCCGTCGTCGGGTGCGGTCTGCTCGCGCTCCGTGACGGCGCCGCGTTTATGAAGCAAGCGTCCGCCTCCAACCCCATCGAGGGTGGAGTAGAGCGGGCGTACATCTATGGTGTCTCACAGACTGGCCGACTCCTCAGGCACTTCCTGTATCTGGGCCTTAACCAAGACGAGCAGAGCAAGCAGGTCTACGACGGGATGTTGCCTCACGTCGCCGGAGGTCGTCGCGGCGAGTTTAATCAGCGCTTCGCCCAGCCGTCGGTACAGTCAACGCCCGGTTTCGGGCATACCTTCCCTTTCGCCAACGACGACCGCAAAGACCCGTTCAGCGGCGCGGTCGATGGCCTACTCCACCGGGAGCGAGCCCAAGGCACCGCGCCGAAAATTATCTACACGAACACGTCGGCTGAGTACTGGCGCGGCGACGCTTCCCTGACTCACATCGACGCAGGATCAGGCAAAGACCTGCCCGACGCCGCAGGCAGCAGGTTCTACCTGTTCGCGGGCACCCAGCACGCCGATGCCCGCCAATTACCTGAGCCTGGTGATTCTGCCATCGATGGGACGCTGGGCCGCTATCCATCCAACGTCCTCGACTACCGACCGTTGCTCCGTGCAGCGTTGGTGAACCTCGACCACTGGGTGAGCGATGGCGTTGAGCCGCCACCCAGCGCACTTCCCACGGTCGCCGGTGAGACCGCTGTGCCACGAGGAGCCGCACTGCAGTCGCTGGGCATGGTGCCAGACCTTGCGGTTCCTGACGCTGATCGCTTGTGGGTGCTGCGTGAGACCCACCTTGGCCCGGACTCCGCCGATGGTGTCCTGCGATTGCCGGTGACAGAGGGGAGGGCGTACGACAGCTTCGTGTCCTCGGTCGACGCCGACGGCAACGAGGTGGCAGGCATTCGCTTGCCCGATCTCACCGTGCCTGTGGCGACCCATGCCGGCTGGAACCCAAGGCATCCTGACGCAGGCGCACCTGATCAGATCATTCCCATGGTCGGTTTCACGCTCTTCTTCTCGCGTAACGCTGCTGACCGCGAAGCCAAAGGCGACGCGCGGCGCTCCATCGAGGAGCGGTACGTTAGCCGCGATGCCTACCTCGTCAAGGCTCGCACGAGCGCGGAATCGCTCGTTGTGGATCGCTACCTGCTTCCGGAGGACGTTGACGTAGTCGTCGAGAACTGCGCCCGTACCTACGACCAGGCTGTCTCTCACGCCTAGCTGCGGGCACGATGCTCCACATTTTCTTCCCATCTTCTGAATAATCCTCCCCTACAGTAAGGCGGAGGCTCGCGATGGCCCGGGATCGAAGCGACAACCGCGATAACGAGGAAGCGCCCTTGTTGTACGTCGTGGCAGGGGCGACGTCTCTCCGGATGGCGGCGTTTCAATCATCGCAGTCGACCTTCACCGCTTGCGCAGCGATCAGACATTCCGCGATCGGTACGTTTAACGCACCCTGCTCCTGGACCATCGGTTCGCCACGCTAACGATTCCGAGCGTACTCCCGCTGCCGAGCGGCTTCGCCGATGGCGATGAAGCGTCGGCCGACGTCGCCGGGACCTTGACGGTCAAAAGTGCCGACGTTCCTGTCATCTTCGACGTAACGGCCAGGGATGACGGCCACACGGTGTTCATCCTCGCCAAGACCCACAGTGACCTGGGCCCAGCGCCAGATGCCAGCGCCCACCGCACGTTCCGTCGTGAGCGTCGAGGACGAGATCCGGGTCGAGGTGCTGCTCGCTGTTCAGCCTTGACCCGCACTTGGCAAAGTCGCCGCGCGGGAGCATAGTGCCACCACTCGTTCGTTCGACCACTCGTAAGGAGGCCCCAGATGGCACGTATCAGTCACATCGCGATCGCCGTGAGCGACCCGGAAGCCGCCAGAGACTTCTACGTCAACGGCCTCGGCTTGGAGGTGGTCGGTGATCTCGATTCGCCGACGGCTATCGGGTACTACCTCAGCGATGGCCACGTGAATGTGGCGTTGCTCAAGTTCAAGTCGGACGAGCCCGCTATGACCGAAGGTGCTCCTCGGCACGCGGGCATTCACCACTTCGGCGTGAAGGTGGGAAACATGGCCGAGGCCCGTGCCCAGATCGAAGCTGCGGGCGCTGTGCATCGGCCGTATGAAGGTGCCGAAGAGATGGAGAAACGAGGCAATGTCGAGGTCAAGTTCTACGGCCCTGACGGCGTGACCGTCGACTTGTCCGAGGATGGCTGGGCGGGCACGACGTCAACGTGAACCGCCGTAGCGGTGCCATATGGATTCGCGAGCCGTAATATGGCGACGCTAGACTGCTAGCGGAACGCGCCCCAAGCACACGCGAGAGGGAGACCGAAATGCTTTCAGTTGAAGAGACGGACCTACTGTGTCGCGTAGGCAAGGGCACCCCCATGGGCGAGCTGATGCGACGTTATTGGTTGCCCGTCGTGTACACCCCTGAGCTACCACGCGATGGCCAGCCTATGCGCGTCCGCGTGCTAGGCGAGGACCTTCTTGCGTGGCGTGACTCCGATGGCGTGCCGTCGTTCGTGGAAGAGCGTTGTCCCCACCGGGGAGTCAGCCTTTTCTTCGGACGCAATGACGCAGGCGGTCTGAGGTGCGCCTACCACGGCTGGAAGTTTGATGTCACCGGCCAGTGCACCGACATGCCCAACGAGCCCGAAGCCAGCAACTTCAAGACCAAAGTCAAAATTGTTGCCTACAAAGGCGCCGACTACGGCGGCATCGTGTGGGCCTACATGGGGCCTGATCAGAACAACGCCCCCGAAATCCCTCGATTCGAGTGGGGCGAAGTGCCGGAAGAGCAGATGGTGCACGGTCACCGTTTGATCTACGAATGCAACTGGATGCAGGCGCTGGAGGGCGAGTTGGACTCGACCCACGTTTATTTCCTCCACAGCCGCCTCAACCCCGCAGACTCGCCGAAGTACGGCTTGTACCTCGAGGAACGGCGTGCCAAATTCCACCTGGTCGAGACCGACGTAGGTCTCTCCTATGGCGCCGAGCGTCCGGAAGGTACGGACAACATCTATTGGCGAACGACCCACTTCCTGTTCCCGTTCTACGGCATGTGGCCAGGTGCTAGCGACGACGGCGCCACACCGCTGTCGATCTACCTACCCGTAGACGACTACACCACCGTGCACTTTGGCATCGTCTGGCACCCCTCCCGCAAGATGGGCGACGAACGCTATCCCAAGGATGAGTTCTCCAAAGAGCCTGGCGCCCTTGGCCCTGGGATCGGCCCGATGCTGCCGCACCAGACCGGAAGATTCTTTCCCAACGCCTGGCCCGTCGCCAACAGGCACAACGACTTCATGATGAACACCGAGACCAAACGCGAACGCAGCACGACGGGTATCCCCACCGTGCGCCTCCAGGATGATGCGGTAATCTGGAGCATGGGCCCGATCATGGACCGCACCAAAGAACATTTGGGCACTGCGGATGCCACCGTGATCAAGGTGCGCCGCAAGCTGATCGCGGCCGCGAGAGCCCTGGATGAACACGGGACGGTGCCCCCAGGAGCGGAACAGCCCGATCTTTACCGAGTGCGATCCTGTGCCACTGTCCTACCCAAGGACGTGGACTGGGAGCGAGCACTCGATGATTGGCACAACTGTCGCACTAACGAGCACCCGAACCCCGGCTTCGTTTCAAGCAGAGCGATCTTGGAGCGTCCTGCCAGCGGAAGCGATTTCGGGCGTCCGCGCGCCTAGCGAGCCCTCCAACAGCGCTGACCATTCGTTAGCAACTAAAACCGACCTGCAAGCCCAGGGTGACCGGGCGCGTAGCGCCGTGCCCGAAAAGCACAGTTGACCGATCCATGGCGCGGGTGCTCCGCGAACAGCGGATTCACGAACTCCCACACGATCTCGTGGTTCATCGTCACCTCGAACATGCGCCCGGTAGCACCCTCGCAGATCAGCGTGTTCCCGTTGGGCAAGCGCTGAGCGCTGCTGATGAAGTGGCTGGAGAACTGCCACGCGGGCGTTGAGCGATACTCCCACACGAACTCGTTGGTGAGCGGGTCAATCTCTATTACCTTCGAGCTCGGGTGGGCCTCCAAATCGTGGTAGCCGTTCGCGAAAACCAGAATGTTACCGTTATCCAGCAGGGACGGATCGTGCTGGTGGCCCAGGCGGATATCACGCAGCTTCCACGCCCACCCTCCGGTCTGCCGATCGATGATGCCGATCGTGTTGAGATGCCTGAAGCTCGTCAGTATGTTGCCATCCGGCAGCGACGTGCACGTATTGGCGTGGGTCCACTCGTGGCGCTCGTGTAGCGGGCACAGGATATCGACGTCAACGTCCAGTGCCTCATGCGCGTGCCACTCCCACACGACGTCGCCAGCAGGCGTCACCTCATGGATGTAGTCGCCGTATATGCGGCCGTTCAGCTCCGTGCCCGGTTCACCGCCCTGCACACGCCCGGTCATCTCTTCCGGCACGGGATCCCAACCTAGTACCAACGTATTGCCGTTCGCCGTCCGCGAGAAATCGTGATGCTGGCTGGTGTCCTCGTACTGCCACACGATCCTGCCATCCCAGTCCAGCTCCATGATCAGCCCACCGCCGCCAGCGAATGGCACCGGCGCTTTGCGCGTGTTGCCTGCATAGAGCAGGTTCCCGTTCTCCAGCAGGTAGCCCCAGTTGCCCGGCTGGTAGCCCGTCTCCCACTCGTGAACGATCTCCCCCGCCATGTCGACCAAGTACGTCGTCGTCCTCCCGTAGGGGCTGAACAGCGTGTAGCCCTCGAATGCTTTCGACGGGTCGTGCTCAGTCAGGCCAGTGATGCGCTTGCGGTCCATGAATTCCTCCTGTGGTTCTGGACGGATTACACCGTGATTTTGAGGAGATCCTCGCCGATGATGATCTCGCCCTTGTAATCCTGCGTGAGCGCATCCCTGATCCATGGACCGTCCGTCGCTGCGGACATGTGCGTTAACGCCAGCCGGGGCACGTCGGCGTCACGGGCGATTGGCGCGAGTTGGTGAGGACAGGTGTGCGATTCGATGATCCGGCGCCGTAGTTCGGGCACCGCAGCCAACGCATCATCGTGAGGATCGCCGGACGCTGAGTCCCGCATCAGCTCGTGGACCAGCAGGTCAACGCCGCGCGACGCCTCGCGGACCGCGTCGCAGCCCGTCGTGTCACCGGACACCATCACCTTGGCCTTGCCATCGTCGAAGATGAATCCCAACGAAGGCTTCACGTAACCGTGATCAACTTCGACCGCCGTCATCTTCCACGTGTCGGTCTCGTAGCTCTCGCCATCGCTGACCTCCGTCACCTCCACCGTCATAACCTCCTTGCCCACGCGGTCGTCGAGCCTGCGAAGACGGAGGTCGAACTCGAACGCGTGAAGGATACGCCCAACGAACTCCCTGGTCTGAGGCGGGCCGACGATCTTGATAGGCTTCGTGCGGTAGCGGATCCACCCCGTGATGAGCACGTGCGCGAGATCCACGGTGTGGTCAGAGTGCATGTGTGTCAGCACCAGATGGTCCACCTCGCGTGGCTCAAGGCCCGACTTCACCATCTGGTGGACAGTACCACTGCCGCAGTCGAGAAGCACCGACTGATTGCCGATGGCGAGGTGGTTGCTGGGACCAGCCCGCAGTGGGTTCGGCTGGGGGTTGCCGGTTCCTAGTAGGGTGATATCCATGAGATTCGCTCCAAGTTGCCAGGGTTACTTCAAAACGGCTTGTGGCAGCCAGTCGAGCAACAGCGCCCGGACTTCGTCTCGGACCTCGCGCAGGGCGTGGTCGGCACCCTCCATCATGACCAGGCGCTTTGGCTCGAACGCCCAGTCGTAGATTGTTCGTGCCGTGTCCGGTGGAATAACGCCGTCGCAGTCCCCATGGACCAGCAGGAGCGGTCGTGGCGCGAGTAGCACCACGTCTTCGGCGCCGAAGCTTTGGCTGGACATCGCGACGACTGCGCGCACGTGCGTTGTGTACCGCGAGACGCTGATGGCGACAGCCCCACCGAACGAATGACCCACCACGGCGACGCGTTCATAGCCTTGGCCTGCCAAATGCCAGACCGCGACCAACGCATCGAGCGTCGATTCGTCGAGGTTGGCCGGGTGTCGATAGTTCACGCGCAGGCCCGCTATACCCTGAGTGGCCAGTTCGTTAGCCACATCGGCGTAGAGGCCGTGGCCCGGCCCGCCGAACCCGCCACGGGCGCCCGGGACGTAAACGACCGCCGTCCCGGTACGTTCGGCTTTCGGCGGGTGGAACAGGCAGGGGACATCGCCGCGCGTCGCGCTCAAGCGTACGCCGAGCACATCACCTTCAGCGATGTCGGCCGCTTCGGCCGCGCCAAGCAACTCGATCGTGTATCGCTCGTAGAGAGGGGAGCGGTTGCTCCCCTCTCCTGGGCCGAAAACCACAACGCTCCCTAGGGCTCTTCGGAGAGGTGCCCGCCGAAGATCTCTGCGCCCGTCTCTTCGCTTGCGGCGTAATCCCACGTGAACTCGCGATCGGTGTAGGCGCCTGGCGGCATGAGGCTTTCGCCTCCGCGTTTGGCGACCTCCGCCATGAACATGTCGCGGATCCATGGCGCCTCATCGGGATACTCGATCTGATCCCCCCTCGGCACGAAGTCTTCGTTGCCCGGACGGGTCTGCTTCAGCGGGGACAGGGCCAGGTAGCGCGCCGGAACCTCCGACACGTTGAAGTGCTGATGGAACCACCTGTTGGGCGGCACGAACATGCTGGCCTCGTGCCAAGGCACCACAACCTGCTCCTCACCCTCGGGCCACATGACGGAGAAGCCTTCGCCAGATGGAATGATGATTACTACGCCGGGGCCGTGCCGGTGGCCTTTCTTGTAGGTCCCGGATGGGAAGACCGACATGTGGCCGCCCATCACGGAATTCGGGAACTCGATGTCGACGACGTGTCCGCCACCCCCACGCTGGCGGTGAGGCACGAGCCCGTCCCATCCAGCCAGATCAGTGAAGAAATTGCCGCGCCAAGTCGCACCACGTCCGCCTTCTGATCGCGTGGCCACCGAGTAAGCCTCGCCGCTATCGAGTGTCAGTAGGCCGGGATCAGTGTAGGAGTCGGTGTAGAAGAACTTGGGATCCGGGAACATCTCCATGGCCAGCGGCATGTAATTGTTCGCAACAATGCGCGCGGGCTGGTCTCCCCGCGCATTGCTGAACTGCCGGTGCACGCCTTGAGGGATGCAAAATAGGCTGCGAGGGCCCCATTCGAACGAGTGCTTCTTCCCTTCATCGGTCCACACCGTGGTGATGCCGTGGCCTTCCAGCACGAAGACGACCTCGTCCAATGCGAACCGGCTCGGCGACATCGAACCACCGGGTGGGATCTCCATGACGCAGGCTCCAGTGACTCCGTGCATGCCCTCGAGCTGAATCATCGCAGCGTTGCACTGCATGTCTTCCCAGGGAGCGAGCTCTGTCTTGCGCAGATCCTCGATGAAGTAGCCCGTGTGCACAGGCAAGGCCAAAGCGTCGAGCCACTTGTTGTATGCGTAACCCGAGTGACGACCAACCGGGATTCGCGGCGTGCTGAAGATGGAGCCTGACATGATTTCCTCCGGTGCCATGGTGATGAGGGGACCTTCGACTAGAAATGGACGGCGTCGATTTCGACGCCAATTTCGGCGGTTACAGGTGTTCTGTCAAGCCGTGAACCCGCAGATGGAGTATCGTGACATCGTGTACTTCGCCATCCCGCGGCTAGGATGACTTCTTTACGTATGATACCGGCCATCTTCACCAGCAAAACTACCCGGGGACTAACCATCCTCTACGCGAGCACGGCTATGGCTGGTCTGGGCTGGTCCATGGTACTGCCGATTATTCCGCAATTCCAAGGTGAGTTCAACGTCTCAACTGGTTGGGCGGTGCAGGTAGTCACCGGTTTCGGGCTGGGCAGGTTCTTCGCTACGCCGATCGCAGGGTTCGTCGTTGACCGCTTCGGCTCGCGGGTTGCGCTCATCGGCGGCCCCGTGCTCGCTGGGGTGGGCGCGGTCGTCAGCGCCATGACACCGTGGTTTGCGCTGGTTGTCGCCGCGGCGTTTCTGGTCGGTGCGGGCGAGAGCCTGTGGGCGTTCGGACGTGAAATCGCGGGAATCGACCTCGTGAGGCCCGATCAACGAGGCCGATTGTTGAGCGGGTTCCACGGCGTGCATACGGCAGGCCTGGCCATCGGTCCTTTGGTCGGCGGGATCATCGCCGATACTGTTGGCCTGCGGGTGGTGTTCGTCGCGTTCGCGGTTGAATCCTTTGCCGCGGTCAGCCTCGGGATGTTGGTCGCTAACTCCCGACGCCAGACGTCCACAACGCAGCCTGCGGCACCGGAATCCGGGACGGCCAATCGGTCGCCGCTCCAGTGGTGGCGGTCGCTCAAGGGGCTGTTCTTCCAAATCGACCCGAAGTTGCGGGCGACTTACGTGGCATTAGTGTTCGCCACCTTCGCGAGCTTCCTGTTCAGGCAGGGAGGCTTCCAGAGCATGCTCCCCATCTTCGCCGACGAAGTCCTTGGTCTATCCGCCACCAAAATCGGCGTGCTGTTTTCGATTGCCGGAGTCATCGTTCTCGGCTTCATCCTGCCCGTCGGGTTCATCCTGGACAAGGTGGGCCGCAAGTGGGCGACTGTTCCCTCGACAGCCTTGCCTGGCGTCGCCTTTCTGCTGGTTCCATTCGCCGACTCGTTCGCAACGTTGCTCCCACTGGTCGTGGTCATGGGGGTCGCGAACGGCCTGTCGCTGGGCTCGCTTGCAGCCTCGACCTACGACGTCGTGCCCGCCTCGGTGCGTGGGCGGCTCCAAGCGTTGCGCCGCACTATCGCGGACCTGGGAGCGATTGGTGGCCCGGCGGTTGGGGGATTGCTGGCTGAGTTCTACGGACCCGCGGTGCCGTTCATCGTCTTCGCCCCGATATTGCTCCTTGCAGGACTGGCTCTTGCCTTCGGCGCCAAAGAAACCCTCGTCAAAAATCCTAAAGAAGCCCCGGTCGAGACTTAATACCTCCGGGAAAGGAGTGCTGGGTGGGCTTGAATTCGTGCCCACGCCGCCCATCCCCATTCCGCGCCGGTAAGCTGCCCAACATGGCCAAGGACCTCCGTTGTAGGAATCCCGTCCCTTCGACGGGCTTGCATCAACAGGATAGAGAGGCGGGTACATTACCGTTTGTTCCGCCCCGTTCGCTCACCGCACCTTCCGCACTGACTTCATCGCAGACGGCAGCACCGCGTCCCCCAGAAAATCCAGGATTAGCCGATTCACAATCTCTGGCTTCTCCTTCTTCACGCCGTGCGAAGAGCCTGGAATCATCGCCATCTGTCCCTCGACCAACGTCTCGTAAAGCTCCACGCTATGGGAATGTGAAATCACATCGTCGTCCCCCACCATCACTAGCACTGGAGCCGTGATGGCCGCGATTTCGGCCAATGTCAATGTGGGTTCCGTGAGCCACATCTGTTGCGTCTTCCGGAAGATGACCGGCCAGTGGGCCGATCCTTCAGGGGACAGCGCATCGTAGCGCGTACGACTCTTCGCGAACTCTTCATCGTCAGGATCCGCGTCGGCGAGCGTGGGCCAGAACAAACCATCTTTGTGATAGTTAGCGCCAATCACCACCGCTCGACTCAGCAGATTCGGGCGTTGCAGCGCTAGATACAGGCCAAGAATACCGCCATCGCTATGCCCGACCACGTGGGCCCGTTGGTTGGCGACCCGCTCAATGAACTCGATTGTGTCGTTGGCCATCGCCTGATACGTCAAAGGCTCGGCGAGATCGGGGGTACGCGCATGCCCTTGCTGTTCCGGAACGAGCACTCGATACCGTTCGCTTAGGGGCTCGATCTGCTGCTCCCAGGTCTGGGCTCCGCTCATCCCCCCATGCAGCAGTAGCACGGGAGGGTTGCTCGCGTCGCCGTACTCCTCGTAGTACATCGCTAATCGCGAAAGTTGCGCGTACATCACTGGCTCCTTCGTTTCGGCCTACTTCGCCGTGTGAGCGGTCTGTCGGACGTATAGGGCATAACTATGATGATTGCGTGGGCGCTTGAAACTCCTGCCAGGAAAACAGCGCCGCTGCCGCAAACGTGATCACCAACGATGCACCAGCGAGCATCACGAACACCCACTCGACGCCTGTACTATCGGCAATCAGCCCGCCGCCTATCCCCGCGAACGACCCGATACCGAACCCCGTCAGCGATGTCAGCCCGTAAACCCGCCCATGCGATCGTTCCGCCGCGAAATCCGAGATCATTGCCACCGCTGTTGGCTGTGCCATGAAATTGAAGAACACGAAGATTGCTGCGGTTGCCAATAACAGCCAACCCGTCGACGCGGCCATGGCCAACAGGGCCGGGATAGTCACCGCGGCCAGTGGTAGCAGTAGACGGTGCCTCCGAACCCGCTCCCCAAGTTCTCCGCCCAAGTATTGTCCGGCCACACCGAACAGCAACGCGAAAGTCGCGAACGCACCACCGACGACCACGGGTTGGAACCCGGCGACATCGAATCCCAGATTGGTACTTAAGTGCAACGGCAGGAATGTCGTCAATCCCCTGAAAATGAACCCGAATCCGGCATTGATCACGAACATCAATGCCAACGGCACCAGCAAAGTAGGGCTCGATGGATTGAATGACCTTGCTGCGTCTGGGTCAGGCTCACCAACGTTGGAGCGGTACGTAGCGGTGGCAACGGTAATCGCGATGATTGCGAAAAAGATGAACGATGCTCGCCAACTCCAGATGCCCGCGATGCCACCGGCAATCAGCGGCGCAAACGCCGTGCCGATATTGCCGCCTGCACCGTGGATGCCCAACGCTCGTGCTCGTTGACGCACACCTCGCGTGATGAGCGACAGCCCCGCCGGGTGGTAGAGCCCGCCCAGCAAACCCATGATCACCAGCGCGAGTGCCAATACAGTCACGTTCGGCGCCGCCGCCGCTAGAAGAGCCGCCGCCCCCGCACCTCCCATGGAGATCGACACCATTCGCTTGGACCCCAAGCGGTCAGCGGCCTGGCCTGCGGGCAATGCCATCACCGCGTAGGCAAGCGCTGATGCGTTGGCAATAGCACCGAGAAGCGCCAGCTTCACATCGAACTCCACCGCGATCACGAACAGCACCGCGCCGTAAACCAGCTCCACCGCATGGTTCAGCCCATGCGCCACACTCGTGAACCCCACGATACGACGCTCAACAGCCGTCATTCCCGAAGTGATTTGCTCTCCCGTGCTCATAACGAGCCAGATGATAGTTCATAGGTACTGTCTCCTGAGCGGAGCGCCAGCGCAGTCGAAGGACCCCTCTCTTTCTCACCTCACCACCTCCGCCCCCTCCCCAACGCGCAACCCCAACCTGCGTTACGCTAGTTCCTAATCGACAGCAACGCAGTGTGGAGGCTGGGTAATGAGTGGACAGCGTCAAGAGATTGCAACGCTCGCGGGCGGTTGCTTCTGGTGCATCGAGGCAGTGTTTGAACTCGTACGAGGCGTCGACAAAGCGGTCTCCGGCTATGCCGGCGGCAACACCGTGAGCCCCTCGTACTACGACGTGTGCACGGGCATGACCGGCCACGCAGAGGTCGTTCAGCTGACGTTCGACCCCGACGTCGTGACGTACCGTGAGATGCTTGACCTATTCTTTGTCACGCACGACCCCACGACATTGAACCGGCAGGGCCCTGATTCCGGAACGCAGTACCGGTCGGCCGTGTACTACCACGACGACGCCCAGCGAGAGCAAGCAGAAGCAGCGCTGTCGGCCGCGCAATCGCTCTGGCCGAACCCCATAGTCACCGAGATCACCGCTATGCCCGAGTTCTACCCGGCGGAGGATTACCACCAGGAGTATTTCCGCATGAACCCGGGCCAAGGCTATTGCCAGGTCATCATCGCGCCGAAAGTGGCCAAGTTCCGCAAGGAACACTTGGAAGCGATCCGGGCTTAGCCCTTACGGTGCGCCGGGAACACCCCCGACGTCCCTTCCCAAGCGCGAACCCCGCGCTGGTTGCTGACATCGCCGAGAAGCTGGCGGATGCTCTTGCCCAGCGTCGGATGATTCACGTCGCCCGCCACGTCCGCCAACGGCTGGAGAACGAATGCGCGCTGGTGCAGGTGCGGGTGAGGAACTATCAGCCCCTCATCGTTCACAATCTGGTTGCCGTAGAGCAGCAGGTCCAAGTCTAGCGTGCGTGGGCCGTTCGGGAACGGCGTCGCCTTCCCCAGCGTTTGCTCCACCGCTTGCAGGAGCGCCAATAGCTCGTGCGGCGACAGCTCCGTCTCCACTGCCGCAACAGCGTTGAGAAACCACTCTTGATCGGCGAAGCCTACCGGCTCGGTCTCGTAGAGTGGCGATAGCATCGTCACCGTCAGCTGTACCGCCATCTCGCTCACGGCGCGTTCGAGATTGGCGAGTCTCTCGCCCTCGTTGCCTCCGAGCGCCACATAGACGATGGTCAACTCCGGGGCTCGCGCTTGCCGTGTTGTCGTTCGACGGTCAGCCGCACCCCGACGCCGCTGACACCCTTGGCCGCGAGCGCTCGCGGCTTGGTGACGCCAACGCCGACCGACTGCACCAATGGGAACCGCTCGAGGAGGGCATTGCCGATGCGGGTTGCCAATGCCTCTACCAGGTGCACCTCCTCGCTCGAAACGCACTCGCGCACCGTGTCCCAGGCGTCGCGGTAGTCCAGCGTCTCCTTGATACTGTCCGTCCTCCCCGCCGCCGTCAGATCGATGGCCAGGTCCAGGTCGATCAGCACGTCCTGGAGCGTAGCGCGCTCCTCGGGAGTCACTCCGATGTGGCAGGGGAAAGACGCCTGCCGGATGAAGATTGTGTCGCTCATGCTCGTTCGATGGCCTCTGCGATGATGATTGCTTGCTTGCATGCGGCAACGTCGTGCACCCGCACGATATCGACGCCTGCCTGAACGCACTTCACGACGGCGGCGATGGTCCCTGGGCCCCGGTCGTCTGCAGCCGCGTCGGTGAGCTCACCGATGAACCGCTTGCGCGACGGCCCAACCAGCAGTGGGTATCCGAGGTCGGTGAAGGAGTTGAGGTTGTTGAGCAATTCGAGGTTCTGATTCGTGTCTTTCGCGAACCCGAGGCCAGGGTCGATTATTACGCTCTGCGCTCCGGCAGCGACCGCGTTGCTCGCCTGCGCCACCAGGTACGCAGCGATTTCCGCCAGCATGTCGTAGTACTGATTGCTGGTCGCCATGGTCTGTGGCGTCCCTTTCATGTGCATGATCGTCACCGATGCCCCCGTACCTCGGACAGCATCCAGCATCGCCGCGTCACGCAGTCCCGTGACATCGTTGATCATCGTCGCCCCCGCCTCCATGCAACGGCGGGCAACGTCAGCATTGCGCGTGTCGATGGAAACCGGCACCTTGAGCGATGCCGCGATCGCCTCGATGACAGGTGCTACCCGGCGAAGTTCCTCGTCCGTCGACACTGGCGCGGCCCCGGGGCGAGTGCTCTCTCCTCCCACATCGATGATGTCAGCGCCGTCGGCGGCAAGGCGAAACGCCTGATCTACGGCGGCCGCCGTATCCAGATACAAGCCACCGTCCGAGAACGAATCGGGCGTCACATTGAGCACTCCCATGAGGAGCGTACGGTTGGTGGGGAGTTCGTAGTTGCCGAGGCGCAGCGCCTTGCGTTGGGTTTGCCTGACCATCGCCAAAGGGTATCGGATTGGCCTGCAGTACGCCCGTTTCTATCGGTTGATCACTAGAGCTTGACCTATGCCTTGAGAGCATCGCGTGCTGACGCAGGTGTCGCCTGACATCTAGGTCTTGATCTCCTCGGCGGCATCGGGCAGCGCAAAGTGCCTGAGCGCGGTGCTTCGCACCAAGAACCCATAGATGTAGACCAGCACGACTGTCGCTCCCCCGGCGAGAGCATAGCGCGGGCCCACGAATTCGGAGGTGAAATTGAGCAGGGTGCCACTCAACAGAAGCAGGCCCCACAGCAAGCCGTAGAGCGACATCACCCGCCCACGGTACTGCTCGTCTACCGTGGACTGCAGGATCACGTTGGCGCTGGTTTGGAAATAGATATGGGCCATCCCCGTGAGGCCGAGCAATCCAACAGACAGGAAGAAATTGGCGCTCACGGCGACACCGATGAGGGAAAGCGCGAACGTCGTCATGCCGATGATGATCACTTCGCCAGGTCTGAAGCGCCCGTGCACGAAACTGAGCGTGCCGAGTCCGATCAGCGCGCCGACGCCAGCCGCCGACGTGAGAACGCCGAGACCTATCGCCCCCTTGCCCAACTCATCGGCGAATACAGGGAGCATGAACACATAGCCTGCTGTGAACGTCGCGTAGACGAAGGCCGAGAAGATGACTTTCGAGAACACCTCGTCGGCACGCACGTACTGGATACCCTCTACCAGGTTCTTGATCATGCTTCCTTGGGCGGTGCCTCGGACCTGGTGGGGCCGCACAAGCCGGAGCATCGCCACCATCGTTGCGGCTCCCCCTGCGGAAAGCAGGAAGCTGACGTCCGCACCCCATGCCGCAATCACGAATCCCGCGATGGACGGTGCGAAAACACGAGTGCTGCTCCATGCGAGCGAGATCAGCGGAACGGCCGACGGGATGTGCGACCTATCGGGCAGCAATCGAGGGAAGAAAGCGGTCCTGGCAGGCTCATCGATTGACTGCGATACACCCAGCGCGAATGCGGACACTGCCAGGTGCCATACCTCGATCTTCTCCATGATTGCCAGGGCCGCAACCATCAGGATGATGCTCGTCGACAGAGCTTGCGCTACCGCGATGAGCCGTCGCTGACTCCAGCGGTCGGCGAACACGCCACCGACCAGCGTCAGCGTTACGCGCGGCAGGAACCCGACAAGATTAATTAGCGCGAGAGCGGCCGGGGACCCTGTCAATTCAAAGGCCAGCCAACCAACCGTGACTTGAAACATCTGCTGCCCGATGATCTGGGCAGTCAATCCTATCCAGAACAGTCGGAAATCGCGGACGCGCAGCGCCGCGAACAACGAGAGCCAACGAAGAAAGGCACGAACGATCGGGCCATGCGTTGCGGGTTGCCGTGTTGGAGGCTGAATATCGTTCATCCGTTACGCGGTGGCGTCTACCTTGGTGAGTTCAGCCAGCTTACCAGAGGGTGGTTGCGAGAATCGTCAACGTACCTAGGTCGACTTGAACAATAGTCGAGTTCAGGAATACAGTGCGCCCATCAGTCTTTGGAGGTGATGACCATAGCTCAAGTGGTTCTGGGTTTCGGTAGCTCTCACGCGCCCCAATTGCGGCTCGGGCATGAGCGCTGGCCCGACATGATCCAGAAGGACACCAACGACCCTCGTTTCGATTACAACGAGGTGCTCAAGCGGGCGAAGCCCGACATGGAGAGCTCGCTCACCCCCGAGGTCATGAAGCTCCGTGATGAATCCAATCACCGCTCATTGGGCATCCTGCGCCAGAAGCTCGAAGCCGCCGCACCCGACGCTATCGTCATCATCGGCGACGACCAGCACGAGCAGTTCTTCGACAACAACATGCCGATGTTTAGCGTGTACCACGGTGACTCACTTCCGATTCGTGAGCGGCGTGGCCAGTCTGACCCTAAGCTCGCGGCAGCGTGGTCCAACACCACATGGAACAAAACGGAGCAGCAGACCGCCGAGGCCAATCACTCCACGGACGTAGGCTTCGCCGACCACATTATCCACTCGCTGGTGGAAGACGGTTTCGACATCGCGGTCTCCAACCAGTTACGCGAGGGGACCGGTGTCGGCCAGGCATTCAGCTTCCTGTATCAGTTCATCATGCCGGAGCTTGAGATACCCGTCGTACCAGTGTCCATGAACGCGTTGTATCCGCCCAACCAACCGACTCCGCGTCGTGCGTTCCATCTGGGAGCGGCCGTTCGTGAGGCGATCAACTCCTGGGACTCATCCAAGAAAGTGGCAGTGATGGCCTCAGGTGGGCTCTCGCACTTCATCATCGACGAGGACCTCGACCACATGACGCTGGATGCGATGGCCCGCCGGGATGAAGAAGCCATCGCCGCGCTTCCTCGTGAGCGCATGATGCAGCTTGGCACCACCGAAACGCTCAACTGGCTCGCGCTCTCCGGCGCGATGACCGACGAGAAGATGACGCTCGTTGACTACGTACCGTGTTACCGCACGCCTGCCGGTACAGGCTGCGCCATGGCGTTCGCTTACTGGGAATAACGTCACACCGCGAACCGGAACCACCGCGGCACCGCACAATTGAAGGGCGGGCCACCAGGCCCGCCCTTCAACATCATTCCAAGCGAAGCGTAGCTGAACGGGTCTCTCACTTTCCCTCACTTTACTCCAGGGTCGGATCCATCACGACCTTCCCGATGATCGACCGGTCAGAAGCGATCCGATGAGCTTTAGTCGCTTGACTCAGCGGCAGCACCGTGTGGATGGTCGCTTGGTAGACGCCGGACGCCGCCAGTGCTAACGCATCGTCCCCGTCTCTCGGCTCGCGGTGATTCAGTCCACTCCTGATCGTCAGACCATCGCGATAGAGCTTTCGCACGTCGAGTTCCACCCTACCGCCGCCATGCGCACCCACCGTTACCAGTGTGGCTCCGATGGCCATGCTATTGAACGCGCCTGGCCACAGGTCGGGATCAGCGATGTTTTCCAGCACCGCGTTCGCACCCTTACCTTCCGTGATGCGATTCACCTCCGCTACCAGGTTCGACCCTCGGTAGTTCACCCATGCCTCCGCCCCCAGGGCCATCGCCGACTGCGCCCGCTCGTCCGTCCCTGCGGCAGCGATCACGTGCGCCCCGCGATGCTTCGCCACCTGAACGGCAGCCGCGCCCAGCGACCCCGCAGCGCCCATCACCAGTACCCACGCATCCTCCTGGACATCGGCTGCACGGCACAGGCTGTAGGCCATCGGAAAATGACGACTGACAGCGGCGGCATCAGCGTAGCCGAGACCATCGGGGATGTGGTAAGTCGCCCGGGCGTTGGCAATGACATACTCGGCGTAGCCACGGCCCGCCGGCGGCCTCAGGATTGAAGTGACTCTCTGGCCCTTTGCGAAGCCCGTCACGCCCTCACCGACGCTCTCGATTTCCCCCGCGGAGTCGATACCAAGGATCGTCGGTAGCGGGATGCTATAGCCCGCACCGTCCTGTCGGATGCCCAGGTCTAAGGTCTGATTCACCGAGACAGCATGGACCTTGACCAACACTTCGCCTGGGCCCGGCTCAGGACGCTCGGTCTCTTCATACGACAGAACTTCCGGGCCTCCGTGCTCATGGAGGACGACTGCTTTCATAACCGTGCCTCTTCGGGTGGGTTTTGCTCGAAGCATAGCAGCGCGCGAATCCCCGCAAGAATTGTCCCGTCGTGAGCGTCTGCCAATCTCCCCTGTTTCCTGAGCGCAGCGCAGTCGAAGGGACCTCACCCACGATCCGAGGGATGAACCTTGAGGCGTGGGTACGCAACCAGCGCAACGGATACAGCAAGGGCACGCTAGCACTTGAGCGGCTTGCCAGGTCCGCGGACATTGGGTTCGTGTGGAGTCTCCGCTAGCTGCAGACATCACGAGGTTTTTTTGAAATATGAGATTCAATTTTGAAAGCAGATTTGAAAGCAACTCCGGTGACTAAGCCCAGGGGCGCAACGACTTTTCACGACTCGAAAGTGCATGATTAGGCGTCCAGCGACACCCAACGACCACCAGTGACATCCCCGCCTGTGATTTGTAGACAGCAGGCCACCGGTTCGGCGGCCCCCTAAGTACCCAGTCCCGCCAGCGTATTCATCGCGTTACGCTTCATGGGCTGGTAATACTCAGCGGGGAAGCCAAGAGATTCAAGGGCGAGGACCAACGTCAAACGCGCTCGACACTCCACCGGGCCCGGTGACCAGCCCGCAAACTTGCGGAACGGCGTCCGAACCCTTACCGTCGTGGACCCTGTCGGATGGAGGCGACCCTTGGCCCAAGCAGCCGTCATTGAGACGACCATTGATGTTCGAGGCGTGCCCTTGGTGGTACGCGAGGCTGGCGACGGCAAGACGTTGCTGTATGTGCACGATGAACTGTCCACGGGCTGGAACCCGTTCCTCGACCTGCTCGCTGAACGGTTCCATATCGTCGCACCTGAGATCCCCGGTTTTGGCGGCACGGCGCTTCCCGTGTGGATCGAGACCATCGACGACGTTGCGTTCCTCCTCGCCGACGTGGCTGACGTCGTCGGGGGTGGTGTCCCAATCCCTGTTATTGGCTCGAGCCTCGGTGGCTGGCTCGCGCTGGAGGCCGCCCTACGTGCCGCGGCATTCAGCCGCATCGCTGCCATCGGCAGCCCTGGCGCGTACCTCCCCGGAGACCCGCCCACCGATTACTTCTTCATGACCCCTGAAGAGCGCTTTGCCCTCCTGTTCAATGATGCGGCGGTGGTGCCAGAGGTCAGTGAGGACCATTCCGTGCGCAACCAAGCGATGACCGCGCGCCTGGTGTGGCAGCCCCGCTACGTCTCACCTAAGCTCGAGCACAGGATTCACCGGATCACTGAGCCAACGTTGGTCGTCTGGGGCAGCGACGACAGATTCCTATCGCAAGCCCACGGCCGGGCGCTTGTTGAAAACCTTCCCGCCGGATCGATCACCGTGGTGGCCAACTCCGGCCACTTCGCGGCGCTGGACCAACCCGCCGAGACGGCGAACGTCATCCTGGACTTCCTGAGCTGATCATGAAATTCACCTACTTCCACCTCATGCCGTGGCCGCACCTCGCAGAGGACTTCGAGGAGACTGAGCGCTCGGCGTGGGTCACCTATTCAAACTCCAACTTTGACCCGCAGCGTGGCCAGGAGCTTTATCTGGACTACCTGTCCGAGCTCGTGCACGCGGAGGAACTCGGCTACGACGCCATTGCGGTGAACGAGCACCACCAGACCGCATACGGCCTCATGCCCGCGCCCAACATCATGGCGTCGTGGCTGATCGCGAATACCAAGAGAGCGAAGATTGCCATCCTCGGCAACGCGATTCCCCTGCGGGACCACCCCCTCCGGATCGCCGAAGAGTTGGCGATGATGGACGTCATCTCTGGCGGACGCATCGTCTGTGGGTTCGTCCGCGGTATCGGCCCCGAGTATCACAACTTCACCATGAACCCAGCGGTAGGCCTAGACCGCTTCAGAGAGGCCCACGATCTGATAATCAAGGCCTGGTCGGAGCCGGGTCCTTTCCGGTGGGAAGGACACCACTACCCACTCGAGTACGTGAATCCTTGGCCCCGTCCCATGCAGCAACCGCATCCACCCATATGGGTGCCATCGCAAGGTAGTGGTGAAACGATCACGTGGGCGGCGGAGCGTCGCTACACGTTCGTCATCACCTTCACGCCACACCGAAACGTAACCAAGTTCATGCAGCAATACCGTGACGAAGCCCGTCAGTTCGGCTATGAGGCTAGCCAGGACCAAATGGCGTGGGCAGTGCCCATTTACGTCGGCGAGACGGACGAGTCCGCAATGGCCGAGGCCGCGCCCCATGCTGAGTACATGTTCAACAAACTACTCAAGCGTCCGTGGCCCGTGTTCTTCCCGCCGGGGTACCTAAGCGAAGCTTCGGCCAAGGGCGTGCAACGCGCGTTCAGCGGCATCGGTACCCAGCGCGTGCTTGCGGAGAAGCTCAACGAGGAAGGCCAGATGCTCATTGGTTCGGCGAAGACCGTCCTGGAGCGGCTTAAGGCCTTCAACGATGAGGACGGCGTCGGTAATCTGGTGGTCTTGAACCAGTTCGGCTCGATGCCCCACCAGATGGCCGTGGCCAACATGGATCGTTTCGCCCGCGACGTAATGCCGGCGCTACGCGAGCATAAGAGCGCCGTCTACCAGTAGCCCCCCGCTAGCTCTCGCCTCCTCCTATCTCGAGTTTGGCCGGACGTGATCCAGTTCAGGTTCTTGACGCTCAGCGTGATGGGGCTGCGCTCAACGATGCCGCAGACATTGCCGCCACATCGACGGCAGTCGACCGTTTCGCTCGATCGCGTCTGGATTTCGCAGGCAAAACGGGGTACGGTGCAGGCTATCCCTCAGTGAGACGGAGACCCCCCAAGATGAAATTCGGTCTGTTTTACGAATGGCCCAACCCCGAACTGCGAGACTGGAAGTCGCTGTTCGAGGAAGGCATCGAGCAGCTTCAGTACTCCGAGGAGATGGGCTTCGAGTTCTGCCTCGTCGCTGAACACCACTTCTCCAACTACGGCATGTCCCCCGCTCCGCTCATGCAGGCGCTCTACATCGCCGAGCGTACAAAGAAGCTGAAGATAGCCACGGCGGTGATCGTCCTGCCGATCTGGGATCCCCTTCGCCTAGCCGAGGAGGTCGCCGTTCTCGACAACCTGACTGATGGGCGGTTTATCGTAGGCGTTGGCCGTGGCTACCAGCCTCATGAGCTCTCGCGATTCAACGTGTCGGTCGAAGGGTCACGCCAGCGGTTCAACGAGACGCTAGATATCTTGTACAAGGCGTGGACGGAGGACGACTCCTTCACGTACGAGGGACAGGAGGTCAGCGTGCCTCTTGAGACCACCGTGTGGCCGAAGCCGTTGCAGAAGCCGCACCCGCCCATGTGGATCGCCGGCACCAGCGTGGAGACCATGGAGCTCGCCGCGGCGTGGGACATGATGCCCGTGACAACGGGCCTCCTCGGCGAAGGCGGCGTGAAGGCGCACCTTGGATCGTTCGTGAAGGCCAAGCATTCCCTCGGCAAGCCGTACGCCGGGCTTGAGCTGGGAATCCAGTCCATGACGAGCGTCACGGAAACGGACGAAGAAGCCAAGAAATTGTTGAACTACCCCCGTTGGCAGATGCGCGCGGGCCGGGCGCTCGGCACCGGTCGCGTCACCAATGGGCAGGTCGCAGCGGACCCGTTCGAGGGCGAGCTCGACGACGACTCCATGATGGATCGCATCTTCTTCGGCAATCCGGACACGGTGCGTGCGAAATTTGCCAAGGCGGCGAGCCTCGGGGCAACCCACGTAAGCAACTGGATGATGGTCGGCGGTATGCCCCATGACAAGGTCATGGCCTCCATAAAGCGGATGGGTGAAGAGGTGATCCCCGCGCTCAAGGACGTCATGCCTCCACCAGAGCTCTACGAAGAGTTGGTGGGTACTACCGACGTGACCTCCGAGCAGCTGCGCGACATGCGCAACCGTGGTCCCGCGCCGTCTGATGTCACGTAAGCCCTGCGCTCAGTGAAGCCCTCGCTCTCCTCAGTCGCGAATGTCTTGCAGGAACCACTCGGTTGGAAGTTGATGTCCTAGGCCAAGCTCCATGCACCGGTTGTAGACCGCAGCACCGACCGCGGCGAATTGGAGACCCTGGTTACCGCTGTTCAAGTACAGCGTCACCTGGTCCGCCGATGTGCGCAGCGGGAAGTTGCCGCTGGCGAGATCGTTGAAGGACGGGTAGGAAGTGCGCGGCTCCCCGAGGGAGCCGGATCGGTGCCGCTTGGGCAGGCGCTCCAGCTCTTCTGCGTTGCCTGCTATGTAATCGCCGTTGTTGTAGCCATCGCCCATGTGCTCGACATCCTCGTTGCGCGGCCGTGAGTGCGAGACTCCCTGCTTGAAAATCACGTCTGCCCTCGTGAAGACGTCGTCGTCGAGTTCCCCTCGGACGTCGGTGACGTGCTGACCAGGCTGGAGCCACGCGCCTTTGAGCGCTGCCTGCATCGCATTGGTGGCCGCGGACACGATATCCGCACCGTCGACCGCCTCCTCTGGCGTGTTGACCGGTTGGACGTCGATCTCCAGCTTACCGGCCATCTCCGCAGCGTAGGCCTCGCGGTTCTTCTTGGTCGGGCTGAACACCTTCACGTGCCGGATGTCCCGGACAGAGCAGAAAGCCTGCAGGTAGGTGCGGGCCATTCCGCCAGATCCGATCATTCCCACGGTGTGAGAGTCGGGCCGCGACAGGTACTTGGCGCCCAGACCAGCGCCCCCGCCTACGCGCATGTGCTGGATAATGCCGTCATTGATGATCGCCAGCGGTGCACCATTACGCGTGCTGAACAGCATGACCAACCCGCAGTAGAGACCCGGCTCGGTGTTGTACTTCTCCTCCTTCCAGAAACCCTGTTCGTCTTGGGGCCAGTACAGGATGTCTGACTTCATGCGGATTGCGAACACACCGAGCTCTTTGCTTGCCCCCTCCATCGTGCCCCATCGGTAGTAGCCATCGGTGCGATCCGTCGGTACATAGACGTCGATGCGTGGACGGTGCACGGATGCGCCGCTGGGCAGGCCCCGGAACGCGATGTCCTGGGCGTTGATGCATTCATCCATGCTCAGTACCTTTTCTACGGTTGGGTTGTTGATGAACAGCATGTGGGTCTCCTTGGCTGCGGTTAGATTGCCGAGAGCGATAGTGAGCGGGATTATAGGCGTTGACCGCGAGCGTGGGTGATAGCATCACGACGAGCAAAGTTGACTGCGGAGGATTTGTTAGATGAGGCTGGCCAGATGAAACTAGAAGGACGAGTCGCACTAATCACCGGATCAGGCCGGAATATCGGGCGGGCGACAGCCCTGAAGTTCGCCTCCGAAGGGGCACACGTAGTCGTGAATGCCCGTAGCAACGCCGCGGAAGCAGACGCCGTCGTGAACGAAGCACGCGCGCTTGGTGTGCGCGCAATGTCGGCGCTCGCGGACGTCGCAGATCGAGAGCAGGTGCAGTCGATGGTCGACGCGGCACTGGCCGAGTTCGGGCGCATCGACATCCTGGTCAGCAACGCCGCAGTGCGACCGGCCAAAGCTTTCGTGGAGCTCACGCAGGAGGATTGGGAATTCGCTCGCGGCGTGGTGCTGGACGGCGCGTTCTACTGCTCGCGGGCGGTTGTGCCCTCGATGGTCGAGCACGGCTTTGGTCGAATCATCTACATGACGGGCGGCGGCGCGTTCGCCGGCGTACCTGATCGTGCGCACGTGTCCGCAGCCAAGATGGGGCTGGTCGGCATGGCGCGCGGGCTGGCCACGGAGCTGGGGCCGAGCGGCATCCGAGTCAACGTCATCTCGCCGGGGTTGATCGACACCACGCGGTTGACCGGCACGATCGTTCCTGGGTCCGACAACATGATGAACAACCCCCTACACCGGAAGGGAACCGTCGGCGAGATTGCCAATGCCTGCCTGTATCTCGCGTCGGAGGACTCTTCGTACATCACGGGCCAGACATTGCACGTGAACGGCGGCGGTAGCTACTACTAGAACGCTCGGGAGGGTTCCCATGTCCGTGGACATCGTCAGTGTGACGACCCAGGACGGTATCAAGCTGAACGGCAGCCTGCGGAAACCGGCTGGCACGTACTACGCCAAGTATGGCCCAGAGGAGCAGGTCAACATCCTCACGCACCTGCCCAACGTGATCCTGCCGTTGCTGGCGTACCACGGCACCGAGGAGCCTGCCTCTGAGCTACCCATGCGCGGGGTTCTTGAGGAGCTGACGGCGCTCACCAGCGAGCTGCCGAACTTCTCCCACACCCTAATCCCCAACGGCGATCACTTCGTCACCGGTCAGCGTCCCTACGTTTGGGGCGTGATGCAGGACTGGTTGATGTCGCTTTCGTGAACCTGTACCAGCGGTTTCCCTTCTTCTACGGCTGGATCATCGTCGTGGCGGCCATGGTGGGCGCTGCGTTCATGGTGGGTACGAGTGTGTTCAGCATTGGCGTGTACGCGGAGGCGATGCAGGCGGAGTTGGGGTGGACCAGGTCAGAACTGTTCGGCGCGCTCGCGCTCCGATTGACCGCCGGTGCGCTGCTTTCGCCATTCCTTGGCGCCATCTCCGACAGGCGAGGCGGCGCGCGCATCATCATGGTCGGGTCTGCCGTGCTCATGGGCTTGTCGCTAGCGCCGCTGCGCTGGACCGACTCGCTGCTGCTGTACTACGTTATCTACGGTGGCGTGGGCGCCGTCGCCAGCGCAGTGCTGGGCTCCATCATGCTGGGCGTGGTGCCCAAGTGGTTCATCCGCAGACGCGCTAAGGCTCTCGCCGTGGCCGCAGCGGGTGGTGCGCTCGGGCCACTGGTGTTCCCCGTGCTCAACGCCGAACTGATCTCGGCGATGGGCTGGCGCGATGCCTGGTTCGTGGTGGGAGTGCTCGCCATCGTTCTGTTAGTGCCACTCAGCTTCGGGGTCCACCGCAGTCCTGAGGACGTAGGGTTGCAGCCCGACGGCGATACCGGCGACTCGCACCTGGGTCCACGCCGCCGCTTCGGCGCGGAGTACAGCTACACGTTGCCAGAGGCGTTGCGCACCAGGTCATTCTGGCTCTTGACGGCAGCGTTCTCGTTCGCAGTCATGTCCATGAATAGCTGGCAACCGAGCTGGGTGCCGTATCTTACAGACGCGGGCTTTTCACTGCGGGTGGCGTCCACATCGATTCTGGTGTTTGGCATCTTCAGCTTTTCGGGCCGCTTCGTGTGGGGACCTGCCGCACACCGTTTCCCCCTGAACCGCCTGATCATCGCTCAACTCGGCACCACCACAACTGCGCTGCTCGTGCTATTGAGTATCTCGGACGTGCCGCTGCTGTACCTGTGGTCGATGATCTACGGCGTGTCCACGGGCGGGTTCTGGTTGTTGCAACCGCTGACGCTCGCCAACTATTTCGGAGCCCGGAATCTCGGCGCCATACGCGGTTTCAACCAACCGTTCATGGCGGTCGCCAGTGGCATCGCCCCGCTATCCGCAGCGCTGCTCTTCGACTCAACCGATAGCTACGTAGGCGTCATGGCATTCGCCGCAAGCGCGGCGGCCATCGGCGCCACTCTGGGATTCCTAAGCCGTCCGCCGAAAGCTCCCATGGGCAAGGCCCCGCTGGCTGAGGACACGGCTCCACCGTACTAGGAACCGTGCCCGTGGAATTGGCGTCAAGGTGCTGGCCGAAAGGGTTCGCCGTGGAAACTTTGAGGAATTGGCCGAGTGGACGAGGTAGGCGGATAAAGGGGTGAGTGCGCACTAGGACGTCGTACGGGCGGGAGCTTTCCGTTTCCGTTTTGTTCCATTTTGTTCCGTTGGCCTCGGAGGCTTAGCAGCTCTGGAGCGATCTGATGCCCGTTCGGTGATCGCTGGTGTGCCCATCTGCCCGGATACCGCACAGGCTGCTTGCGCAATGCCGAAGACAGTGGCCATGCCCGGGCTGCCATGCCTTTGCGTTCCAGGAGGGCGTGGTGGGGCTCTTGGGATAGCACAGAGAGAGGTGTGGCGACCCGCGCTACTGGCAGTTGTCGTGGTTGTGCCGGAGGAGTTGTGTCGCTGGAGGGAGACCTACCCGACGATACGGTAGGAGCCCGCGTAGACGTTGAAGCGGTCCGGCTTGGTGAAGCCAATCAGCGTCAGCCCGAACTCCTGCGCCAACTCCACGGCTAGACTCGATGGCGCGCCAACTGCTACGACGACCGCGATCCCGGCGGCGAGCGCCTTCTGCATCAATTCCCAGCTCGCGCGTCCGCTGACCACCACCGCTTGCTGCGAGAGCGGCAGGTCGCCTGCCATGGCGTGGTGGCCGACGACCTTGTCGAGGGCGTTGTGACGGCCCACGTCCTCCCGCATCGTGAGCAGTTCGCCGTCAGGCGTGAAGAGGCCCGAGGCGTGCAGCCCACCGGTCTGCTGGAACACCGACTGTGCGGCGCGCAGGCGGTCGGGTAGCTGCTGAATCACGCTTGCGCTGATCTGCGGCGAGATGCCCACCGTCGCCGCGCCGAACGTGCGGAGCGCCTCCAACGACGCTTTACCGCACACTCCACACGACGACGTTGCGTAGAAGTTGCGGGACAGCATCGACGGATCGAACGCTGCTCCCTCCGCCAGCGTGATATTCACGATGTTGAATTGCTGCACGTCCTCTGGATCGGGGCAGTACGACACGTCCACCACGTCATTGCGGCCGACGATCAGCCCCTCCGCCAGCATGAAGCCCACGGCCAATTCGAAATCGTGGCCTGGCGTGCGCATTGTGACCGCCACGCTATGCGTCGCGTCGGGCGTAACGGCGCGGATCTCCATCGGCTCCTCGGACGCCACCAGATCGCGCTCGTCCGACGGCGCACCGTTCACGTAGCGCCGAATGGCCACCGGGGTCATACTGCGGTCTCTCATGCGTGTTTCCTCCGCATCCGATGATAGGGGATGCGAGTCCCGCGCAGCTTCGCTTTCGGGAGTTGGCGGATTGCGTGCGGAGCGCTTGCCTCGAACAGCGATCTCCCATAACAGAAACAGAGGCCCGCCGAGTAAGCGGGCCTCTGTGTGTTCAACGTTGACATTGGACGCTAGATGTTAGTGCGTCCGCGCGTCCGCCAGTTGAAGTCGGGCGCAGCCGCCTTGACGCCTTCCCACTCCTCGCGGGCGACACCAGCGCCAGATAGCTGGGCCTCGACGTCGTTCTTCACGACGATCTTGTCTTTGAATGGTCCGCCGAAGCTACCTTCGTATCCCGGGTACTCGAAGTGTTCGACCGGGTAAACGAGAATCTCGTTCTCGGATGGGTCACGTATAACGTTCATCGGGTCCTGGCCGTCCTCGACGAGCTTCATCTGCTGATCCAGCAGCCGCCGGAACATGATGATGCCGACGTCAGAGATGCCCAAGCGCTCGGTGGTACGGTCGGTGACGGGGCCTTGCATTATCCATGCGGCCTGGTCCTGCCCAAGAACCCAGTCAGCCTTGACCCTTCCGTTAGGCAAGAACGCGGGGACCTCTTCGTGGGGGACCTCCGTCGGCTCTTGCTCCCCGGCGTCTAGCGGGCGCCAATCGACGACGAAGTGCAGCGTGTGGGTGTCGTCGACCGGCACACGGTACTGTACGTTGCCGGTAATGTGCAGGACGTGCGGGAACAGGATCGG
>Ga0302133_10000112_pt1 | contig 43621 bp, 35 predicted proteins | sample CB9_331_MG_FD_203121 | JGI IMG/M metagenome (GOLD analysis project Ga0302133, IMG submission 203121) | Marine microbial communities from Western Arctic Ocean, Canada - CB9_33.1 | ecosystem: Environmental > Aquatic > Marine > Oceanic | place: Canada: Western Arctic Ocean | collected 2017-09-19 | reverse complement strand
TGACCCTGAATGCGACAAACGACCGCTTCGCGATTATTGCCGAATACCAGGTGTATGCCGCGAAACAGGTCGAGTGACGAACCGTTGCGGCGGGTTGAAAGGTACCCACCTTGTGCGTCGCAGAGGAATCGGCGAATCTTATCCCAGCGGTATTGTCGCCGTGTCCAAAGGGTTGAGGCGGTAACGCCTTCAGCGTCGATGAGGAATTCGCTGGGCAGAAAGAACCGCCGTAGCGCGAGGACCGGAACGGCAGCCGCGAGCAGTCCCCAGCCGAGACTTTGCATAATCGACGAAGCAAGAAACGCCATCACCAAAATAATGGCCAGCGCAAATACGGCAGCGACGATTCGTTCTCGTGCGGGGTGCACGCGCCAACGCAGCACATCGGCGGCGGTGTCCATTCGAGGTGTCGCGGTCACGAATCCGTCCTTTCAATCCATTGACGGCCTGGCTGGCGTAAAGATAGCACGCCGACCGTGGGATTGCGAGCGGGTCACGCCGCAGCGTAAACTCGCAAGCGATCAATCCAAGCGGAACAGACGCTTAGCATTTTCGGTCGTCTGATTAGCGAGTTCGTCGTCGGTGACGCCACGGACTTTTGCCAGCAGTCCGGCGGTGTGTTGGACGTGCGCCGGTTCGTTGCGGCGGATCTTGCGAACCGGCTCTGGAGAGAGATACGGGGAATCCGTTTCGACCAGCAACCGGTCGGCGGGGATCTCCTTCGCGACTGCGCGTAACGCCTCGTTTTTCTTAAAGGTCACCATGCCGGCCAGCGAAATGTGCAGCCCCAATTCGAGGCAAGCGCGAGCCGTTTCTAGTTCACCGCAAAAAGAGTGCATCACTCCGGAAAGCGTTCCCCCGGCGGCCGCTTGGCGAAGTTGTGCCACCACCTCGACCTCGGCATCGCGGCAATGCACGATGAAGGGAAGAGTGAGTTTCTTCGCCAATTCGATGTGGCGGGTGAAATAGTCAGCCTGCTTATGGATTGGCGCGTAATCCCAATACCGATCCAGGCCGGTTTCGCCGATTCCAACAACCTTGGGGGCGACCGCAAGTTTTTCGATCTCCTGCCAGTCGGTCTCGCCCAGGTCGGCGACGTAATTCGGCTGAATGCCAACGACGGCATAGACGTTGGCGTGCTGCTGGGCGAGTTCGACTGCGCGGCGACTGGTTTCGGCGGTAATGCCGATGCTGATAATCGCCGTCACGCCGGCATCAGTCGCGCGCCGAATAATCTCGTCGCGATCCGCGTCGAATGCCTGCTCATCGAGATGGGCATGCGTGTCAATCAGTTGCATCGTGCGAATCCGCTAGGCAGGACTGTCGGAAGCTTGCTTCGCGGCCATTTCCTGCAGGCGACCGAGATTCTCGCCTTCGATGGCGTGAATGTCTTCGATAAGCGCTGCGGCCTCAACGTCGTCGGCAGCATCGGTTGCCGCGCGACCAAACAGATCGACGAGTGCCTGCTGGCTTTGCACAAGCAAACCCAGCAGGTGGCTCAAGGCGAGATACTGCAGATCGGTGAACTCGGTTGGATAGGTCCCGAAGTCAATTGTTTGACGTCGGCCGTTCAGCAGGTTGACCAAGCGGGCGACACCCTGCTGTTGGCGAGCCACCATTGCATCAATCACTGAACGCTCAGTGTCATCGTCGGCCACCCACGGCCAACATTCGCCAACGTATTGCAGCAGGCAACGTGACTGCTCAATCAGCAGGTCGGCGATGAGCGAATTGTGATGAGTGTCGGCCATTGAGTCGTTTCAAACAATTCTGCCCGCTTCGCATCGGCGAACGGCAGTTTTAGAAATTGGAAATCAGCATATTCGCGACGTAGCTCGCGGTATCGCTGAGTCGATCGGGGAAGTAGGGAAAGAAACCGGTCAACAGCACCGGCAGAGTGACCATCATCACGTAAGCGCCGACCGGCAGGAAATCGAATTTGACCGGACGACTTCCCTCGGGACGCGGTGTGATGTACATCGCATTGAGGACCCGCAGGTAATAGATGAGACTGAAGACCGTGTTCAATCCGCCAATGGCGAGGACAACCCACATAAACGGGTTGGCGTAGCCCGCATCGACGAGCGATTTGAAGATCATCAGCTTGGCAAAGAACCCCCCGAAGGGCGGCATGCCGACAAGGCTGAACAGACAGAAAGCCATGCCGATTCCCAATAGGGGAGCCTGCCAGCCTAAACCGGCATAGTCCTTTATTTCTTCGCTGAGAATCTGGTTGCGAATGAATGCCACAATGGCGAATGCGCCGAGATTCATGAAGAGGTAAACCGTCAGGTAGTAAATCAACCCTTCCAGTGCGCCGGCCGCCTTCAGTTTTGCGTCGTCCACATCGGAATTGACAAGCACCATCATGGCGGCAACGGCCATCAGCATATAGCCGGCGTGGGCGATGGTTGAATAGGCGAGGAGCCGCTTGATGTTTGTCTGCGAGTAGGCAGCCAGGTTGCCAAATGTAGCGGTAATAGCCGCGACCACTCCCAACCCGGCACCAAGATACAAGTAGACGTGCTCGGAAAGCGCACCGGAATCTTTTCCAACCAACGCGAGACAAAACCGGACCAGCAAAGCAAATGCGGCGGCTTTCGATGCGACGGAGAGAAAACCTGCCACTTCAGCCGGTGCCCCTTCGAACGCATCGGGACACCAGAAATGGAACGGCACCAGCGACAGCTTAAAGGCAATACCGACAGAAATGAGAAGTGATGCTAACACAACGGTTCGCAGCATGGCATTCGAGCGAACACTGAGGTCGGCACCATCGGCTTCCGGCGAAAGCAGCCAATGCATCCGCTCGGCGATCAACGACATATCGGTCGTTCCCAACATGCCTGCCATCAGGCTGATGCCGTACAACATCACCCCGGCAATGCCGGCACCGTAGACCACATATTTGAGTGCTGCTTCACTGGAGAGCTTGCGGCCTTTGAGGAAGCCGACCATCACATAACTTGGCACACTCGTCATTTCGATGCCGAGAAACAGTATCAGCAGATTGTTCGCGCTGACCATTAACATCATGCCAATGGTGGCACCAAGCAGCAGCGTGTAGAAATCGGGGCCGTCTTCGTTGTCGGGGATACCGCTGATGACCGTCAGCGCGATCACCAGCACCAGGAACAACAGCAGCAACAGCCGGAAGAAAACGCCGAAATGGTCGTAGACCAATAGCCCGGTAAAGAGGTATTCGGTCGCTCCACCTTGCTTCATGTCATGGAATTGGAGCATGGCCAAAAAGAACGCGGCCATTGCACCCACTAGCGCCACCCAATAGGTTGGCAGCCAACGATCAAGACTCACCAATCGCACCAGCAGGAGGCCGACAATTGTGACACAGAGCGCAAGCTCCGGGGAAAAGTGTCCCAGTGAATGCCCCACCGTATCTGCGATGAGTTTTTCTAGTATCGCGTCGAAGTTCATGTTGCTTTAATTCAGTCCAGGCAGGATGCAGGAGTAATTTTTGTATTTGGTTGAAGTTGAAGATGGTCAGAAACCCGGTTTTTTCAAAAAACCGGGTTTCTCGCTCTAACGCATGACCGTGGATGCCTTTTCGATAGCCCGGCTGACTTCTTGATATCCTTGATCAAGATTATCGACCAACAATTCCATCGATCCTCGCATGAGGCCGAACATTGATTCCGGATACACACCCAGAACAATGGCGAAAACGAGTAACACAACGGCAATGGAGGCTTCGCGACCATTCATTGGCGTGATGTCTTCCTTGTGCGGTCCCTTGTATTCCGGCCCAAGGAAGACGCGCTGGATCGCCCACAGAATGTAACCTGCTGTTAGAATAACACCCGCCGCGGCGACGATCGCCAGCGGTGGTGAGAAGTTCCAAGTGCTCAAAACGACGAAGACTTCGCCGATGAACCCGCACAAGCCGGGCAGTCCCAGGCCTGCGAAGAAGATTCCAACCGCCAAGCCGCTGTAGAACGGCATCAAGCCCATCAGTCCGCCAAACTGGTTCAAATCGCGGTGATGCACGCGGTCGTAAATCACGCCGACCATAAAGAACATGCCGGCCGATGAAACACCGTGAGCCAGCATCTGGAACATGGCACCGTTCATACCCATCAGCCAGTATTCTTTGCCGACGGCTGCGGACCCTGTCGATTCTCCGATCTTCCAGACGGCGATGCCGAGCAGGACATAGCCCATGTGGCTGACGGAACTGTAGGCAACCAGTCGTTTGAAGTCGGTCTGCGCCATCGCGGCGAATGCACCGTAGATAATGCTGAACGCTCCGATTAGGGCCAACACCCAAGCTGCATATTGAGCACCCACCGGACAAAGCGGGAAGGCAATGCGAAGGATGCCGTAGCCGCCCATTTTTAATAGGACGCCGGCCAGAATCATACTGATGGGAGTTGGTGCTTCGACGTGGGCGTCGGGCAGCCAGGTGTGGAACGGGAACGAGGGAATCTTGATCGCAAAGCCGATAAACAACAGGATAAACGCAGCAATTTGAATGCTCTGGCTGAACCCCAAACCCTCTTCCAGGCCCTGGCCCACTCGCGCCAGAAACTGCAGATCGAAACTCTGGCCCGAGTTGTAATAGACCATCAGCATGGCGATCAGCATCAGCACACTGCCGACCAGCGTGTAGAGGAAGAACTTGATCGCCGCATATTCCTTCCGCGGACCGCCCCAGATGCCGATGAGGAAATACATCGGCAGCAGCATCACTTCCCAGAATACGTAGAACAGGAAGAAATCGAGCGAGAGAAACACGCCCAGCATGCCCGATTCCAACAGCAGAAACAGAATCAGGAAGCCGCGCACATGCTTCTTAATATTCCACGCAGCGAGCAGAGAGAGCAGGCTGATAAAACTGGTCAGCAATACCAACGGCACACTGATGCCGTCGTACCCCAAGGTGTAATTAATATTCCACTGGCCAATCCACTCGTGGACAACACCGCGTTGCACCTCGGACTCATCGTAGACCTTGCTACCGGAAACAATTTGCCCGGCCGTGAGTTTCACGCCGTCGAGGACTTCGCCTTCAGCGGCCACGTGATAGGTTTCGAGCCGCTCATATTCCGGTTCCGGTTCCTCGGCACTAACTTCGTTGACCTGGATTCGCACGGGCTGAATACCCGGATCGTCGCGGTCGAATTCGCCCAACAAGAACAGCGTGAGTACGAACGTAATGGCGGTGAAGACCAATGCGCAATAGCGCATCGACTCTTCCGCCTTGCGGTCAAACAACCACAGCGCCAACGCCCCAAATGTCGGGGTGAAAATTATCAGCGAGAGCAGCAATGTTGACGAATCCATGATTGATACTTGTCTCTGAAAACGATTTTGGGCGTCATCGGGGGGCTTTCGCTCCCCGCTTGCCATTCAAACTATGCTGGGAACATGACAAACAACAACACAAACAGCGCCAGCACACCCAACGCGATAAACATAACATACTGTCGAATTAAACCGGTCTGCACGTGCCGAAGCGACCGTCCGCCCTTAAAGACAACTTTGGCAATCCAGTTGACCAGACCGTCGATGACATTTTCATCGAACTTTCGATCCCAACGGGAAACATCAACCGTTTTTCGGCTGAGCCAATGTAGCAAGCCGTCGATGTAGCTGCGATCAAACCCGGTACACCAGCGGGCAATCACATGGACCGGTTTGATGAACATCACTTCGTACAAGTCGTCGAACCGCCACTTCTCTACGAGAAATGTGTGAACGCCGGAAAAGTTCCGTTTGATGTCGGCCGGATCGATAATACGAATGCCATACAGCAAGTAGGCGAAAACGGCTCCAGAGACGGCTGCAATCAGTGCATACCAGCCAGCCTGTCCATGGACGGCATGCACGTCGCGTCGACTCGGCATGGTGATTGCCGTCGCTCCTTCTGCCGCGACCGAAACCACGCCGCCATCGACGTGAAATGGTTCGCTGCCCTGCAACAATCCATACAGCGGACCACGTTCTCCGCCGACAGCCACAAAGATGGCGAAGAACGACAGCACGATCAGGGGGATGGTCATCACCCAGGGAGATTCGCGTGCGTGGTCGTACACCTTTTGATCGCGCGGCGTTCCGGCGAACGTGTAGAACCACAAGCGGAACATGTAGAACGCCGTGATGCCCGCCGTTATCAGCGGAACGAAGAACAACAGAAAATGGATCTGGTTGGCATTCATGAAGGCCAGCGAAGAGGCAACGATTGCATCTTTTGAGTGATAACCTGAGAACGCGATTTTCGCTCCAAAGATCGAAAACGGAATCGCCAACCCGCAAATGGCAATCACCCCAACCAGCATGGTGAAGGCGGTCACCGGCATCTTTCGCCACAGGCCGCCCATACGGGGCATTTCCTGTTCGTGATGGCAGCCAACAATCACACTGCCCGATGCAAGGAACATCAACGACTTGAAAAATGCATGTGTGATGAGATGGAACAGGCCGGCCGCCCAACCGCCAACGCCAATACCCAGCATCATGTAACCCAACTGGCTGATGGTGGAATAGGCCAGCACGCGTTTGATGTCGGTCGCAACAATGGCAATTGTCGCGGCAACAAACAGTGTGATGCAGCCAATGTAGGCGATGACCAATAACACTTCGGGAGCGAACATCGGATAAAACCGCCCGGCGAGATAAACGCCGGCGGCGACCATCGTCGCCGAGTGGACCAACGCGGAAACCGGTGTCGGTCCTTCCATCGCGTCGGGCAACCATGTTTGAAGTGGGAATTGTGCGCTCTTGCCGATACAGCCGGCGAAAACGCCGACGCCGGCGACGATTAACAACCAATACGGAATTGACTTTTCGGTCTTACTGACCGGGTCGGCAATCCGCGTTCCCTTTTTGTCCTGGTGGAGGAAGACAACCGAGCGGGCGTCATCGACGTCCAACTGCATCGTGTGCGCGTGGTGTTCTCCGACGGCGTGTTCTCCGACGGCGTGCGACCCGTCGGCTTTTTCTTCGCCGTTGTGACGCGCCTCGTCCTCGGGATGCTCGTTCTCTTTTTCGTCCTTTTCGACTTTTCCGTGTTTTTCAGCAGGGTGTTCGTCTTGGTGCGGGTCGTCGGTTTCAACGCGGCTGATCATTGTGAACAGGCCCGGAACCGGCTTGGTATCGATTTCGTGGTCGAAGAAACGGAACGTACCGAAACTGGTCCAGATGACCATCAGACCGATAATGAATCCGAAGTCGCCCACGCGGTTGACGATGAACGCCTTGTTGGCCGCATTCGAGGCCGACTTGCGTTCGACGTAGAAACCGATGAGCAGGTAACTGCAAATTCCGACCAGTTCCCAGAAGATGAACACCTGAAAGATGTTACCAGCGAGAACCAGACCGAGCATCGAAAAACAGAACAGCGACATGAACGAAAAGAAGCGGTAGAACCGGCCGGGGCGGTGAAAATGACCGCCGTCGGAAAGGTGGACTTCGTGATCGACGTGGTCGTCGGTCAGTTCGTCGCCCATGTATCCGAGCGCGAAGACGTGAATGCAGGTGGCAATTAATGTCACCATAGTGAACATCAACAATGTCAAGCTGTCGATGTAGTAGTCGAGGGAAAGGACCAAGGGGCCGAATTCGCCGAGCAAGTAGAACGTGCCCGGTATTTCCTCCATCACCACGCCGTGGTTATCCGGATCGAACAGCACCTTCCAATCGATGCCAAGATACAGAGCCACCGTGCTCAGCACGAACCCCGTGCCGATGCAGGCAACCGCCATGAGGGCGGCGGCTTTGCTTTTGCGGCTCTTCTGCCAATAGCCGCCAAAGACTTCAATCACGAAGCCCAACAGCGGCAACAGCCAGGCTGCCGTCAGAAGATTGGCGATTAGATCGTCGTTGGTCATGTCTTATTCAGTATCGAATTGAGCCTACCGCAAAGACACGGCAAGGCGACGTCGATGCGCCGTTCAATTTGCGTTTGCGAGTCTAACGATCCCCAGTGATTCACCAGAGATTCAGACAATCACTAACCAGCCAATTCATCGCCGCGATCGACGTCGATTGTTAGATGATTGTTATAAAAGTTCAGTGCAATCGCCAATGCGACGGCCGCCTCTGCGGCAGCCAACACAATGACAAACAAGGAGACGATCTGTCCGTCGAGTCCAAGGACCGTGTAGCGGGAGAAGGCAACAAAGTTAATGTTGGCACCGTTGAGTACCAACTCCACTCCCATCAGTATGCCGATGGCGTTTCGTTTGGTCGCCATGCAAATGACGCCGCAAACAAACAGCACCGCGCCGACGACCAGATAATGATTGAGTCCGATATCCATGTTGAACCGCTTGTTTTCGTTCGATTTGAGAGAAACTATGTTGTACTCTCAACATCTGTATTTGCACCGGCTCGGCGTTTTGCCCGAGCCAGGTAACCTGCACCAATTAATACGACGAGCAGATGCACCGAGACAATTTCAAAAGGCAACAGGTAGCCCGTACTGAGATTCTTGGCATCTTTCCTGTCGGGGTCGGTGTCTTCCAGGCTCACCCCCAACAGTTTCAGGCCGATGGGACGGGCCGTATTTCCTGAGGATGGGGTTGACGTGTTGTAGCCTGCTGCAGGTTCTGGTGGATAATCGTCTGGATCACTACCAGTCAAGCTCACGTGTGCTTGCTTCCAGTCAACTGCCGTCACTGTGCCGATCAACAGAAACAACACCAGCACCCCCACTCCGCCGGCAATCACCATATCGCCGGGCGACGTCTTGATTTTCACATAGGGGCCGCTGGCGGTGAGCATCACTCCGAAAATGAGCAACACCACCGTTCCGCCCACGTAGATCATCAGTTGGGTGGCACCGACGAAATCCGCGTGCAGCATGAAGTAAATCGCAGCGACCGATCCGAGCGCGACGACCAGCCAGAAGGCCATTCGCACGATGTTTTGGCTGACTACCACCGCGATTGCGCCGCCACACGTGGTGAGTGCCAACAACCAGAAAAAGAACTGTTCAGAGAACTGTTCGCCAGTCATCTGGATCCCTCACTTCCCAGAGGTGCCGATGCGACCGCAGGAGCCAGTTCTACAGCGGGCCGTTCCTCGTTGGCGCCACTCACGGAAGAATCCGCGTCTTCACGAGATTTCTTAGCGTCATCATGTTCCGACTGAGCGTCATCCTTCATGCGTTCGATCCGATTTTGAATCGGTTCAGAAAAGACAGTCGATCGTTGAGTAAACTTCAACAATCCGATCGGCCACAAGGTCGCCCCTAAGAAGAGGACGCAACTGATTGGGATCAAGTATTTCAGGCAGGTCATCATCACCTGGTCGATTCGCAGTCGCGGCAGCGTCCAGCGAATCCAGATTTGCACAAAGACCAGCAGTGACGCCTTCGTGACGAACACAACCATCCCGACCAGGTTAGCCAGAAAACTTGGTATGTAGATTCCAGTCTCGAGAACACCGCGATAACGAGCAATCGCCAGTGATTCATCAATAAACCCGATTCCCGTGTTCCAGCCGCCGAGAAACAGAATGCTAGCCAAGCCGCTGACGACGAACATGGCGGCGTACTCAGCCATAAAGAAGTACGACCATCGCATGCCGCTGTATTCGGTGTGGAATCCACCGACAAGTTCACTTTCCGCCTCGGCGAGATCGAACGGTGCCCGTTTGCAGCCGGCCGTCGCGACGGTGAAGTAAACGAAGAAAGCAATAAACGTAAACGGATTATTGAACATCAGCCAGCCGTCGAGGAAGTATTGGCTGGTCTGCATCTCGGCAATCTCGACGAGATTCAACGAGCCAACCGTCACGATGGGTACCAAGGCCGTAATTGCCAGCGGAATTTCGTAACTGACCATTTGGGCCGCTTCACGCATGCCGCCGAACAGCGACCATTTCGATCCGCTGGAATAGCCGGCCAGAATGATCCCCAGCACTTCCAAAGAGAGGATGGCGACGAGCAAGAACAGGCCGATGTCGGACGCCACCGCGACCCAACCGCCGCTAAACGGCAGCAGCATGAACGTGCCGAACGCGGCGATGCAGGCAATGTAAGGTGCCATGCGGAACAGCATGCTGTCGGCCGCAGCCGGGACGAGGTCTTCCTTCTGGATCAACTTGCCGCCATCGGCCAGACCTTGCAGCCAGCCAAAGCGACCACCGACTCGCGTCGGCCCCAAGCGATCTTGGATTCGTCCGGAGACTTTGCGTTCCAGCCAAATGAAAATCAGCGGTGCCAACGCAAAAACGTTGATGAGAATGAACGCATGAATAAACGCCGCAAGGCCGAAGCCCCACGATTCGCCCAAGCGTTTTGCAAGAAATTCGCCCAATGAATTGGCGGCGAAGAGTGCCGACATGTCGGTTCGTCCGTCGTCAGAACGGTTATCGGTTAGTCTCGGTGAAAATCAGGAACCGCTTTGGAACGCTGTGGCTCCAAGTCGTCTCCCAGCAATCAGAAACAACGGTTCGTCTGCGGAAAACCGCCCGCAATCGGCGTGAACTATGGCACAACAGCAAGCCGTATTCAAGTGACCGGTGCGGCAATTTTTACGCGATACGGCAAACGCGTGAGGACGAGTGGGAAATTGCCATCATTTTGGATTTCCTGTCGCGGATTTCAGCCGTCTTGATTCAGGAAATTCTCAAAAAACGGAATTGCTCCTCATTGGCATTTCGGTCCCACGGGCCGCGGCCCACGGGCCGCGGCCCGTGGGCTTTGAGGCGCGGCATTCACAGTTTGAGTCTGGGTGAATACGACTATTCGCCTAAGCCATTCAGGTGGAAATGTGCGTTCATTGTCACCAGAGAGGTTTCGCCGTTGTGATGACGGATAATGTTCACGCCGGTGTTACTTTGTGAAAGTCGCCGTGCCTGCCGCATGTCGAGGCCGAGCAGATTCCCCAGGTAAGCGCGATTGACGACATTATGCGCGACGACGGCTATTGTCTCACCGGCGTGCTTTGCGAGCAGTTCACTCAGCACCGGCTCGACGCGGCGCAAGACATCGCCGTACGATTCGCCACCGAGGTAGGGATTCTCACCGGGCGCATTCATGAACGCGTGGTACTCGTCCGGATTGGCACGCTCGATGCTGCCCCAGTCCTTTCCCTCCCACTCTCCGACATCGCATTCGTGCAAACCGGCGGCTGTCTGGACGTCGATATCGTGACGCTCGGCGATGATGCCCGCCGTCTCAACCGCCCTCTGCATAGGGGATGAATAGATTCGTTGCAGCGGATGGCTGCTGAGGAAGTCGGCCGCAGCCAGCGCCTGTTGTCGGCCCGTCTCACTCAGGCCGTGATTGATGCCGCATCCCTGCAGAATGTACGGCCGTTGTTCGTTCGCATCGGTCGCGCCGTGGCGGACGAGGTACAGGTATGTGGCGTCATCGGAGGGTGATGTCATATTCGCGAAAACCATCGTGCAAAGAAGCGGCTGCCAAATGCGTGATCGCACGATAGTCCGTCATCACCGTTTTGCCAACAGTGCGGCGATCCGTAACGCTTCCAGCATGCCATCGGCCGATGCGCGGCCCTGCCAGGCGATGTCGAAGGCCGTACCGTGACTCGGGCTGGTTCGCACGATCGGCAGTCCCAGCGTAATATTCACCGCTCGGTCGAAGCCAATTAACTTCAGCGCGATATGTCCTTGATCGTGATACATGGCCGCCACGCCATCGAATTCACCGGCGACTGCGCGGCAGAACAGCGTATCGGCCGGCAACGGTCCCGTGACGTCGATGCCCGCTGCCCGCTGCGAAGCAACGGCCGGCGCAATCAACCGCCTTTCTTCGTCGCCGAACAGTCCGTCTTCACCCGCATGCGGATTGAGCGCACAGACGCCGATCCGAGGGGCCGTGCAACCAACGTTACGCAGAAAACTGTCGATGAGGGCTACCTTCTCTTCAACAGCCGGCGTATCGAGCAATTGGGGGACACTGGCGATGGACGTATGCAGTGTGACGTGCGCAACGCCGAGTCCGAATGGCGAGCGGACGATCTCACCGGCCGGCAGATAGAGCATCATGGCAAACTTGGAGACGCCACACGCTTCGGCGAGGATCTCGGTATGCCCGGGGTAATTGTGGCCTGCCAATTGCAAGGCGGCTTTGTTCAGCGGCGCGGTTGTGACGGCGTCCACCTCGCCGTTGAGTGCAGCGTGTGTCGCGGCGATCAGATATTCGAAAGCGGCCTGACCGGCGGCAACGTTGAGTTTTCCGGGCTGAACGAGCGCGGCATCGTCACCCGCTGGATTCCAGCAGGCCAATTCGTTTTCTGTGATTTGCTTGCCGGCGGAGAGAGAATCGACTTCAACAACTTTCAGATCACAGCCGACCAATGCGATGGCTCGCCGCACGACCTCCGGATGTCCCACGACAATCGGTCGGCATGACTTCGGCAGCCGTGCATCGCAACAGGCGCGCACAACGACTTCCGGCCCGATGCCAGCAACGTCACCCAGTGTGACGGCAATGACCGACTGCTCCGTCACTCAGAAATCTCCTGCTTCGTCCAATGGGGCGTGGGGCTCAACACACGACCGATTCGTAACATTCGGCGTCGGCCAACGATACACCACGGCTGTCTTTTTCCGATAGCAGCGGCGGAGTATCCAGCGGCCAGGCGATGCCTAACTGTGTGTCGCTCCAAAGCAGCGTGCGCTCGTGTTGCGGGGAATACAGGTCGCTGCACTTATACCACAATTCGGCCGTTTCGCTCAAAACGTAAAAGCCGTGAGCAAATCCCGGCGGAACGTAAAGTTGACGCATGCTCTCGCTGCTAAGTCTCACACCCGTCCATTGCCCGAAGGCGGGCGAGTCGCGTCGCAGATCGACGGCGACGTCAAAGATTTCTCCGTGCAGTACCTGGACCAGTTTTCCCTGCGGGTGTTCGATTTGATAGTGCAGACCGCGAAGCGTTCCCCGCGACGAGCGAGAGATGTTGTCCTGCTTGAACTCGATGTCAATTCCCACCTCGGCATAGCGGTCTTTGTGGTAGGTTTCCGCAAAACAGCCGCGGGAGTCGTCAAACACGTCGAGTTTCACGACAAGTACGCCCGGCAAATTGGTCTCACTGACTTTCATCCCGTTCCTTTCTCAGGTTGTTGTCGGCATTGGTTCTGCGAATCACAGATCGACTGGAACCTTCCGACCGCTGCGAGCGTCACTCGCAGCATACCGTTCAATTGGCAATGGCGACAGCCGTCAGCTCAAACGGTTTTCGATCGCAAACGGCGGAAAAATGGGGCGAGGCCATTCTAGCGTTCGCCTTGCATTTGGTGATGCGATTGTGGTATTCATTCGGTTAGTGATGAAGATTCCATTTACATTTAAGAAGTTGCATCCTGCCCAAACCGCAGAAATGTAGATACAGTGCTGATTCTTCACTCATCCATCCAAAGTTTTCCTGCCCGATAGCAGTCGCGGCTCAATACTTTTGCGGCTTAGCGCGATTTAAAGACGCAACCAGTTGAATCCCACGAACTTGGTGATTGCGGCGAACCCTTTATTGAGATAGTGCGGTTTAAGTAAGCGTGCCGGTTTGCACAGAGTTGGATGATTTGGGCGACCCGCCGGTTGAAAATGATTGTCGTTGTCGAGTGAAGCCAACCAGATTTGCTCTTCACAGGCGACCAACAATAAGGCGCGAATGATGAAATCTTACCGACTTCTCCAACTTGGCTGCTGTTGCTTGTTAGCCGTGATGGTTGGCTGCGGTGGCACGGAAGTCGTTAACGTTGATCCCTCAGCTACAGAATCGTCGGACGGCCGATCGTATTCAGGCAGCGGTGCCGGTAGAACCGAAACCGGTGACAGCAGAAGCGGAGCCGACCGTCCGGCCGGGACGGCGCAATCGAATTCCAGGGCTGTCGCCGCCGGACCCGGACCGATGATTCCCGCTGATTCTTCGTCTCCGACAGATACCGGCGCTTCAACGCCGATGGACTTTCCGCCGGACACGCCGGAAATCGATCCGGTTCCGCCCCCTTCGGATTACCGCGTCCGGTTGTCTGATGGTCGTACGATCGATATTAGGGACTTGCTGGAAACCCAGGTCAGGGAGTTTGAGGAACGGCTGGCGTTGATTGCCAAGGGGAAGAATATGATTCGCACATATTACACCAGCGAAGCGGGGCCTGCCGCCAACGGAGGCGGGCCACTCCCGCCCGACGTGTCGAATCCCCCGCCGGGCGTCCCCATGAATCCCCCATCGACCCGTGGAGGCTACACAGCCCCCGGCATAGCACCGACAACGCCACAGCGGCCACCGACCGGCAGGTATAAGCCTCAGCCAAATCCCCCTTTCCAACCGCAGCGAACGCTCCCTTATCGACCACAGCCTTCTTCACCCTCCGGCGTCCGCACGCCGTTTCGACCACGGACGACCGGTCGGCGTGTCTTCAGTCCATCGCCCAGTCAACCGAGAAGTTCTGCGGTTGCACCACCGCCGAACTTTGATACGTCTCTTCCCTTCATGAACATCGGCCGAATTGCCTCGACAATGCGCGGTCCGACGGCAGCCTATTACCGTAACCACAGGCCGATGATTTATGTCAGTTACAATCGCGATAGCAAAAGACACGATACGCTCATCAGTTGGGATGAAGCAGGGCGGCCATTGGTCATCGACCAGTATTCCAACGGGCGGCGCAACGGTTTGCGCGTTCTGTTTCGCCCACGCAGCGACAACGATCCCACTGGAGTGGTCGTGCTGGTGCAGGAATGGCGCGCCAGAAAACTGGCGGCAACCCACATTGTTGCCGAAGATGGAACGGCCGAGACGATTGCCCCGGCAGACATTCCGCCGTCAGAGACAAACGACCAACTCATCGATCGTGTGGCCGAGTTGGATCAGTTTGACGAAACGCTCCACGACAATGAGAAGGAACTTCGGATGGCGTTGACTGCACTCAATCGTGAGCAGATCCGAATGGCCAAGGCGGCCAAGACCACGGCGCGACGGCAGCAGCAAGCGCTGGCCGCACAGGCCCAACAGCGAATTCTCCAAAAATTGGTCTCAGGCATCCAAGCCCCCGGCAGCTGGCGCCGCTGATGCGGCAATTGGCTAGCTTCCTTGCCCTACGTCGACCGGCGCTGTCGTAGCTGTACGGTGTGCGCTCGGCTTCGGGGTTGATCAGATGATCGATTTGGCCGTTGGCGCACGTGGTGACGGCGGGATTGGTCATCGTCGTAGGTTGTGGCGCTGCAATTGCCAAGCGGATTGATCTCGGCCAAGGGGAGTGGAAACAAAAAGCCCGATTCCCTTGCGGGGGGAACCGGGCTTGCGGCGATCTGGGTCGATCACACTTTTGCATGCTTTGTATTTAATGCATCAACAGCACCAGTCCCCAGATTGTTGCCGCTTCGACCAGTGCGCCGTTCAGGCGGATTGGCAGGCGGTGATAGCGGAACGGGATGTCGCTGCCGGGACGGTAATGGCCCAGGGTGTAGGTGGCTTTCTGCGGTGGATTGACGACTGCAATGTACGGCAGCAGCGGCATCGTCCCGAAGAAGTGGGCCGCCGAAACGACCGGCTGAACTAAGCCGAAGGAGTTGCCATAACGCTCGAGATTTGTTTCCTCGAAGTAGACGGGGCGGTGTGAGAGTGCAGCCGCTTCCCAGTAATACGAGTAAGACATCCAGCCGCGACCGGTCCCCATCGACTGCCGAATGGTCTCGTCTTCATAACCGGCGGCAATTCGGGCTGCGCGAAAAGCGTTGGCGGTTCTTGGATCGTCTTCCGGCATCGGCTGCCGCATTCCCTCGTCGTCGTACGGAATCGCATTGGAATAGTTGAGGAGCGACTGACCGGAGATGTCGAAGATGCCGAGACGCGTTCGATCCGGTGTTGAAGGCGGGGCCTCGTTATCTGTGTTGGGAACCGGCTGCAACATCGCCACTCTGGTGCGACGAATCACTTCGTCTTCTCTCTTGTCCAGGTCGAGTGGCAGAAGTCGTGGCTGCGACGTAGCCGACGCGACTGATTGCGATACTGTCGGGTGTAACGGTGTTGGCGGCACGGGCGCATCCACAATCGAATTGTTACGCACCCAGACAACAGCCGGTGTGGATTGCGTTGCTGGTTTCTTCTTCGTGCTCGCCACAGGTTCGGGTTGAACGGGCAGTCGGGGAGGGAAGGGGAGTGCTTGAGTTGTTTTCGGTTCACTCATTCCCGACTTGGAACCAGCAACTCGTCGCGGCGAATCATCTTGTTGTGGCGGTGTGCTGCGCGTCGTTTGCGCCAAGCGGGGCGAAACGGTTGCCGGGTCGATCCGTAATCCGCTGAGGGTCAGGCGTGCGGCTTGCCGGACTTGCTCGTCTCGGTCCTCAATTGCGTGGCTGAGTGGTCGTTTGACTCGGCCGATGTGTCGAGCGGAAACACTGCCCAACGCGAAGGCTGCTTGCGAGCGAATGCTCGAATCCGTATCGGAAAGCGCGGCGGTCATCACATCGACGGCGGCGATATCGCTGGGATCGATTCTGGTAATCGCCTCGGCGACCTGCAGTTGATCGATGCCGCGGCGCGTCTTCAGCAAGCGACGAAGTTCCGGCAACAGCGGGTCAGCGTTCGGGACGATTCTGCCCAACATGTACGCCGTGACCGAGAGCAACCCCGGTTTTTTCGTTTGCAGATATCCTTCGAGCGTCAGTCGCGCGGCGGTTCGTACGCTTTCGTCGTCGTCGTTCAGACTGGAAGCCAAACGTGGGATGACGCGGCCCACCCAACGCACATCGACTGAACTCAATGCGAAGGCTGCCTGGCTGCGGACTTCGGGACTGGAATCGTCGAAGGCCGCAAGGAGAATGTCACCGGCGGATTGATCGGTCGGATCGATCCTGGTGATGGCTTCGGCCAGTTGCAAGCGGTCGAATCCGTCGCTTTGCTGCAGATGGCTATGAAGTTCCGGTAGTAGAGGCGCCGCCTCTTTTCCCTGTGTTCCCAACACGTAGGCGGTCAGCCCGGTCACTCCCGGTTCGGTCGAGTCGAGATATCCGGCCAGCGTCAAACGTGCCGCGCTTCGCACCATTTCTTCGTCATCTTCCAGCCGGAATGCCAGATGGGGAATGACACGTGCGACTTGCTGCACGTCGGTCGCACTCAATGCAAAGGCCGCCTGACTCCGCACATCGGGGTTGGCGTCGTCGAGCGCGGCGGTGAGAACATTGACCGCCGGCTTGTCTGTCGGATCGATCTTGGCAATCGCCTCGGCCAGGTGAAGTCGGAGCATGCCGTCGCTGGCGGCCATCTCTCGACGCAACGCGCCGAGTGCCGGCAGAGCGTGGGATTTCATACTTCCCAACACATAGGCGGCCAACGTTGCCAGGTTTTCATCTTTTTCGTCGAGCAGCGGGACCAGCGTCTTGATTGCGGTGGAACTCCGTTGGCCGACTTCCCACACGGCCCACGCAGCTGTTGCGCGGACCACGGCCGACTCGTCGTTGAGTCGCCGTTCGATCAACGGCAGAACGGGTCGTGCGTCTGCACCCAACCATGCCAGTCGGGCTGCCCCGTCTTTCCGCTCGGCTGCATCGTCACTTTGCATCAGCTTGACCAGCCGCATGAGCTTATCGGTTCTGGCCTCGCGTTTTTCCTGTTTGACAGCGAACGCGGTGCGCTTCAATTGGTCCACTGTCAGCTTTGCGGCCTCCTGAACACGCGGGTCAACGTCTTTCCGCAGTGGCGACAGCGCATGGATGATTTCTTTGGAACGCGTGTCGGCAGCCGCTGAAAGCGCATATGCGGCCTGGCAGCGAACGTCCGCCGTGGGATCTTTCAGAGCGGCGACCAATGCGTCGAACGCCGGCGCGTCGCTGCTGTCGATTTGAACAATTGCCTCGGCGACATTGACCTGAAACAAACCGGAACTTGTCTCCAGGACGCGATGCAGGTCGGGAAGACCTCGCTTGGCTTCGGTGCCGATTGTTCCCAACGCATGGGCGGCCAGCGTGCGAACTGTGGGGTCTCCGGCTTGCAGCAATTCCACCAGGACGGGAACGACGGTGCCGGGCTGGTGGGCGATTTGCCAAATGGCAGCGGTGACTGCAATACGAACAACGGGTGATTCATCGTTGAGACCCTGGTAGAGCGCCGGCAATGATCGCTTTGCTTTGGGGCCGTTCCAGCCGAGTTCCGTCGCAGCAGTCCGGCGGACTTCCACGTCGGGCGAATCGAGTCGTTTCAGCAATTCGTCAATTTTCAAATCGACGGCCGACTTCGGCTCCGGCGGCTTGGTTTTTGCGATTTCTTCTGCAAGCGGTGGTGGACTTTGCTTGATTACAGGGGGAGCGGTCGGACGTTTCGAGACTTTTGCAGAATCTCGGCGAGCCGGGTCGAGTGCGATTTCGGGCGGCATCGCGGTGTTGGCTCCCGGTTTCGCGGTGTTGGCTCCCGGTTTCGCGGTGTTGATTCCCGGTCTTAGTGGAAACATTCGGTACGTGGGAATTGTTCCCGGGATCGTCGGACGATTCTGCTGCGGACGTCTGCGATACGCTGCGGGTGGGCGCCGCGATGTCGCTTCGGTGACCGTCGGCTTGGGTTTCACTGCACGCAGAATATCCTGAAGTCGCGGCAGTCGCCTTGGTTTGGTCGATGGTTGTCGCTGCGTCCTGCCACTTGTTGCGGGGCTAACGACGGGTAACCGTTCCTCGGCGCAGACGATGGAACCGGAAACGTCGGCAAACAGCATGGGCATGCCGACAGCGGCAATCGCCATCAGGCGGGCGACGCCAGTGAGGTTCACAGATTCGCCGACGACGTGATCGCTGGCTGCATCGCGACGATCAACCTGACTGGCGATTTGTTGGGCGTTCTGGTTCAACACGGTGTGTCCCTCGCTGCAACCGCAGAGTAGAAGTGGAAGCGGCCGACGGCTGATGTGAAACGAGCAAATTTGATTTGTTGGTCGGGACGGGTGCGAACCCAACGTCCCTGTGTTCATGCCGTACAAGAACGGCTCTGTTCGACAGGTTTCGACATCGGATGATCGGAATATTCATCATTCTAGAAACGATCGAATTAGTCTCAGTGAATGACCGGGGCTTCGTGATCCGAATACTTTGCGCAGATTGCCCATTTGCCTTCACAAATTAAACCAGCCGGTAGCGCAAGCAAGGGTTTGAGCTTCCGTCTTGTCCCAATCTCCCCCGGGCCGTGCAGAGGTCCGGTTCCCGACTCAAGCAGCCATCCAGTCGAGCCGCTATTGCCTCCCGGAATTGGGAGTGTAAACTGAAGAGTGTTGCACGTGTCTTGTGCGGAACTGTCTCGACAGTCACTCAACAAGGCATTGAATTCGTTCCCTCTCAGATAATATTCGATCACACATATGGATCATGCGACGATTGCAATCCTGATGTTGTTTGCCGGGCTGGCGTTGATTATCGCTGAGTTTTTCATTCCGTCCGGCGGCATGATCGCCATTCTGGCGGCGATTTGTCTGTCGATCTCAGTTTGGGCGGCCTACGAGGCCTGGTGGGAGACGGCCCGCAGCATCTGGTGGTCGTATCTGGTCACGGTGGCGATATTGATTCCAGCATCGATTGGCGGAGCATTGTTCTTGATCCAAAAGACCAGTCTGGGGCGACACGTACTACTGAGGGCTCCCAGCCTCGAAGAAGTGACTCCCTATGCGGAAGAGGAACATCATCTTCGTGAAATGATTGGAAAACGCGGACAGACGGTCGCATTGTTGAATCCGGGCGGAATGGTCGAGGTGGACGGAGAACGATTTCACTGCGAATGCCCGGGCATGTTGATTGAAGCACACGAGGACGTGGAAGTGTTTGCGATCAAGGGAAATCGGTTGGTTGTCCGGCCGATGTCCGATTCGGACGATGGGTTGTTAGCGAGTCAGTCGCAGCGCGACGAATCGAACGATGAGCCGTCGCCGAGCCGGCACGACGGCGATGCGCCGCCCCTTGACTTTGACATCCCCCAAAGTTAGACAGAAGACTCCCAACATGTCCGTTTCATCAATGCCGGTCTTTTGTTTATCGACGAATGCGGAGTGGTCGGCTTGGGCAGTGCAGGTGACGGCGACAATTCAGACACGCACACATAGCTGAAGGTTGGAACCCATGATTGACATTGGCTTGCTGTTTGCTCAAGACGGCGGACCCGGCGTTGAAGACAATGGCGCAATCTACTTGTTTATCGCCTTGTTCGTCGTGCTGTTTCTTTTTGGGTTTCTGATTGTCTTCGCTAAGTATTTCGGCTTGTGGATTCAATGTAAGATGACGCGGGCCGGTATCAGCTTTCCGAATTTGGTGATGATGTCCTTCCGGCGGGTTCCCGCATCTCTGATTGTCCGTTGCAAAATTATGGCCGTGCAGGCCGGTTTGACCAAGGTCTACCCGATCAGCACCGCTGCACTGGAAGCACATTTTCTCGCAAACGGAAATGTTCCTAACGTTATCAGGGCACTCATTGCAGCACAGCGCGCCGATATCGCACTCGACTGGCAAACCGCCCAGGCGATTGATCTGGCGGGGCGAGACATTCTCGAAGCCGTTCGCACCAGTGTGAATCCAAAGGTGATCGATTGCCCCGATCCCAAGAAGAAAGCAGGAACGCTCGACGCGGTCGCCGGTGATGGTATTCAATTGAAGGCGCGGGCGCGGGTCACCGTTCGCACCAACATTCAACAGCTTGTTGGTGGTGCGACCGAAGAGACCATTGTGGCACGCGTCGGCCAGGGCATCGTGCAGGCCATCGGGTCGACAAAAAATTATAAGTTGGTCTTGGAGAACCCTGACGACATTTCGCGGCTGGTGTTGGGGCAGGGGTTGGAAAGCAACACCGCCTTCGAGATCGTCTCGATTGACATTGCCGACATCGATGTCGGTGAGAACATTGGTGCCCGGTTGCAGGCCGATCAAGCGGAAGCCGACATGCGCGTCGCACAGGCAAACGCCGAACAACGTCGGGCCGCGGCCAAGGCGCTCGAGCAGGAAGAAATCGCCCACATCCAGGAAAATCGAGCAAAAGTTGTGTTAGCCGAAGCCCAGGTTCCCAAGGCCATCGCCGATTCATTCCGCACCGGCCGGCTGGGACTGCTCGATTACTACGAACTAAAGAACGTGCAGGCCGACACCGACATGCGATCGGCAATTGCCGGAGAAGGTCGACAGATGTCGTCCAACACGCCGTAGGTTGTCTGGTCTCTTCATTTGCTGTGGATTAATCTAACCATCCCCCACCGGGGTCTTTGCGCATGTGGTTTCAAATTTCCGATCCGGTTCTTGCCGCCGATATCGGCGGCCTTGGTTGTGTCGCAGTCATCGTCATGATGTTCGTTGGCTGGATCATGAATCTGGTCAACAACAACAAGAATCGCCCCGCGCAGGCGGCGCGACGTCAGGCACGTCGACCTCCGCGAGAAGGGGGCGAACGCTTGCAGAGCGAAATTGACAACTTTCTGCAAGAGGTGGGCGGAGGCCACAGGCAAGCTGAGGCTGAGGCCGAAGAGTTCGATGATCTGACAATCGAACTCGTCCCGGAAGAAGAGCAGGTTCGAAGACCACGGCGGAAGCGGCAGCAGAGTCAGCCGCCCAGACGCAAATCTCAACCGGTCGAGCAGGTGAAAACTCCATTGTCGGAAAGGCACTTGGCGGCGACTGCCGGATCGACCGATCTCGGTGGAGGATTGCGAGAGCATCAGCAAGACTTTTTGCAGCACGATCACATTTCCAAAGAGGTTGTCGGCGAACTGGGCCGACGCGCTGGGGGTGGTGCTGCACAACGGAAAACGGCACGTCGGTCGGATGTCAACGAAGAAGCCGCCCGCGGAACCGCTGCCTCAATGTCTGGCGGGATTGTGGAAATGCTGCAGAACCCGGCCACCGTACGGCAGGCAATCTTGATCAGCGAGATTCTTTCGCCGCCGAAGTCGCGACGGCGATGAGAGTTCCTGGCGCAGACTCGTTGCCCGCCGATGCCCGCCGCGCAAAGTTGTCAGTCCAATTGACCCCGAATTGGGGAAAGGAACGTCGGGTTCCGACCTGCGAGTTCACCGTTCTTTTCGCAATGCACATGCGAGTGACATGAACGAACTGCCGTTGAAAGTGTTGTTGCTTGCCGGCCGGTTTGAAGTCCGCGGCAGTTCGGCGTACACATTGCATTTGGTGCACCGGCTGAAAGACCACAACGTGACCGCGACGGTCGTTTGTTCCGACGCACGTGCGGTCGATCCAGAGCGGCGTGCCACGTTGGCCATCGAAGAATATGCGCATTTGAAGATGCCGTTTTGGGGCCGCGTGGTGTTAGAACTCATGCGGCGGAACCTGTCACAGGACATACCCGATCTGGTGCACGTGCAATCGCGCGACATGCTGTCGCGTGGCGCATGGCTTGCGCGCCGTTTGCAGCGTCCGCTGTTGCTCACCGTACACGATTGTCTCGGGTCGCGCGAGTGTTTGCGGTTCGACCGTCGTGTCGGTCGGCGAATTATTGCCGTCAGCGATTCGGTTCGATCGGCGCTGCTACAGCAAGCCGGTCTTCCGGATGAATTGGTCACCGTTATTCACAGCGGTGTCGATACCAACGTCAATGTCGATCTGCCCCCGATTCTCGACCCGGGACACGTCCCCGTCGTTGGAACGGCCGGTCCACTTGAAGCGGTTAAAGGGCTGCCGTTTTTCCTCAATGCCGCGCAGAAGGTTCTGGCGTCAGGTCGCGACGTCGAATTTCTCGTCTCCGGCGCAGGTCCGGAGGAAGGGCGGCTTCGTCGCTTGGCGACAACTTTGGGAATCGATCGTCACGTCGCCTTTGTGCCAAATCTGTTCGACTTCTCACCGTCACTTTCCGCGATGGACATCTTCTGCCTGCCGTCGCTCAGCCAGGGGCTGGGAACAATTATGCTGGAAGCCATGGCGTTAGGAAAGCCGGTGATTGCCACCCAGGTTGGCGGCGTTGAACAGATCGTTCGCGACAATGAGACGGGACTGAACATTCCCCCTTCCAACAGCGATCGGCTCAGTGAGCGGATTCTCGAACTGCTCGATGATCCGGTCCGCGCCCGGGCCATTGGTGAAGCGGGCCGTCAATTCGTGCGACATGACTTTGGAGTCGATCGAATGGTCGCAAGCACGACGGAACTGTACCGCAATGTTCTCGAACAGGAGACAGTCCTTCGCAGCGATCCCGTTGCAACTGAGGCGAGAGCGGGATAGCCGACCACAGCTTTTCTATACTCTTTTTAAGACCACGAATTGTTCGGACCACGAATGCAAGCTGAAATTATCGCGATCGGATCGGAACTGACCACCGGTGCCAAGCTCGACACCAACAGCCAGTGGCTTAGCCGGGAACTGTCGGCCATCGGCATTCCAGTGCGTTACCATGTCACAATGGCCGACGATTTGGAGGCGATGACTGCCGCGTTTCGCACGTCTGTTGATCGATCCGAGCTGGTACTTATCACCGGTGGAATCGGCCCGACTTTAGACGACCTAACGCGGCAGGCGGTTGCCGGTTTGGCCGACGTTGAACTCGTGCAGCACGAGCCGTCGCTCGAAATTATCAAGTCGATGTTTGCACTCCGCAAACGGGACATGCCGGAACGGAATGCCATTCAGGCGATGTTTCCCCAAGGAAGCGAGCCGATCCCGAATCCGCGGGGTAGCGCTCCAGGCATCTCGATGCAAGTGCAGCAAACAGGGGGCGATGCCTTTTGTCGTGTGATCGTCATGCCGGGCGTTCCCAGCGAGATGAAACGCATGTTTCAGCAGGAAGTTCTGCCGGGGCTATCGGGCAGCGGACGCGTCATTCGCCATGCGCGGATCAACTGCTTCGGAGTTGGAGAATCGGCTGCTGAAGAAATGCTGGGCGAACTGACCGCGCGGGACCGCGATCCAGAGGTCGGCATCACCGTACACGAAGCGACGATCACGATGCGGATTACCGCGCATGGAGATAGCGAAGCCGAATGTCATGGCAAGATCGCTGAGGCAGGACAAACCGTTCGCGAGAAGCTCGGCGAATTCGTATTCGGAGTGGAAGACGAAGAACTGGAACACATCGTGGTGCGTCTGCTTTGCGAGCGGGGGCTGACGCTGGCGACTGCCGAATCGGGGACGGGGGGATTGCTGGCGCATCGTCTGACAGATGTCGCCGGTTTTGAAGGCTGTTATCTGGGGGGCGTCGTCGTTCCGACCGACGCCGCCAAACGCGAACTGCTTGACGTTGATGACGATTTGCTGAAGCAGGCCGGTTCAATCAGCGCGGAAGCGGCGGCGGCTATGGCGGGGGGATGCCATCGTCAATTCGGAACCGACTTCGTGCTTGCCATCACCGAGTGTCCGTGGTTCGATCCGGACGACTCCACCGGCGAAACTCCAACCGTTTACGCGGCATTGGTGGGCGATGGCATTGCTGAGTCCGCATCGCATGCGATGGTGGGCGATCCCGCCATCGCCAAGAGCCGCGCCGCAAAAATGGCTCTCAATCTGCTCCGCCTGAAGTTGTTGGCGATGGATTAAGGGTTCGGGTGCCGGCATTAACCGGCGCGACGTTCTTCAACCGATGGGCAACTTTCCGGCAGCCAGATCGCATTGACGCCGTGCGTGTCTAACATGCGTGCCAAATGCTGATGGCAGGTCAACAACAGGATTTGTTGGCCGCGACCGGCGAACTCCAGCAGCGTTTCGACAGCCGCCTCCGTTCGTGATTCGTCGAAATTTGCGAACACGTCGTCCAGCACCATCGGCAACTCGACGCCTGCCCGAGAAAGTTCTTCGACAATCGCCAGTCGAATGGCCAGGAATAGTTGCTCCCGCGTGCCGCCGCTCAATTGTTCGACGCGAAAGGAGCGACCTTGATCATTGTCAACGCACAACGACTGCTTGCCGAGCGGAGTCCAGATGTTTCGGTAACGCCCACGAGTCATTTGTGCGAGGTACTTCGTCGCAGCGGCGAGTGTCGCCGGCTGATGGTCCCGCTCAAATCGCTGTTGCATGGCAGTGAGAGCACGACTCGAGAGTTCCAGGGCGAACCACTCTTCGGCCGCCTGCGTCATCTGGTCTTCGACTCGTGCACGATTGCATCGCAAACGCGTCCCCTGGCGATCAGATTCCAGATCGACAAGTTCTTGTTTGACGCTCCCCAGACGTTCAAATATTGATTGCAGTTCGCTGGCGGATTGTTTTAGCGACTCGTCAAGTTGCTGTAGCTTGGCGGTGTTGTTGGCTATATCGAATTCGAGCAGATCCTCTTCCACAATCGCCAATTCCGGCTGATTGGCACAAACCGTTTCGAGTTCAGCGCTGGCGGCGAACAAAGCCGATTCCAACTCTTTGCGTCGCACAATTCCCGCAGCGTTGGCTTCAAATTCGGCGACGCTCGACGCGTTCCCTTCTGTCAACAGGCGTGCGCGAAGAACCTGAAGCTTGCCAATGCGACGACGAAAGCCGGCCGCGTGTCGCAGTTGGCTTTTTGCTTCTCGGCGCAAACTCTGTCTCTCACTCTGCACCAGTTGCGCGTTCGCGAGCTCTTCTTGCCAGACGTCCAACACGGTCAACAGGTCATCCGTGTCAATTTCATCCCAATCAAGTTGGTCGGCGAGTCGGGCGATGGAATCAAGAATCCTATCGAGTTGCCCACCGCAGTCGCGGAGTTGGCCGTCGATTGCTTCGCACAGTTGCAGCGCGTCTTTCGCTTCAAGGATGCGCTGCCATTCCTGGAATGCCTCATCGACGCGCAGGGTTTCCTTCAGTCCAATCTCTGTGAGCACCTCGGTCCAAGCCTGTCGGGCGGAAATGACATCACGTTGGACTTGCTGCAATTTACCTCGCCACTCGCTCAATTGTTGTCGGCGTTTGGAGATGCGTTCTTCCGTGTCGGCCAGTCTCTGCAATTCGGCGAGGTGACGCGTCTGTTGCGCAACCAACTCGTCAGTCGGCGAATCGACCTGGCCGGGCGACGGTGCTGGCGTTTCTTGTTCGTGAGAGTTCTCGCCGGAGACTGTTTCATCGAGTTGGCGGGTCATCTCGTCGCGTAACTCTCTCAGTTGGATTTCGACGCCGCGCAACTCGTCTGATAGTGCTTCGGCGTTATCGCCAGCCACACTCTCGGCATGTGTCTTCAGCGCGTAAGCCGTTCCGCCACACGCCGTTCCCAACAGGGCATACATCAAACCAACGATACCGTTGGCCGTCAGCCCGGTGTAAAATCCGACGAGTGCGAAGATAACTCCCACAACGCCGAAGAACCCTAAAACCAGATAGGCCCACGCCGGCATCAGGGGAGTTTCGTCAATCCGTTCCAATCGTTCTGTTAACGCCGACTGACGCTGCTGGAGTTCTGCCTCGCGCAACCGCATTCCGTGGAGTTCTTGCAGTTGCGACAGACGGTACTTCGTTGCAAAAATCTGCTCGGCAACAGTCCCGTCGCCGGCGTCTTTCAAGGCTTCCTGCAGCTCTCTCGACCGGCGGCTGCATGTCGCGGCGTGCTGTTTGTACCGTCGTTGAATTCGACTTCGGCGTTCGAGACGACCGTGATAATTGTGGGCGGCATCAAGCAGCCGCAATTGCACCGTCGGCGATGTATCGACATCCGCGAGTCGGTCGGTTGGCCATTCGTGCCCCAGGCGATCAACCGCTTCATCCCGAGTTTCGGCTGCCTGTGCGCTGCGCTGCTGCAATGCGGTGGCAATTGGCAGCAGTTCTTCCAACCGTTCGCGATGTTCGCAGACCGCTTCAATCGCCGCGGCATGTTGTAGAACCTTCGTGTCTGTTCGGAAGGTCTGCGATTCGGCGTGAAGGTATTTCGCCTCCGCTATCGACAGTTGATCGTTTCCAACGAGTGAATCGAGTTCTTTGTTGATTCGTGCGAGACGGTTCAGTCCGTCTTCCGGAAAACCGGAAAGCGTTGGTAGTTCTTCCAGTTCACAACGGATCTCTCGCACCTGGCTCCACGCCGGCCAAGCCTGTTCGAGAAAGCGGTGTCCCTGCTGTTGTGACAGCAACTGTTGTTGCGAAACCCTGCGACGCTGAATTTCTGCCTGCAACTCGTCCCGCTCGTGGCTCAACACCAGGTGCCGCTCGCGCAGTGTTTCGGTCGATTCGATTTCCGCGGAAATCTCTGCCTGTCGTTGAAACAGATCTGTTAGGTGGCCGGAATTGTCGCTGGGGTTGAAGAGTTCCTGCCGTCGGCAATTCAGATCGGCCCACGTTTCGAGAATCGTTCGCCCTTCCGGACCGAGCGTCAGACCGTAAACTTTGTCGGCCAGTTCATCACCAGCCAGCGACGCCAGTTCTTGAAGTTCGTGTAGATCGACGGCGAATAACCTCTCGAACATTGCTTCAGACGTCGTCGATAACAACTGTGTGATGGCAGCTTCCGCTCGAAGTTCTTCATCTAATCCATTGACCGACACGGCGCCACGCTCACCGTGGCGGGCGAATCGGTGGATGTCATACTCCTGGCCTTCGTGTATCGTTCGCAATGAACCTTTGCTGTTGGCCCGATGTGTACCCGCGCCGGCCACCCGCGCTGCCGCCGGTTCGAATCCATAGAGCACGCCACGAACAAACCGCATCAGCGTCGATTTGCCGGTCTCATTTGGTCCGTAAATGACGTTCAGGCCGGAATCGAATGTCGGCAACTCCAGCCCTTGCCAGATGCCGAAACGGTCCACGTGAATTTCTGTAATCTTCATTCAGACTGCCTTTTCAATGCGTCGGTCGGATGAGGACCGCGGTCAGGCTGGATCATGTGTCACGGTTTGCCGATTGCCCAAACTGCGCGATGCCAAATTGCCTCGCTCGGCCGAGAACGATGTGGCCGTCAACGCCGTCGGCGAGTCGTTCCATATGATTCGTGAACTCATCGCTCGAACATGGAGCATCGGCCAGAGCCTCTTGTAGCGATTCGCGAGTCAGCGGGATGACGGCATCCAGCGAATTGAAGTATTCGTCGGCCCACGCATGGCTGCATTTGATTTGCTCGACTGCTGCACGACCGGGCAACACCTGTAAGGAGTGCAGTATCTGAGGTCGGGCGTCGTCGTGAAGTTCTGCAGAAGCGCGTTCGACGAAATGTTTGGCCAAGTCGTCGTCGCATAACGTTTTGTACAAGGGCCCCGAACCGGCGACGGCCCAATTGACCAACCACAGCAATTCGGTCGAATGAGATGCCCGTTCGGCAAGCAGCTTGCGCATTCGGCCGAGCAGATCCGTGAGGCTCGATTGTGAATCGAATCCAATGGCAATTCTTTCACTGCGGACGGCCGCCGTTGCAATGAGCTGGCAGTCGATTGATCCGTCGTCGGCAACTTCGACCAGCGTGCAGCCGTGTGGTCCCGTGTCGCTGCTGCAAATCGGCTGTGTCGCGCCGGGACTGTGGGCGATTCCCCAGTCCGTGCGATGCGTTTCACGCGAGTGGGAGCAACCAATTGCCACGTAATCGAACGAGTGCGGATTGCGAAGGGAAGGGCCTGCTTGGGGCGAATCGGGAACCTCGGCCGCAAGGCACAGGCCGACACGAATCGGCCCTCGCGTTTCTGATGTCATCGGTGCGGTGTGCGCCGCAGAAGATTGCGATTGTTCGTCAGCCCACTTCGCGGCGCAGGCGACCGATGCGATCACTTTGCCGTCGCGAAGAACGGCCACGGCTTCTGTCGATGGATCGAAGAAGGTGGTCACGTTGTCGGGGAAATCGGAGAACGCCTTCCAGGCATCGGCCGGATCGAGTCGTCCCGGTAAAACGAAAACGCGAATGCCGTGTTCGTTCAGTCGATGGAATCCGTCAACCAAGGCAATCCGGGACTGCAGGCTGCGATCGTGCTCATCAAAGCTGTCGCCCGTCAACAAGACAAAATCGACATTTTGTGCAACAGAGGCGTCAATCACTCGCTCAAAGGCTGTGATCGTCGCCGTCTCAATCACTCCGCGAAACTCATCGGGACACTCACCGATACCCGTCATTTGGGAATCGAGACGGAGATTGGATGCGTGGATAAATCGGATCGGTTCAAACGGCAAGGCAGACTCCTTTCTGCCGGTGGGGGTTACGTGAAATTCTGTCAAAACCCTCTGTTGGCTCACAACACCCTTTGTATTTAAGTGCCGAGTTCGCCCACAACCTGGTTTTGACGGAGCCTCATTTTCCTGCCACATGCCCTGTGCGCGCACCTCAAGGCAAGCGGGGCCGGAAGTGTAGCGGGGACGCGGATTTGGGGAAAGATCAGGATCGAGGGTTCGTCGTGACCGCAATCATGCGGTTCGATCGTTCCCCAGTGTGCCGAATCCGATTCAATCCTGCGCGATAAACTGCGTCCGACTGCGCCGCCGTCACACCAACTGGTCCAACAGCTGAGTTGCGTCATGAAAACTGCGCATTGTGTGATCGGCGAGGTGGGCGTACTCCGGAAGACGCGCGGGCGCATAGAGAACGGTCCGCATTTTGGCGTTCTGCCCTGCCTGGATGTCGAACAGGTAGTCGCCGATATAAATTGCCTCGTTCGGACCGCATTTCCAATCTTTACAGATGTTCAGAAGTCCCGCCGGGTCGGGCTTGGCAGGAACCTCGTCGCGGGTCAGTACGGGAGACAACTCCAACTGCAATCGATGCAATGTGATGTCGGTCGACTCCCGCGAATTTCGGGTGAGAATTCCCGTCCTGATCGACCGCTCAGCGAGCGTTGCCAGAAACTCCGCAACTCCCGGCATCAATGTGGCTCGCTGCGCACCGCGCAACTCATGTTCGCGCAGAACCGCGTGACAGCGATCCTTTTCAGCCCCGGCCGGCAATCGATCAACTGTTTCCAGAATCGGCTGCTTCGGCGCGAAATCCAGATCGGCGCGAATCGCATCGAAATCGAGACCCGAATCGACCAGTGTTCCATCAAGATCGAAGATCACTCCGCAAAGGGGCATTCGTGTCTCGTTTCCTTATTTGCCGGTTAGCCGCGACGCGCAGCGGAGCGTTCCTACCACAATCCATCGCGCGGCGAATCGGGCGACTGCTCAGCAATCTGCTCATACAGACTGCGGACCTCGTCGCTCGGCTCACGGGGGGCGACAATCTTCACAATCACAAACTGATCGCCCGGCTCGCGTGTCTTCTGGTGTACCACTCCCTTGCCGCGCAGGCGAAGCCGGGTTCCGCTCGATGTTCCCGGCGGAATTGTCACAATCACGTTGCCATCCGACAGCGTCGGCACGTCCACTTTGGTACCAAGCACCGCTTCCGGTGTAGAGATGGGAACGTCGAGCAACAGGTTGCAACCTTCGCGGCGGAACCACGGATGCCGACCGACCTTGATCTGCACCAGCAGATCGCCTGCTTGCCCACCTCGGCCGGCCGGTTGTCCTTGACCGGAGAGGCGAATCACGCTGCCGTTATCGACGCCAGTGGGAATCTTGACCTCCAGCCGATCAAGCTTTCCGTTCCGTTGCAGACTAAGTTCATGCGCGCCACCCAGAGCCGCCACGGTGAAGGGTATCTCAATGTCGATCCGTGAGTCCTGCGCTTTGGCCGGCTGTGGCGCTCTTCCGCCGCCTCCAAATCCACCGCCCGGTTGGCCTCGCCCGCCAAACAGGTCGCCCAGATCGACCTGACCGCCAAACAAATCACCCAAATCGAACGGCTGCCCGCCGCCTCCGCCGCCCCGTCCAAATGGCGACCCACCCGGGATCGGTCCACCTCCCTGAAACGCGGCCCCGTAGCGATCGTACTGCTCACGCTTTTCGGCATCGCCCAGCACCGAATACGCTTCCTGGACCTGCTTAAACTTCGTGTCGGCGGCCGCATCGCCCGGTTTGACGTCGGGGTGAAACTCGCGCGCAAGTTTCTTGTACGCCTTACGAATCTCATCATCAGTCGCTTCACGCGAAACGCCGAGGACTTTGTAGTAATCGAGATCTGCCATTGGTATCGGAAAGGTTTTCTGCTTGGAACTGCGTCGGCCAATTGTACAACAGCCAGCCTGCTGCGACTTGAATAATAGGCATCGGTCGCGCGTTTGTCACGCCGTTGTGAATAGGATGTACCGTTTCTGAGATTCCCCTGTCAGGCAGGTGTCAAGGAGTGGCTGTGACTGCGCCACGGAGACTCACACATGATGTTTACAGTGACAAACATCTAGCGTATGATGGGCTGGTGAGAAAGGTCGATTGCAAAGGGAGACAACGATGGTGTCAGAGCATACGCGATCAGTGGCCGACCGGGCGAAGGCCATTTACGAAGAGCAACTGCGATTGAAGTTGGAAGAACAACACCACGGAAAATTTGTTGCGATCGAGCCGGAATCTGGAACCTTCTTTTTGGGCGAGAGCTACAGTGAAGCGGTGATGGCTGCTCGAAAGGACCATCCTGAACGAATTTCGTTTGTAATCCGGGTTGGCTATGAAGCGGCCATCCACATCGGAGTGATGACGAATTGATTGGTCGAGTCGATGAGGATTTGCGAGCACTTCTCGACGTGAACGTCAGCAGTTCACCCTCAACAGGGCCGACATCTGTTTCGATGTGGATCGACACGGCGTTCATTGGTCACTTCGTATTCCCGCAGCGGCTAATCGAGCAGTTGGGGTTAGAACAATTCGCTGCTGCTGATGCCGTTTTGGCCGACGGCAGTCGTGTGACGCTCGAATCATACGTCTGTTACGTTGAGTGGTTCGGCTCCATTGTCCCGGCGCAAGTCATCGCCAACGAAGGAAAGCTTCCTTTGCTGGGTACTGAGTTGCTCTCGGAACGAACTCTGCACATTGAGTATGCGACCCGCGAAATGACACTCGACTAAACGGCGATCATTCGCGTTCGCTGGTTGTGAATGCCGCGATTCGTTGGGCCCGGCTGCGAGTGGTCAATCGCGATGTGGGCGACTAGAATCTGCGGAGTCAATCGCTTTCGTCTTCAAGGTCTTCGTTGATGCTCAAACTTGCGTTCCGGAACCTGCTCAGCCGTCCAATGCGGTCGTTGTTGTCGTTGTTGGGGCTGACGGTGGCGATTGCCGGGATGGTCGGGCTGTTTTCCGTCGCCCGTGGCCTCGATGCGATGATCTCCGATACGTTCAACGACATTCCCGGATTGGTGGTGATGCAGCCGGGGGCGCCGATCCCCATCTTCTCGCGACTGCCGACCGATTGGGGCGACGACATTGCCGCCGTGCCGGGCGTTTCGGTCGTCAACGGAGAAATCTGGCAGCGGGTGAACGTCATCGACGGCAAGACGATCATCAGTCCGCCGAGATTTCTATTCGGCATCGACATTGCCAGTCGGATTGCGCTGAAAAAATGTGTCTATCGAAACGCGATGCTGACCGATGGCCCGTATGTCGGCCGGTTTTTGAACGAGTCGGATCGCGGAACATTCAACATTGTGGTCAGTCGGCAGATTGCTGAGGAATTTGAAAAAGGGATTGGCGATACGCTCCAGGTCAACAATCGCGACATGACAATCGTCGGCGTTTACCATCACGGTTCGCTGCTGGTCGATGTTGCCATCATTCTCGACATCGATCAGGTGCGCAGTCTCACATTGTTCGATCCCGATTCTGTCTGCGCGTTTTACGTCGAGCAGGAAGAGGGGGTGGATGTTGAGGAATTGGCCGAGCGTATTCGCGGCGTTTTTCGTGGCCGAGAAGTTGAACGCTGGCAACCGTCCTCGGCGATCCGATTCGCTCCGGCGAGTTCCGGAAATCCGCTCATCGACTTTTTGCGTCGCCTCGATCAAGGACTGAAATCACAGAAGCCGCCTCCAACTGATGATTCACAAGAGGAAAAGAACACGCCCGAAGCGGATGGTGATAGTGGTCCGCAATCTGATTCAGAATCTGAAGCAATAGAAAGCAGTGTTGAGACGGTTCCCGGCCAGTCGTTTGCTTCGATTCAGGACGTGGACACGGCGTCTGCCGACGACGTTGAACGAGACGACAGCGATCTGCCGATTGAGGTTCGCAGCGCGTCGGACTGGGCGGACCGCTTCGATGAGTTTGCCGGCGACCTCGATATTATTCTCGGCGTGCTGACTGCCATTGGCGTTACCATCGCCGTTCTCAGCATCGTCAACACGATGCTAATGAGCGTGACCGAGCGGATTATTGAGTTCGGAATCTTAAAGGCGAATGGTTGGTCGAAGTACGATGTGCTCAAACTCATTACCATCGAGAGTGCCGTGTTGGGTTTCGCCGGAGGCGTGCTGGGCAGTCTATTTGGTCGGATCGCAGCCGATGTCGTCAATTGGATGTGGCCGACACGGGCGCACTTGTATGCCAGCCCGGGATTGTTGGTGTTCGGCGTGGTGTTCGCGACCGTGCTGGGAATTGCCGGCGGTTTGTACCCCGCATTCTGGGCGATGCGCATGATGCCGATGGATGCGATTCGGCGCGGTTAAGACAAGAGGCTCCGGCAAAACCCGGTTGTGGGCGAACTCTCCGCTTGAGTACTACGGGCGTTGTGAGCCAACAGAGAGTTTTGACAGAACTTCAAGAGACAAGAGGGCAGGGCGGTTGAAATGGGTGGGGAAGGCTGATTGATGATCGACATCGAGGAATTGACCAAGACGCATTACCGTGGTGAGACGGAGGTTCGTGCGCTGCGCGGCGTGACCTGTCGTATTCCCAAAGGGTCGTTCACGTTCATTTTTGGTCCGTCCGGCAGCGGGAAGAGTACGCTGCTGTATCTCATGGGGGCACTCGATAACCCAACGTCGGGAGCGGTTAGCGTCAACGGGAGAAATCTGGCGGAGCTTTCCACGCGAGACCGCGATGAATACCGCCGGCAGGACGTGGGCTTTGTTTTTCAGAGCTTCAACCTGCTCAAGAATCTCGATGCTGTTGGCAATGTGTTGGTGCCGTTCATGCCGCAAGGCATTTCGCCGGACATGCGGCAGCGGGCGGTTGAGTTACTCAAACACGTTGGATTGAGCAACCGGCTCGACCATCGGCCGAGCCAGCTATCCGGCGGCGAACAACAGCGGGTGGCCATTGCGCGTGCGCTGTTGAAGAAACCCTCATTGGTGTTGGCGGACGAACCAACCGGTGAACTCGATAGCGAAACCGGAGCCGAAGTATTTGGCTATTTGCGGCGTCTGCACATTGAACAGCAAACAACGGTTGTTGTCGTCAGCCACGACGACCGCTATGTGACCGACGGCGACCGTGTGCTGGAATTACAGGACGGACAACTGCGAAACGGTGGTGGCAAATGATTCTGTGATGTATGGCTTGAGTTGATTTAGCCGGCGGGCTTGCCCGTCGTGGTCCGACAACGCAATATTATTGCCACGGCGGCCAAGCCCGTCGGCTAAATTATTGCCCCACTATTTGACGTCCGATATTCAAAATTTGTCCGGAGTATTTCAATGACGATGGAGGTCGAACTTCGCTTCGAAGGCGAAGTGGCGCGGGTTCGTTTTGTGGGCAAGAAGGGGGTGCAGATATTCTCTGCCGATGCCCGCGTGCGGTTGGCCAATGTGCTTGCGGAGTTGGAGCAGGCGGCGGATTGCCGTGTTGTGATCTTCGAGGCAGAGGGGCGAACCTTCATCGCGGGGGCCGACATCAAGGAACTGGAGCAGCTGAATTACGCGTCGGGTTTGGCCATCGCGCGGGCCGGACAGCGGCTGATGCAGCGGATCGCAAATCTGAATGCAATTACGGTCGCCGCCGTTCATGCCGCTTGTGCCGGTGGCGGCTGTGAAGTGGCGCTCGCTTGCGATTTGCGGTTGGCAGCGGAAAGCACGGTCATCGGGCTACCGGAAGTCAAGTTGGGCCTCATTCCCGGGTGGGGAGGAACAGCGCGGGCGGTTCGACTGTTCGGTTCGGCCGTCGCCAGGAGAATGATCCTGAGCGGCGAGTTGTTTAATGCGACCGATGCCGCTCGCCTTGGAATCGTCGATACGGTGGTTGCAGACGCGGAGTTTCGCGATGCCGTTGATCAACGCCTCGAAAAACTGCTTGTCGGCGGTCCAAATGCGTTGACGGCTGCAAAGCGATTGATCGCCGATTTTGAAGGTGGCGACATCGATTCGCAACTGGAAGCAGAGGCCGAGGCATTTGCCCGGTGCTGTGATTCCGGAGAATCGACTGAGGGGACGACGGCGTTTTTGGAAAAGCGGCCCCCGAAATGGAATTGACTTTGCGCGGCGGAACCCAGCGAATTTCAATCACACTCGGTCGTCGGTCGTAGACAATTCCTCTGTCGCAGTATTCTGCAGAAGTTGGCGGCCGAAATCGATGTCGGGCACGAGGCAGGGGTGCTTGTACTGTTCGAGGCTGCCGCCCAGTTTCTGTTGCCGTTTTCTCGCAAAGTTATGCCAGGTTTGCGGTGGCAAGGCGACCCATCGAATTGTTCCCAATCGCCCCGATTGTCGTTTCTCACGATACTCGCAGTTCAACTGTTGAAGCTGCTCATCGACAAGCTGCGCAAGTGTCTCACCGCTTGTCGGCGGCCAATCGTAGTGCGGTTCTGCCAGTAGTTGATAATTTGGTGGATCGCCCCAGGCGGGGGCCAGTGTGAAATCGCCGACGGTCATTTGCAGGCGTTCGACGCTGCTGCGCACGGCCATAACCACCTGCGATTCCGACACCTTTTCGCCTGCAACGCTCGCGATGTGCGCTCCCTTGTGCAGGAATTCCAGCATCGGAGTGGTGTTATAGAATCCAACACAGCGGACGACGTCACAAATGTCGTACCGGTACAAACCCGACGAGGTCGTCAGCAGGATGAAGTAGTTTTGTCCCTCTTCGAGTTCATGTGCTTCGAGTACCGTTGGGTTGTTTGATTCGTGTTCCTCTTCCGGAATGAATTCAAAATAGTGAGTTGCGACATCGAGGACTCCTGCCGGGCAATTGTCCCACAGTGGAATCGTCATCCGACCTTCACTGGCCGAAAGGCCGTGATCGCGAATCGGCACATCGCCGTAGAATCGTTTGAGGGCATGCAAATAGGCTCCCGCGCTGCCGCAACTCCAAACGGCCAGCACGTCGAGATTCGGCCAATAGTCAACGGGATACAACGCGCCCTCACGTTCGACAATCTGTTCGAGTTCGCGTGCGCGTGCTGGGTTCTTGCGATGTGTTCGTCGGCGCAGCTGCCGCCGGACATCGCGCGGGACATCGAATTGGGTCGATAACGTGCCGTCGGCAATGTCTCGAATGATTGAGTCACGCTCCATGTCGCCCAGCTTTGCCAGGTGTGAGAGTGTTGCCGGGTTGGCCGTCGTGAGCAGGGCAACGTCGCGGTCGGCAATGGCTAACCGCAGCGACGTGTAGTTTTTTGATGTCGGGTCGGAGATTTTTCCGACAGTGCCGGGGACGGTGTACATCGTGCGAACGATTGGCTTTTGGATGGCCACCACAAGGCCGCTGATATTTCCGCAGGGAGTTCCGCCTGCGGTGCGAAAGCGGTCGTAGTCGCTGGTGAACTGGACGATCTTGCGGCTGTTGATCGAGGGGTGGTCATCGAGAACGTGTATGCCCCATGTCTGCCAACCCGCGCGGTAGTCCTTCAGAAAGCGGGCCGTGATCGGAATGAATTTCGATTCCGACGTCGTGCCGCTGCTCAACGAGAACATCAGCAGCCGTTGACTCGCGCCCAGCAACGCATCAAAGTCGCCTTGCTTCAGTCGCTCGATGTATGGACGGAACGCTTCGTAGTCGGCGACTGGCAGGTGCTTGCGGAAGTGGGCCACCGTCTGCACTTCGTCGAGTCGATGCTCGCGACTGAAGCGGCTGCCTGCGTTGAGTGCCAACAACTCGTCAAGCACTTCACGCTGGCTGGCGCGGCAGTCGCGAGTGGCGCGCAGGAATTTGCGCGCCTGACGGCGAACGCTCGCCCGTGGAATTGCCCCCACAAACGCTCGAAGCCGATACAGTATCCGTAGCGGTTCTGCCACTGGTTCCGTCTGCCCCATTCAAGTCAATCTGGCAACGTCATCCATTTCGTTGCAGTTGAATGGGGAGCGGTGCGCGGGAGACGGCAAATGCGTCGTCCACACAACCGCTGGTAGCGCGTGTTCGTTGCCTCGTTCAGGCAGTGCGCTCGAAGGAGCGGAAATGAACAGTCGCGTCCCTACAACTGCACAGTTTTCTGCGCGTTAAAATGTCGCAGCGCTGCGCTGCACGACGTGGGTTGCGAAATCGCAACGCCGATATCGATCAGTCAAGGAACATTCGATCCGGTCGTCACTAAAAGAACGCCCCGAATTGAACGCGATGAAGTCCCAATTTGGCGAAAGAGTGGCCAAACAAATGGTGAGTTGTCGCTGCAATCCGTGCCACGACAATCCTTGGCCGGCACCGTTTGTGCCGCCAAACTTCATTCCTCTTTAGCTGTATCGTCCTCGTCGTCCTCTTCCTTCGTCTTCTTCTTCTTCTTCTTGCCGGTAATCGCTTTGAGGACTCGGACTTTCGGCAATCCGAACGGGCTTTGCCCATCTACCCAACGGTCATCTTTTTCCAGCGTATCAATACGCTCGGCTCGCTTCAGCACATTGCGGGACCGTACCAAACGGCCTTTGCGACGTAAGGTCTTGTCAATAGTCACGTTCGGAGACTCCACATAACTCAATATGACATCTGGCACGGCACATTTGCCATTTGAAATGTCTACACAAATTCCGGCATCAACGGCCGATCATAACAGCCGTCCGTCAACGGACTTGCCAATAGTAAGTCTCGGGCGGCGCGAATGCAACTGCAGAACGCAGGAATTGACCTGTCCGAAGAAACCAAATTTCCTCAGCCTGCAGTGGTCTGACTGAGCAAATAATCTCATGAAACCAGATTTCGCCGGATCATATCTCCCACTCTACCAAAGTTGGCGATTATTCGATTCCCGGGGCATCCCAGGCGGAATCAATTCCCGCCAGGTATTCAAGTGCTTCGTGTAGTTCTCGCACCTCTGCCCCGCGTTCGCGTCCGTCCCGATCACAGCGGGCAAGTAATACTAAATCGTCAAAGTCATCCGATCGGCGTAGTGAGCGCGGCATGCGGCCGGTTTGCAGGTATTCGGTCGCCGCCGACAGATTTTCGATGAGAAACCGAGTTCGTTCCGTGACCAGGTTCCCCAGCAGTCGCATCAATGCTTGAACCGGGGCGCGCCGATTGACGGCCAGGCCGGCATCGTGCAAGAGGCACGCAAGGAGAAACTCTTCGTCGTAGGGGTGTTCTTCCAGTCCCAGCTCGAATGTCTGCAGGCTGTGGTACAACGCGTCCCCTTCCGGGTGTTTTTCCGGATCGAGTTGGATCTGTTCCAATCGCGCCAGCAGAATTTCCAGAGACGCAAAAGTATCGGGATGATACTCATACTCTGCGTCTTCGGTCGGCTGCTGAACGTTGTCCCAATCCTGTCGCTCGACGGTCGATTGCTCCACTAATCGCCGTAAGTCGCTCAGGTCGTAGCGGTCATTCTGACGATCAGCCGGACTCAATTGCGTCCCATTGACTTCATGGCGGGAGACAGAAATTTCACACGGAAAGCCGTGGTTGAGTTTGATCAACTCCCGGCCCGGTTCGCCGTTGGAATCAATTGTGGTGATGCGTGTGCGAAAGCCGGCATCGCTCAACGTTGCGGCAACGTCGGCAGCCGATGGCCCTTTCACATCCAGCGTGAGCGTGGCTCCGGCGATTACCGAACCGTCGATTGCACTCCCCGAGATGTGCGGGTCGTATTCTGCAAGCACCGTCATCAATTCCAGAGCGGCCGCGCGCATTGCGGCCAGCGATGCCGCCTGATGCTCGGCGGCGAACAATCCCGAGAGCGCGTAGAGCTGTGTTTGGATCTCCGCCGCGGTTGGCATGTCGGTCGATTTGACTTTGCGTCGCGACAGCCAACGTGCCGCCCGCTTGCGGGCGGCTGCGTAATCGGTTTCCTTACCCCGCAGCATCAGCCGCGCGGCTTCCATCGCAATCGAATTGCGAAGTTTCTGCCGTGACATAATGAAAACCGGCGTTCGATGCACCGGCGCGAAGTGAGGTGATTCTTCTACCTGTCAAATTCTACGCCAAACACAAGCGCAGGGAAACCAGTTGTGCAACGTTGCTGCAGCGGTTTGGGACGCAGCGAGGCAGACAAATTAACGAAAATCGCTTTCGGGTTAGCGGCATCTGGAGGTTCGGATGCTCGCGAAACGGCTAGCGCCGGGGTGGCGCGATGCGTTACACCCCGTCTTTCAGCCCCCGACTCTCAACTTTTTACCAGATGTCGGCGGCCGCGACGCGTCGCGCTGCTGCGATCTCGCCTTCTTTGGGACGGCACTCCAGGCCGACGTAATAACGGTACCCCAATTCGAAAGCCTCTTTCAGAACACGGTTGTAATGTACTTCGCCAGTACCCGGTTCGTTGCGGCCGGGATGATCGGCCAGTTGCAGATAGCCGAGTCGCTTCGATTGGAAACCTTCCCGCATCCGCCCGCACAGATCTCCTTCGGTAATCTGCATGTGGTACAGATCCCAGTTGATCTTCACGTGCGACGAATCGACTTCATCACAAATGCGAATTGCCGGCGGGCTGCCGTAGAGGCAGTGTCCCTTATGATCGACGCGAATATTCATCGGTTCGAGGATCAGAATCACATCGTTGTCTTCAGCAATCGGGGCGGCCAGTTTCAGGCCGGCGACGACGTTGGCGTGCAGTTGTTCCTGTGAAACGCCTTTGACATCGTTGCCTGCCACAACGGTCATCATTTTGCAGTTGAGTCTCTTCGCCGCCTTGCAGCCGGCCTTGATATTTTCGATGAACTTCTTGTGATTCTTCGTCTCGTTCAAACCCGGCGTGAAGCCCCACGCGGTAAACTGCGCGATGGCGAGATCGAGATCCTTGCTCAACCCGGCCACCGCGTCGATGTCCTGTCGCTGCCACGGCCAGAACTCAACGGCCGGAAAACCGAGAGCTGCGGCCCGTTGCATGCGTTCGAGAAACGGCAGCTTGGACCACCACATTTCAATGTTGACCGCGAACTTTGTGTGCGGAGTTTTGCCGATGCTGGAAAGATCCTTTTCCGTGTCTTCGCCAGCAAACGCGCCGGCTGAGATTGCCGAAAGTCCGGCGGCCGCACTCGATGCACCCAGAAATACCCGGCGGTTTATCGATGACATATCACTATTCCTTATGATCCAGGACTTTGCTTAGCGGCGGGGCAACGCCCCGCGTGCACGCCATCAAACCGTTATGGCAATTTGATTGGCCGAATCTTCAAGTTGCGATACGCCACGGGGCCGTGATCGCCTTGCAGCATAATTGGACCGGTTGCTTTTTCGTCGCCGAATGCAGCCGCTCGTGTCGAGCCGGTCACTTCAACGTTTTGGTGAATCAGCACGCCGTTGTGAACCACTTTGATAAACCGTCCGTTCTCAACCTTCTTGCCAGTCTTGTTGAAACGGGGAGCGCGGAAAACAACGTCGAACGATTGCCATTCACCGGGGGCTTTGCTGACATTCACCTTCGGAGCATGTCCTTCAAACCCTTTGCCGTTGGCCCACCGCTGATAGATGCCGCCGCAATCGCTGTATTTCGGTTTCTTCACCCCGAAGCTGTCGAGTACCTGGATTTCATATCGGCCCTGAAAATAGATGCCGGAATTGGATCCTTGGGGAACGACAAACTCGATATGCGCCTCGACGTCGCCGTGTTGCCGTTTCGTGAAAAGATTGACCGTGCGGCCCGTCTCTCCGTTGACCAGCACGCCCTTGCCGGGTTGGATCGAAAACTTCCTGGCATTCGACTCATCGACGGCGACTCGGCCAGCAACCGCCCAACCGCCGGTTTTGTCGTCTGATTTCGACTTCCATCCGTCGAGGTTCTCGCCGTTGAACAGGACGCTCCACTGGGGCTGATCCGGCTTCTCACCGGCTGTTACCAAGCGGTTTGCCGATGTGGCACCGAACACCAACCATCCGGCCAACAGGTAGAAAAGAAACCGTCGCCCACGCGCAGTGTGCAAATGAAGAGAATTCATCGTGGAGTTTCCGTTTCCAATTGCAGGTTGAAATCTGCTGACAAAAAATGGGCTTCAACGACAGATTTGCGGCAGTACAAAAAACTTGCCTGCGCCATGAGATTCGCTTGAACTGACAACTGCCATCTCAACAAACAACACGGTGCTTCGTCAAGTTTCAACGACATGTTGGTGAAGTCCCACTCGGTAAACAGCCGTGGAAACTGTTGCTGTCAGGCCGACCGAACCAACTATCAGGTCGAACATCCCACAACACGCAGCAATTTCCACCGGCTTGAACTTGACGCCAGCCGCAGAACGGCGTAGTTTTCTTCCTGCAGCGGACGATTAGCTCAGTCTGGTTAGAGCACCACATTGACGTGGCTCAGCGTTATTTTCTGCAAGTGGTTGTCTGACAGAAGTTCTGTGTCTTAAGGGGTTTACGGGGCGAGTATTCGGAAACCTTATCGGGGTTTCATCTCGATGGAAACCCGCTACAATTCCAGTAAGGGCGATTAGCTCAGTTGGTTAGAGTACTACGTTGACATCGTAGGGGTCACTGGTTCGAATCCAGTATCGCCCACTCACAGAAAAAACCCGTCATCGGCTCTCTGTGGCCGCTGACGGGTTTTCTCATTGCCGACGATATTGTCTCACCCTCGATTCCCGTTGCTGCCGTTCTGAGGGCGACGGATGGACTTCCTGAATTCGATAAGGAAGCTGTGATTCTTACGGCAGTGTCGCTGTGATTTGCTGACAATCGGAACGTGTTGGGGCTTATGTCGTGGCATTTTCATCTTGGTAAGGGGCGTCTTTCTTGCCATCGTTTTGCCTTAGACATGTGGCGACGACTTCTTCAAAACTGGACGGCCGAAACGGCTTTTCAAGAAAGGTGGCACCAAGTGCTTCTGCTCTCTGTTTGAGTGCTTCATCGCCGTGTCCTGTCATCACAATGACGGGGAATCCCCAGCCCGATGCCGTGAGTCGCTCCAGAAGTTCAATCCCGTTGATTTTCGGCATCTGTATGTCCGTGACCAGGCAGACGGGGCTGGAAACGTCATGCCGTTCGATGAACTCGATGAACTCGTGCGCGGATGAGAAGCAGTGCACTGACATTCCCATCGCCCGTACGACCAGACCCAAAGAATCTCTGATCACGGCTTCATCATCCACAATGAAGACTGTCGCCTTGCGATCAGGGTCACTGCTCATAATTGTCCTCCTGGGGCATTGTAAAGGCCACTGTCACCTTCCCCTATCCGGGCCATCGGCCGCCATCGAAGTGATAATCAACGAGTTGACGATTCCATGTTCAGCTGTGCCGTTTCGCACGCAATCGACCGTTGCGTTGTGGGGCCGGAGACCGTTCTGGCGATTTGTTTGCCGTGGTTTCGCGCTCTCAGTCCACCGCAGGCGGATACCTTCCTGGCAACATTTGGCACTGCCGAGAGCTGAAGACGTTCTCCGCTGGTGGTGCGAATTATGTCAAGATGCGAGCGAATGCTAAATGCATGAAAATTGCATCGGTATGCAATAATTGTGCATAGACAAACAGGAAGCGTGCGCGGGTCAGCGTCATTGCTCATTCTGGTACGTGCAATACGAGAGATCGGCGGTCACCGGTTCGCCCGGCGAAAGGGCAACATTGCTGAGGGTCTCGCCAGCGAATGACACCATTTGGGTTCTGAATAGAATGCGACAAGACGACTCGCGATGTGCAGTATGCCGACCGTCATGTTTGACCATCCGAAGGTTGCGTTTGCCGACGGTGGGCGCGCGGGTGAGGTCGCCTCTTGGCCCTATTGCCAAATCGTCTTCTGGGTATTTGAGAGCCCAATGTCTTTTCAAGAGATTATTGTCACCAGCCGAGGTGTATTCGTCTCTAGTATTATGAGAACACTGGGAATTGTGAGACGGCTGGCTTCGGAAGGTTTCCTATGAAAGCGACCACTCCTAACGACTTGTGCACGGCAACCGATGCTGAACTGATTCAGCTTTGCAGGCACGGCAACCAAAATGCCTTCGGTCAGATCGTCGAGCGATATCAGACGCTGGCTTGCTCGGTCGGCTACAACTGCTGTGGCAATCTGGCGCTTAGCGAGGATCTGGCACAAGACGGATTCATTCTGGCCTGGCAAAAACTGGGCGATCTGAAAGACGACAGCAAATTCAAGGCGTGGATTTGCACCATCGTACGAAATCTGGCCAATCGATAATCGCAACGATTGGGCCGTAGCGTCACTCACGCTGCGGCACATCTGGATGTGTTGGTTGATATCCCCTCGGATATTGAAACTCCGGTCGAACGGGCCGTGAGCGTGGAAGAAGAGAAGTTGGTATGGCAAGCGTTGGCCGACGTCCCGGAGAATTACCGCGAGCCATTGATATTGTTCTACCGTGAAGAGCAGTCCGTCGCTCGGGTCGCCGAGGCATTGGATTTGTCTGAGGATGCCGTGAAGCAGCGCTTGTCGCGAGGCCGGAAGATGTTGCGACAGCATCTGGCGGCGGTCGTCGAATCGGCGCTGGCCGATTCCAAACCGGCCAAAGCGTTTACGGGGGCAGTCCTGCTGGGGCTGTCCGCTGCAACGGCAAAATCTGCGGCTGCGGCCGGAGTCACGACGGCGACAGCAACCGTGGCAAAATCGGCTGCCGGAGTTGGAGCGGGAAGCGGACTGAGCAGTCTCTTGCTAGCAGCGTGTCCGGATACCGGCCTGAACCTGGATATCATTGGCGAAGTGTTGTATTTGGTGTCTGGTTGACAGGACATTCATTTTTGTTCGATGAACGGGTTCACGGATGAG
>Ga0302133_10000107_pt1 | contig 44206 bp, 39 predicted proteins | sample CB9_331_MG_FD_203121 | JGI IMG/M metagenome (GOLD analysis project Ga0302133, IMG submission 203121) | Marine microbial communities from Western Arctic Ocean, Canada - CB9_33.1 | ecosystem: Environmental > Aquatic > Marine > Oceanic | place: Canada: Western Arctic Ocean | collected 2017-09-19 | reverse complement strand
GAAGGTTGTCCTGAGCCATGTACACAGTGGCTAAACCGCTGCTACCAATTTGTTCGAGAATCGCATATTGTTTTATTGTTGCTTGCGTTTTTATTGTTCCCTGCATTTTTATTGTTCCCTGCATTTTTATTGTTCCCTGCATTTGGGAATTTGCCATATAAAGTACATGGAAGTAGCGTTCACTGCTAGGTGGTTATTCATTGTCATCCATTATCTTGTAGTTGCCGTCGATGACATCCTTGTCGTTATTGGTTGTTTTCCCTGTTTTAGTTGTTACGTTTCTTGATAGACGCGATAGTAATAGAGATGAGAAAATTACTGCCAGCACAACCAAAATCATAGACCGAAAGAATATAGAACCTGACACAAGGGTCAATAAAAGTGGGATAGCAAGCCGATATAGGATTGCCGATCTCATTTTGGATGTGTCCTTGGTGAGAGCATACCCCTCCTTAGTGTATAATCCGTACGTATTATACTCGTGTAGTGTACATTTGGGAATTATATATGCTTTATATTTTCTATGGTTCAGACGATTTCTCCATGCATGAGGCCTTGGAGAATCTTAAATCCCAGGTTGGGCATCATGATGTGATTGATGCCAATGTTACAAGGGGGCACGTTTCTGCCTATTCGCCCCAACATCTCCAGGCGATGTGTAACACAGTGCCGTTTCTAGCAGAAAGACGTATGGTTATTGTGGATGGCCTATTGTCTTCGACAGAGGGACGCTCGTCTAAGAAGGTAAAAGGGTCAGAAGATGGTTCCTCATCGTGGCTGTCAATTGCAGGCTACATTCCTTCTATGCCTCCATCCACAGACCTGGTGCTGATTGATAGGACGGTTAGAAAGGACAACGCTCTGTTGAAACAATTGTCACCGCTGGGATGGGCAAGGGAGTTCGTAGCTCTTAGTGGTGATGGGTTGAACGACTGGATTCAGGAGAGAGCAGCGTCAATGCAATGCACTATATCCAGGGACGGAGTGCGTCTGTTGTCGGCATTGGTTGGAGGCAATCTATGGACTCTAAATAGTGAGATAGAAAAACTATCTCTTTATTGCTTGAATCGCACTGTGGGGGTGGAAGACGTTCGGCTCTTGGTGCCATTTGTTAAAGAGATGAGCGTTTTTAATGCCGTTGACGCCATATTAGAAAAGAGATATTCAGAAGCCTTGCGGATTATAGATCATCTTATGGAGTGCGGGGCAAACGGTACCTACATAGTGATTATGGTAGCGCGTCAGGTGCGACTTCTCCTTCTCCTCAAGGACATGGAATTTAGGAAGGTTCCGCAGAGTAAGATAGGCGCCAACATTGGACTATCCTCCGGATGGGTGCTCAACAAGGTGAGAGAGCAGGGCAGACGTTACTCAGTGACCGCCCTTGAATCATTGCATCGTGGGCTACTTGAGACAGACTTGGCCATGAAAACTGGGCGCATTGCTGAAAGCGCGGTTGCGGAATTCCTAGTTGAAGTGTTTACGGAGGTCTCTACAGTACACGGTGTGGTTAGAGATGGTGTTGCTCGGCAGTTTTCTTAATCGTGCTGTTAACTCGGCCACATAGTGTATCGGCTCAACATTTCTCAAGGATGGCTTTTTGGCACCGCTGCAGATACTGGCACTGGTCCGGTATCTGCAGATATATGTTTCATGTGTCGGGCTGAGTGTGCTCATCGGCTCATCCATCCGTGGGATTGATTGTATCAGAGTTGTCTGATGTCTTGCTCGTCACGCTTATCTATCCTCTTGCTCAAATGATCCGGAATTGCTGGTTGTTATGATTAGATAGCACCAATTGGATGTGGATGTGGATTTCTGGGCTTAGTTTTACATGCAGCCGATCCTAACATCAAGTCGAAGGCCTACAGCCCGTATTTCATTGCTAGCCTCATTCCGTACGTGAGAGAGGTTTTAAGTGCATTCTACTTGACATAACATATATAGGGCGAACATATATCACCTTTTCCCTATCCCTATGACACGGCTATGTAATCCATTTCTTTGTTCCGCTCTTCCAGTGTGACATTGCAAGCTATTCGGCTTTGCTGGTAGGCAATCTGTTTCTAACGTCATGTGATCTCTTTTGCCATTAGTTATTGAAATTATTTGATAGAGAACCATCGACCCAAAAGCCTGGAGCATCTTGTAACTGGCCTTTCTCTGTATCAAGTAATGTCGTGATGCTTTTCAGAAGGTTGTTTAGGCCCCATCCCTTGGCTGCCGATACGGTCACAATGCTGTCCTCATTTTGGTTTAGCGTAGCCTTGAGACTTTGTGAGTACTCTTCATCCTGTTGATGATCCACGAGGAGGTCTATCTTGTTCAGTGCTAGAATACGAGGTTTGTCTTTCAGATTTAGTTCAGCCAAGAGATCGTCAACAACCTGTACCTGCTCTGCCGCGTTCTGGTGTGTTATATCGATAACGTGGATGACTGCATCGGCACTCTCAATCTCCTCTAATGTGGCTCTGAAGGCTGCCACAAGCGTTGGTGGCAGTTTCTGGATGAAGCCGACGGTATCTGTGAGTAGGAATGACCTGCTACCTGGGTTAGATATCTTCCTAGTGATGGGGTCCAGAGTAGAGAACAGTTTGTTTTCAGCTACCACTCCCGCATTACTGAGAGCATTGAGAAGGGTGCTCTTTCCAGCATTGGTATATCCCACCAGTGATACTACAGGGACACCTTGCCGTTGACGGTGATGTCTGTACAGTGATCGGTGTTTTCTGACTTGTTCCAGTGACTGTTTCAGCTTTTGTATCTTGTTGCGTATGATACGGCGGTCGGTTTCAAGCTGAGTCTCTCCTGGACCTCTGGTGCCTATGCCGCCTCCAAGGCGTTCAAGGTGGGACCATTGGCCTACGAGTCGCGGTAGTAGATACTCGTGCTGGGCGAGTTCCACCTGTAGTCGTCCTTCGTGTGTCTGGGCACGTCTTGCAAACACGTCCAAGATAAGAGCGGTGCGGTCTATGATCTTTACGCCTAGGGCTTCTTCAAGGTTCCTTTGCTGGGTCGGAGTGAGTTCGTCGTCGAATATCACCACATTTGCTTCAGAGTCATCTATCAAGGCTTTGATCTCGGCTATCTTACCCTTGCCCACATAGGTGTGAGTCTGTCTGTCCAGACGTTGGTTGAGAGTGCTTACAACTTGGGCGCCAGCGGAGCTGACTAGTAGACTCAACTCTTCCAGTGAGTCCTCCACCGTCCATAGATGACTGGCACCTTTGATTTCGACTCCCACAAGGATGGCCTTTTCCGGGTGAGTCTTGGTGGATACTATTGTCTTGGGCGTAGCTTGTACCTCCCTGTATACCCCTGACTTGAGGTTTCTTAGCTGGGAACGTCTAGATGGATGGTGGGTCTGGTATCTGCCAGGATGTCAGGCGCTCAAGGCCCTTATCAAGCTGAGCATCTGCGATGGTCAGAGACAGACGGATGTACCCTTCGCCATAGCTACCGTAACCGGAGCCTGGGGTAACCACAATGTCTTTTTCCTCTATTAGAAGTGAAGAGAACGCTGCCGATGTCCATCCAGCTGGTAGCTTGGCCCAGACGTAGAGGCTGGCTTTTGGTACGGCCACATCCATCCCTATCTGTCTCAGGGTCGCCACCACTTTATCTCTGCGCCTCTGGTATATCTTGTTGTGTTCCTCGATACAGTCCTGCGGGCCGCGTAGGGCATCTATTGCTGCGTGCTGAATTGCCTGTGGTATGCCTGAGTCTAAGTTGGACTTCACTCGCATAAGTGCGTTGATCATATCGGCGTTGCCGACAGCCATGCCTATTCGCCAGCCAGTCATGTTGTAGCTTTTGGACAGGGAGTGGAACTCTATTCCGACGTCTTTGGCTCCTGGAATTTCAAGGAAGCTCATCGGCTTGTAGCCGTCGTAGGCTACTTCCGTGTATGGGGCGTCGTGGAGCACTGGAATCTCGTGCTGTTTGGCGAAGGCTACTACCTCTTCGAAAAACTCACCTCCTGCAATGGCTCCTGTGGGATTGTTTGGATAGTTGATCCACATGGCTTTGGCCTTATCTGCAATCCCCGTAGGTATGGCCTTCAGGTCTGGGAGCCACTCATTCCCTTCTGCCAATGGCATCCAGTGGCACTCGCCGCCTGCGAACATGGTTCCGATGGAGTAGACGGGATATCCTGGATCCGGGATAAGGGCCACGTCTCCGGGGTCAATGAAGCATAGAGATGCATGCCCAATGCCTTCCTTGGCGCCTATTAGAGGCAGCACTTCCTTATTTGGATCAAGGGTTACTCCAAAGCGCCCTTCGTACCATTCAGCAATAGTCTTACGTAGCTCAGGTAGCCCCTCAGATTCCGGATAGCGATGATTTTGAGGGTCTTGGCTCGCCTCATGTAGGCGGTTCAGTATATGTGGAGGAGTCGGTATGTCAGGGTCACCTATGGCGAAAGAGACCACGTCGGCACCTTCCGCTTTTTTTTGGGCTATTTTGCGGCTGATTTCCACAAAAAGGTACGGTGGAAGCTGTTCTATACGGTTGGCGAACTTCATGTATTCTGCTCCTTACCATCAATCCCTAGTTTAAAAATTTCCTGTATTGACTCCGTCGCTTTATCTCGTATCTGTTCTTCCATCAGCCTTGCCAGCATCGGTAGGTTTATCTCCAAATCAACCTGTTCATCCCCTACGCTTAGCTCACCTGTTATTGAAAATCCTCGCGCCGTAAAGGAAAAAGTCATCTCATTATCGTGCCACTCTTGTTGAAGTCCGGATATCTCAGCACCGAACCTAGCCATAAGTTTGGAACTGTGTACAGTTAACTTCTCCAATGCCTTGTCCTTGGTTGTCATGTGCGGAATTGAGACTTTCATTTATGCCTCATCTTAGGTTCGACTTTAGCTGTTCCATTCGCCCTTGAAGACCTCTACAACAGGCCCCTCCAGATATACTTGGCCTACACCGTCCCAGGAGATTGTGAGAACTCCCCCAGGGAGTGTTATGTCAACTTCATCGCCAGTGTACCCGTGTAGGCGGCTTGCCACGGCGATGGCGCAGGCTCCTGTGCCGCATGCCAATGTCTCCCCTGCTCCACGTTCCCATACGCGTGCAACTATTCCGTGGTCATCTATCACATTTACTATTGAGAAGTTAACCTTGTTTGGGAACATCCCGTGTCGTTCCACATTCGGCCCAACGCTGTGAAGCGGAAACTTGTGCACGGGAGATTTTATGAATGCGACTGCGTGAGGATTCCCCATTGAGACGAAGGTTAGCTCAAGCGACTTCCCGTCCACTTCGAGTGGGAAGTCGAGCATTGGCTCGTCTGCCATGTCTTTGGAGAGATTTGAGAGAGCTACAGGGACTCTTTCTAAACGCAGTTCAGGCTCACCCATGGCTACACGGATACGGTCGACTTCTGAGTCGTGCCACGTCGGTTCCAGCACACGAATGCCGGCCATGGTCTCCACGGTTAGAATGTTCTTATCACGGGCAACTATGCCAAGTTCTAGAACGTACTTGCCAAGACAGCGGATGCCATTGCCGCACATCTCTGACTCAGAGCCGTCCGGATTGTACATGCACATACGCACGTCAGCCATGTCAGATGGCATGACAAGCAGAAGGCCGTCGGCTCCAACTCCCCTGTGGCGGTCACATATGGACTTGGCCAGAGCAGACCAGTCGACCTCCATGTTGCGGGCATCTAGGAGCACGTAATCGTTGCCAGCTCCATGCATCTTTGTAAATTTCACGCTGTTTCTTTTTTGTGCGCTTCATCGTGAACAGCTTTAATGTAGCAATCGCACATTTCTCGGCATTGTTTGATATATTTGGGGGAGTTTAATCCCAAGTATATCCCTATTGTCAGACCTGCAAGTAATTTCAGCATAGAACTATCTCCTAAATCACCTGGATTCTACCATAGGCTGCCATGCTCCGCTCGCCCTGAGCCTATTGCAAAGGCCAAATACTCGTTTAGCCCTGGTACTTTGGCGGAAGACTGGTAACTTACACGGATGTTCTTAGAGTGAGAAAGTCCATTTGGCGAGGATGCATTGGGATGGTTCATTGGCTTGTGGTAATGTCGGTGTAATACAGAGCGCTTCCCATGTCGCAACTACGCTTGTTTGGTTTCCCCGACAAACCCTGCTGCTAAATCGTGCGCGCGTGTTGCCGTCTCAGCTGAATCTGCGTCTAGCCAGTTTATTCGAGTGTCTCCAAGGCGGAACCAGGCGTACTGATGCCTTGCAAACCGATGGGTGCTCGTCTTGATGCGGTACACAGCTTCATCTAGGGGTAGTTCACCTCTCACGTACGCTGCCATCTCACGATATCCAAGGCTGGACATGGATGGCAGCTCCATGTCGTATCCCTTTGCCAGAAGGTGGTATAATTCCTGAGGCCATCCATCCCTCACCATAGCCTCTACTCGCTGGTCGATGTGTTCGTACAAATTGGGCCTATCCATCGTCAGTCCAATGACCATGCTGCGGTACGGTGGTTCCTCTCGTCTTTGTGCCTGTGAGAAAGGTATGCCAGTCTCGCGGTATACCTCAAGAGCGCGTACTACTCTACGTATGTTTCGAGAATCTATGCGGGATGCTGCAACAGGGTCCACGTCATCAAGACTTTGCCACAGTGCATGATGTCCTTCATCTGCTGCCTGTGCTTCCAGATTCGCCCTAAGCGATTGGTTGGGTGCTACCTGGGGTGCGTGAAACCCTTCCAGAAGACCACAGACGTATTGTCCAGTACCACCGACCAAAACTGGCAATTTGCCACGCTCCTGTATGTCTTGGACGGTTTGCCTGGCCTGTTCCAAGTACAGTGCTAGGCTGTATGGCTCATTGGGTTCTATTATGTCGAGCAGGTGATTCGGAACAATTGAGCGTTCTTTTCTAGAAGGCTTTGCTGTGCCGATGTCCATTCCACGGTATATTTGTCGACTATCACCATTGACGATTTCGCCGTTAAAATGTTGTGCAAGTTCTAGTGCCAGCATGCTCTTGCCAACCGCAGTCGGCCCAACAATGGCTATCAGTGGATACATGGAGTGTTGCCACTGCCGTTAATGTTGCTTGCTAGGCTACTCATAGTAGAGAGAAATATATGAAGAATATTCATGAGAGAAAGCCTACCCGGTTGCCATCCCACGTGCTATGCCAGCGAAACGTTTTGCATCTAGGCTGGCTCCACCTACAAGTGCGCCGTTGACGTTCGGCTGACTAGCGTACTCGGCTACGTTGTCTGGCGTAACGCTGCCACCGTACAGAAGTGGCACTTCCATTGCAGCGGCACTGCCGTATAGATCTATAAGAGTGCTACGTATCGCGCTCATAATTTCCTCCGCTGCTTTTCCGGTCGCTGCCATCCCAGTTCCTATGGCCCATATCGGCTCGTAGGCTATTGCCAGCGTATCGCTGGACGATATGTGGTTTAATGCTCCACGCAATTGCGCCGTCACCACCGACTTCGCGAGCCCCTCTTCTCTCTCCTCAAGTCCCTCTCCCACGCACAGGATTGGTCTCAACCCTGCGGCCAAGGCGGCCCTTACCTTACGGTTTATCACTTCGTCAGTTTCCCAGGAGTACTGCCGTCGTTCCGAGTGACCTAGGATTACATATTGGCACAATTCTGATAGCATCCCTGGAGATACCTCTCCTGTATATGCCCCTTTATCCTCATGGTGCATGTTCTGAGCCCCCATTCTTATGGAGGTGCCTTCCACCGCATCCTTCACTGCCTTAAGGGAGATGAATGGCGGGCACAGCACTTTCTCAATTCCGCCGATTGTATCCAGCTCATCGCGCATTTCAGAAGCCAGTGCTATGGCCTCTGTTAGGGTGGTGTTCATCTTCCAGTTTCCAGCTACGATGGGTGTTGGCATATCAGACCTCCTGCAATCTATATACTTCAAATGTTACTGGCATGTATTTTACTACTGGCGATTTATTCTTTATGAAAGGATTGTCCATTTCTCACAAAGAACACTAGAAGTGGGAATATCAGACGCGAATTTATCCGCGTCTGATATTCTTAGTTCGAAATTTGCAGGATGTGTTCTTTTAAGCGGTTCAATTTAAGGCCCGAACTTGATTAGCTTGCCGGCGTGGGCAAGCGCCAGGAACATAATTTGTGTGGCTGGTATTCTTCCAATCGATCCGTTGGCGCACGCCCTCTCGTGGAATGCCTCCACTCCCTCCCCAAGCGTTAGCTTGGAGTGTATGAGCAGTGGCACTGGCTGCCAGCCGTGTCCTGCAAGTATGGATGGAGTGGCGTGGTCTCCTGCTACAACCAGCGTATCTGGGTTTAAGTCAAGGATACTGGGAATGAACTTATCCAGCGCTTCCAGTGCCTGCACTTTCGCATCGAAATCACCGTCCTCACCCGCTGCATCTGCGGGTTTGTAGTGAAGGTAGAAGAAATCGTGCTCCTGGAAGTTTTGCCGTAGGGTATCAACCTCAGCTTGGAAATTATGGCCGGTTGGTATTACCTTCATACCTGCAACCTTGGCCAGACCACGGTACATTGGGTATGCGGCGATGGCGGCCGGATTGAGCCTGTACGACTCGCCGAAACTTGGTAGTTTCGGCAGTTGCGAGAATCCTCGCAGCATCACCATGTTAGCCTTCTCACGTTTCCCGAGCATTTCCATGGCCCTTTCTATCAGGGCATTGGCCGCTGCGGCGGTCTTTTCAGCCGCCGGGTTAAGTGCTTCTACATGCCTTGGTGGGACACCTAGTATTTGTGGGTCAGTTTCTGTCACGCTTTCGGTTAAGCCCTGACCGCGGAACAGTGCAACAAAGCGGTAGTCCTGCACTGGGAAAATACTCATATCAATACCAGGAACATCTATTTGGTTAAGTTGTTCACACAGGGGGATGCTTTCTAGGGAGCTTATACGCCCTGCCCTGCGGTCCACGAGCTTGCCCTCGCTGTCCACTGTGCAGAAATTTCCCCGCGCTGCAACATCTCCGTCACTCAGCTCAATGTCTATGCCAAGGGCCTCCAACACGCCGCGCCCAATGATGTATTTCACAGGGTCATATCCGAATAGAGATAAATGCCCTGGTCCGCTACCTGGCGTAATGCCTGGAAGTACCGGTGTGGTTAGTCCACAGGCGCTGCGTGATGCCAGCTTGTCTAAGTTGGGAGTTTTGGCTACCTCAAGCTCAGACTTGCCAGTCTCGGGATGTGGTGCGCCACCAAGGCCGTCGGCGACCAGCATTATAACCTTGGAAGCGGTTGGTTGACATATATCTGCAATGTGAGGGAAATCTATCATCGGTTTTATGCCTCCTTGTCCAGTAACGCGGCAATGCCCGGCAGTGTCTTACCCTCCAAAAACTCCAGGGATGCTCCGCCACCTGTCGAGAGGTGGGTTATCCTGTCTGCAAGGCCAAGTGCATCAACCATCTCAGCCGTGGAGCCTCCGCCCAGGATTGTTGTGACTCCGTCCAAGCTTCCAATGGTTGCCATAAGCTCTCGTGTTCCTCTGCTGAAGGCTGGGAACTCAAAGACTCCCATCGGTCCGTTCCAGAGGATTGTCTTACCTTTGGCTATGGCGGCCCTGAAGACATCAAGCGTACGGTGCCCTATATCCATAATGTACCATCCATCTGGCACGTCTTCCACGTCAACGGTCCTACTGTTGGCCTCCGCGCCGAATGAGTCGGCAACTACCACATCCAGCGGTATAAGCAGAGACGTGCCGTTTCTTTGGGCGCGTTCCATTATATTCCGTGTTATATCTAATCGATTGTCTTCTACCAAAGAGTTGCCAACGGACAACCCCTGAGCCTTGAGGAATGTGGCGGCCATTCCGCCGCCAATTAGAAGCGTATCCACTTTGTGCAGGAAGTTTTCAATGATTCCTATCTTATCGCTTATCTTGGCGCCTCCAAGGGCTACCACGAGGGGTGGCTGGGGGGACTGTAGCACAGAACCCAGGATTTCCATCTCCCTCTCCATAAGGAAACCAGCCACCGACGGCAGATAGTGGGTGATTCCTTCCGTGGAGGCGTGTGCGCGGTGTGCAACCGCGAACCCGTCGTCTACAAATACGTCCGCGATGTATGCAAGGGCTTTGGCGAAATTTGGATCATTCTGTTCCTCCTCAGGGTGGAAGCGCAGGTTCTCAAGCAGAATTATTTCTCTCGGCTTCATATTCCTGACAGCGGCTTCCACTCTAGGGCCTATGCACTCGTCCAGGCAGGTTACATCTTGCTGTAAAAGCTCAGAGAGGAGTAGACCGATTGGAGCCAGTTTCAGGTCCTCTACCACCTTGCCTCCCGGCCTACCCAAGTGCGAACAGAGGATTATTGATGCTTCGTTTTCTTGTAAATATTGTATCGTTGGGAGAACCGCTCGGAGGCGACCATCGTCGCTGATTATGCCTTTATCAAGCGAGACGTTGAAGTCCACCCTCACTAGTACCCGTTTGCCATTAATATCTATGTCTCGTACGGTCTGCTTCTTCATAAAGCCTCACAGAATGTTAAAGGTCTCTGGTTACCAGAAAACGTGCTACGTTGCTGAGTTCATCCATTCCATCGGAAGACGGGCCTGCTTCGCCTATGACCTGTATTGCTTCCTGGCATAGAGCATCGGCTGTTTCTTGGGAAAATTCCCTCGCCCCTAGCCTATCCAAAACTTCAATTACTTTTTCTATATCTTCTGGTTCCATCACACGCTTGAAGTAAACGTCTCCTAGTGCACGCTTCTCGGCTCCGCTGGCTGTCTGAAGTGCGTACACAATTGGCAGCGACTTTCTCTTGTTGAGTAGGACACCTGCCGGCGGTGTATCCGTATTTTGAGGCCGCCACAGGTCAAGGATATCGTTGCGGATCTGGAAGGCTATGCCAAGTTTCTGTCCAAAGAGGGTCATGGCTTTTATGGATTTTTCGTTCGCGGAGGCCATCAGCGCTCCTAGCTCAGTGGCACAACTTATGAGAGCCGCTGTCTTTCCTTCTACCATCTGAAAGTAGGCAGCTTGTGATATGTCCACTCGTTCTTGGTATGTTAGGTCAAGGTACTGACCTTCGCAGAGGTGTAGGCAGGCGGTATCCAAAGTTGCCATAGCTCTCAGCGCAAGTTCTGCCGGGATTCCATTCTCAGCCTGTCGTAACAGGCTGAGACGGGCCAGCGCATGCATCCCGTCCCCCGCGTTTATGCCCTGTGCTGGTCCCCACACCCACCACACCGTTGGTCTATGATATCGTTCTGGTGTGCCTTCTTGAATATCGTTATGGATCTGTGAGAAGTTGTGAACCAGTTCAAGTGATGCGGCGGCTGGCATGGCTTTTGAGATTTCACCGCCAAGGGCTGCACAGGTCAGAACGCAGAGCGTGGAGTGTATGCGTTCGCCGACATTCATGCGAACCTGCTCTCCTTGGTCGTCCATCCATCCCATGTGATAGGCCATCATCCGATACAGGGGCAGGCTCTGTTCCATGATTAGTGACTTGAGCTCTGTCTCTATTTCGTCGCTATGTCGGTTGAATGCTGAGGGTTGTTTCATGATTTTTATGCGGAACGAGATCCGACTGATTTTTCGATTCCGGGGCAGACTTGTGCAAGCAGAGAGGCGGAAATTGCCCCGTCACGCACAATCCTAGGGGTGCCTGAAGTCATGTCTATGATGGTAGAGGCTTCCTGCAATTGGCATGTGCCGTTATCTAGTATCAGATCTACTCTTTCTCCAAGTTGGTGGCGTACCTCTGCTGCTGTAATTGGGTTGCTTCCTCCGAAGCTGTTGGCGCTAGTGCCAGTCAACGGAGTGCCTGTTGCTTCTATCAGCTTCAGTGCCATAGGATGACTGGGCACGCGAACCGCAACAGTTTCCTTACCGGCCGTCACAACCGACGACACAGAAGGCCCCTTATGAAGGATCATGGTTATGGCACCAGGCCAGAATCGTTCGGCTATATCCCAAGCAGTCTGTGAAATATTTACGGCCACCTTTTCCATGTCAAAAGTGTTTGCCAGAAGCAGAGGGAGAGCCATATCAACTGGTCTGCCCTTCACCTCATATACCTTTTTCACGGCGATATCAATGAAGGCATGGGCCCCAAGAGCGTATAATGTGTCGGTTGGAAAGGCTACAATCCCTCCCTGCAGAAGAATGGATATCGCTTTTTCCATCTGGTCGTTAGCGGTATGAATTCCTTGAGGGCTACGCATGATTTTCCTTGACGGAGTATAGCACAGATGCTAATCTGAAGCGATGGTTTCGTGGGTTCAGGCTCTGGGTGAGGATCCCACAATCTACAGATTATTTACTTATTTACCAGTCAAGATGTGGAGGTTTCTACTGTATGGAAATCGCCAATGGAGCATATGCCCTGAACTCAGACACACCAAAACAGGACGTAGGCAAGGCTGAGGCGGTGGTAGTGATAGACTTTGGTTCACAGTACAGCCACCTCATAGCACGAAGAGTTAGAGAATGCAGTGTGTACTGTGAGATCGTGCCCCCCAGTGTCTCTTGGGAACAGGTAGCTGGCCTCAACCCGCGTGGTGTAATTCTGTCTGGTGGTCCCGCTAGCGTCTACGAACCAAATGCTCCTATGGCTCCCGCGTGGTTATATGAAAGTGGGCTTCCAATATTGGGAATCTGCTATGGGTTGCAGGTCATGGCACATCAGTTGGGTGGCAAGGTTGTACCTGGGAGCAGGCATGAGTACGGACACGCTGTACTACATCAGGATGAAGAAACAAGCGCCATCTTTGCTGACCTGCCATCCTCTATGACTGTGTGGATGAGCCATGGAGACCATGTGCAAGAAATGCCACCTGGATTCCGTCCTTTTGCCCATACCAACAACTCACCTGTTGCTGTGATGGGCAACGATAGAGGTGTCATTGGTCTACAGTTCCACCCTGAAGTGGTTCACACGCCTGATGGCAAGAAGATAATCGAGAATTTTCTCTATCGCATTTGTCAGTTCCAAGGGACGTGGACACCAAATAGCTTTGTAGAAGAGAGTGTATCCCGCATACGGGAGCAGGTAGGCGATGGTAAGGTTATCTGTGCGCTTTCTGGTGGTGTGGATTCAACCGTGACCGCTGCCCTGATTCACAGAGCCATCGGTGATAAGCTTACTTGCATCTTCGTCAACAACGGCCTTCTCAGGCATGGTGAGATCGAACAAGTAATAGACACCGTTAAGCGCAACCTCAAGATGAATTTGATCTATGTTGATGCCACCGAGGATTTTCTGGCTCGGTTGGCCACCGTCGTAGACCCTGAGCAGAAGCGCCGTTCCATAGGCGAAGAGTTCATACGTGTGTTTGAAAAGCAGGCAGCACAGCTAGGCAAGGTGGACTTTCTGGCTCAGGGCACCCTGTACCCAGATGTTATAGAGAGCCAGTCTGTAGATGGCGGTACCTCCGCCACAATAAAGACCCATCACAATGTTGGTGGTCTTCCTGCGGATATGACACTTTCTCTGGTCGAGCCTCTTCGATACCTCTTCAAGGACGAGGTCAGAGTGGCCGGAATTGCTCTTGGCCTGCCGGAAGAGATGGTATATCGTCAGCCATTTCCAGGCCCAGGTTTGGCTATTCGCATCATGGGTGATGTCACATGGGACAAACTTGAGATACTTAGGACTTGCGACCGGATAGTTATGGACGAGATCGAATCAGCCAACCTCTACAACGATCTGTGGCAGAGCTTCGCAGTCCTTACTGATACCCGTACCGTGGGTGTCATGGGCGACTTACGTACCTACGGTTACATGGTAGCAATACGCGCCGTGACCAGTGATGACGCTATGACCGCTGACTGGGCACGTCTACCTTACGATGTGTTGGCGAAAATCTCCAACCGTATTGTCAACGAGGTCTCTGAAGTCAATCGTGTGGTTTACGATATAACCTCTAAGCCACCCGGAACGATTGAGTGGGAATAGATTGCTCACAAATCCTGTGAGCGGTGAAAGAATAGTCATCTCTCCTTTGGGGGCGGAAAAATGAACATCACCCAATACATGGAAACCCACGGCCATGAGCAACTTTCCGTCTTCACTGACAATTCTGTTGGGATACGAGCCTTCATCTCCATACATGACACCACTCTTGGCCCTGCCCTTGGTGGCGTCCGTATCTGGCCCCATAAGACCGAGGATGATGCTCTTATGGACGTGCTCAGGCTCTCCCGTGGTATGACTTACAAGGCGGCGGCGTCTGGATTGCACATGGGAGGGGGAAAGGCCCTGATAATGGCGTCCTCGCAGGATAAAACCGAGGCCATGATGAGAGCCTTCGGGCGCTTTGTAGAGTCCCTCGGAGGGCGATACATCACCACCGAGGATGTTGGTGCAACAACTCAAGACATGGAGTGGATCGCCCAAGAGACAAATCACGTCACCGGGTTGCCAGTGAATCTGGGAGGCAGTGGCGACCCCTCGGAGATGACCGGCTACGGTATATACCAGGGGATGAAGGCCTGTGCCAAGGAGATATGGGGTAACGGGTCACTTAAGGGACGCACCATTGCCATACAGGGCTTTGGCAAGGTCGCATCATACCTCGCCGGCCACCTTATCCAAGAGGACGCAAAACTCATAGTCACCGACATCAACCAGTCGGCACTAGACAGGGCCGGGGAGCTTGGTTTGGAGGTAATCGATGATCCCTCGGCTATATACGAAGTAGCCTGCGATATATTTGCTCCATGCGCCTTGGGTGGAATCCTCAACGACGACACTATACCAAGGCTCAAGTGCAAGGTTGTGGCCGGTAGTGCCAACAACCAACTTCTCGATGACCATCACGCTTCGACGCTGCAAGATCAAGGCATCTTGTATGCACCCGACTATATCCTCAACGCCGGCGGCATCATAAATATCTCGCTTGAAATGGGCCAGCCCTACGACGAAAAAGCAGCTACAGAAAAAGTCGCCCGTATCTACGATACAATCGAGAGTGTCATTTATCTGGCTAAGAATGAGGGAATAACCACCGCTAGGGCTGCAGACCGTCTGGCCGAAGAGCGCATAACCGCAAAGCGCTGTCTTTCGTAAAAATTATAAAAACAAAAAGTTCCCGCTCACCAAATCAGTTCTAGTGCAGGTTGTTGTTGGTGTAGGGCATTGCCTACCCTGGCTAGTCCAGCCCCATATCTTCCAATCGCTTATCATCTATACCAAAGTGGTGAGCTATTTCGTGAGCAACCGTAACCCTGATCTCCCTTGTAATTTCCCATTTACTCTGGTGAATCGTCTCAATCGGCCCCTGGAATATGGTGATCTTGTCAGGCAGCACTAGGTTGTAATTCTCTCTGTCAGTCAGTGGTATTCCTTCGTACAAACCCAGCAGTTCGCTCCGGTGCTCCAATTCCATCTCTTCCATCTGACCACGACTTGGCCACTGCTGCACCACAATGGATACGTTGTCCAACTGGGCAAGCAGCTCCTGTGGCAGCCCCCCGATGGTGTCGAACACCAGTGCCTCAAACTCCTCTTTTTTCAACTTGCACTACGCATTTCAATAATGTCTTTACAACCCTAGCTCTGATCTTAGCCCTTTCAGCACGTCAATGTTGGCTTTGTCCGGTCCGTTGCCATCTATACCAGGGACCTCTAGTAGGAATGGAATGTCTTTGAATGCTGGATGTTCCATGATTATACGAAAGCCGTCCAGCCCAATGTGTCCCTTACCGATGTTCTCGTGCCTGTCCACAGCCGAACCAAACGGGGTCTTGCTGTCATTGGCATGCACTGCCACTAGGTTATGAAGGCCAATTTCTCTGTCGAATTCCTCCATGACCCGGTCCAATCCTTCCTTGTGAGTCACATCGTACCCGGAAGCGAATAGATGTTGAGTATCCAAGCACACCTTTACGTTTGGACTGGCCAAGGCCTTCAGTATCTGACCTATCTCCTCAAATTTGGAACCAATGCCGTCTCCCATGCCAGCGCTATTCTCGATTGTGAGCCAAACGTTATCCGGTGAGGCCTTCAAAACCTGATCCATTGCTCTTACCGCTTGGTCGAATACCCCATCGAATCCAACTCCGCGGTGACTGCCGCTGTGGAAGATAACTCCGGCTGCACCGAGTTGTTTCGCTGCTTGCATATAATCTGTGAGGGCTTGTACTGACTTTGCTAAGTTCTCCTCAGTAGGCGAACCAAGGCTGACAAGATATATGCAATGGAAGAATACAGGTCCGATGCCTGTGCTGGCGGCCTTTTCTTTAAAGGTGGAAATCATGGATGTTGGGATTGGCTTGAATGCCCAACCCCTTGGCGAAGAAACGAATATCTGAATTGTCTCGGCGCCTATTTCTACGGCTCTATCAATTGCCTTGTCCAATCCACCTGCGGTGGAAACGTGGGCTCCTATCTTCATGATTCCTCCTCAAAGTATCTCATTCTTTGGTAGAGATTAATTATAGTACGTTTGAATTGATATTCTAATGGGTCAAGGTGTAAGCCTTGATAAATATGACTGTATAGGTTAATGCCATAAAATTATGACACATCCATATGGTTAATAAGCCTGAATGAGGAATTTCTTGGATAAATTGGATTCTAAGGCGAACCAGATGGGATGTATCTCATCTACACTGGCAAGTTTCTTGATACGGGATTTCATATCAGATACACAATGGTAATCCATAGTCTCTAGTGGCCATGTTTCCATTTAGGCCGATACCAAACTGCGTGAGGCGATTATCCTTAACTCCTCGGTCTACTCAGGCTTTTAGTGAGACAGCAGAGTGGTGCAAGATCGCCGAAGGCCAGAGACAAACTTGCGAATAGACAATGGTATGGGTTATTCGCAAGCTATAGTACTCATGTTGGTGTGATTGCCATAAGACCTGACCGCATCCGTCTTTACAGCTTATGAGGCATGTATATTAAGACGGTAACAACATATGGTAGGCAGCACAGTTGACTGCCATATGGTATATGTCAGAATGTTCTGCCCTAGCGCCTTCTCGAAGGGAATGGCAGTGGCTACCGCCTGAAAAGCTTGCGAATATCACCGTTCTCCCACACTAGGAGGACTGGGCTGGCAATCCAAATTGAGCTGTACGTACCGACAATTATGCCGATAAGGAGCACTATCAGGAAGTCCAAGATGGTTTGGCCACCGAAAAGCAACAGGGCCAAGATGGCAAACAACATTGTTAGGCTGGTATTAAGAGATCGCCCAATAGTGTCTTGAATACTAATGTTGATAGTGGAACCGAGGTTATTGCCGATGCCCCTTATCAGATTCTCCCTGATACGGTCAAAAACTACTATTGTGTCGTGGACACTGTAACCAATAATAGTCAATATGCCGGCTATAAACATGGCATTGACTTCAAGGTTGAATATTCGTCCTACAATAGAGAAGATTCCCACAACTACTACTACGTCGTGTATCAGTGCAAGTATGGCCGCTACCCCATATCTAAATGGTGACGGCACTCGTCGGAATGCCAATGTTATATAGATGAGGATTACCACCGATGCAATGACCATAATCAAAATGGCGTTCCGAACTGTTTCTGATGCTATGCTTGGTGACACTGAGAAGAAGTCTGTTATCTTAACGTTTGTACCCAAGTTGCTTGCAATGTCACTAATAATCCTCTCGCGCTCTGATGCTTCGTTTGATTGGGATTCCTCTAGAGTACGGGTACGTATGAAGAAGCTGCCTTCACCCAAGCGCTGAATCACTGCCTGCTGGTGACCGAGAGAAGTGAACTGAGCGCGCAGTTCTTCCTGGCTAACGTCATCTTGGAACTCGAGGGTCATGGAAGACCCTCCGGTGAACTCAAGACCAGTATCAAGGCCATCAGGTAACAGTAGGGAGATAATGCTTACAAGCATCACCACAAACGAAATCATGAAGAACCAGTTACGTTTGCTTACAAAATCCATTTTTACCTTAGCCCCTATTTCTCAGCACTGTGTCAGAGCTGGCATTGGTTTCAATTCTCTTTACTGGCGTGTATAGAAACATATATCGCCCAAGAGGTGTGATGGCAACCACTCTAAGAAGGGTTCGAGTCACTGTAAGGGCTGAGAACATGCTTGTTGCTACGCCAATAAATAGTGTAATGGCAAACCCAGTCACAAGCCCAGTACCGAGTCTGGTACCAAACCAGAAGAGAATGGCACAGGTGATGAATGTAGAAACATTGCTGTCACGAATAGCTGGCCAGGCACGGTTGAAGCCAGTTTCTATGGAAGCTATTAGAGTACGGCCACTGCGCAATTCTTCTTTCATGCGTTCAAATATGAGGATGTTGGCGTCAACTGCCATGCCAATAGACAGGATGAAAGCGGCTATGCCCCCAAGGCTCAAAGTTATGGGCCACAGCTTGAGGATGGCCAGCACTATCAAGCAATAGATTATTAGGGAAATGCACGATATTAGGCCAGGTATCCTGTAGTAGAGGGCCATGAACAGGAGCACAATGCCAAGGCCAATAATGCCAGCCAGTACACTCTTCTTGAGAGAATCCTCTCCGAGTGTGGCGTCGATGTCTTGCTCTTGAATCAGCGAAAGAGGGACTTTAAGACGTCCAGATTCCAGCTGAATTGCGATGGTACGTACCCTGTCTATAGTGAAGTCTGGACCTTGTATAAAGGCTCTGCCTCCGGTTATGGCTTGTAGTGCTACGGGGGCCAGCAGTAACTCTCCGTCCAGAAAGAATGCGGTGCGATTGTTTGTGCCGGCGATGTCCTGAGTATGCTTCGCAAATATTCTTGCACCTTCGCTATTGAATTCCAAATTGACTACAGGGGCACCAAGATTTGGGTCTGTGCCTGCATATGCCCTTATAAGATCGTCTCCAGTAAGGTTTAGAGTGCTGTCAACGTGATATGCAGGGTCTTTGCAATTTTGAGTGATATTCTGTGGGTCGTTAGTACAGAGGCGCTCCTTGAGTTCCAACTGTGCCGTCTGCCCAATGAGACGCTTGGCCTCCTCAACTCCGCCAGTGATCACCATTGACAATCTCTTGGCCTCAAAAGATACGAGCGTTGGCAGTTGTTCTTGAAGGGCTTCGCTAATGGTGTCATTTTCGGTAGGTTGCATGTCCGGCATATCAACAGCGAAGAGTAAGTCACTGATTTTGCGAACCACCGCATCATCCCTGCCAAGTTCTACCAGAACAGCCTGTATGTCTTCGGTCTCTGCGGATTCTGAGAACAATATGCTCAATGTAACGGCAGGGAATGCTTCCCTGAGCGCTTGCTCTATAATGTCCCTCTCTGCGTCTTTTATAATGTTGTCTTCGTCGTCCAGCTTGGATGGCTGCAATGATGGTAACTCTATGACAAAATTACGGCTGTCTTCTTGCTCAATAATCACAGCTGTACGCCCTACGGATATTAGTACACTGCGAAGAGCATCAGGCTGAATATCATCCTGGAAAGTTACAGTAGCCTTAGTTGTGCCTACGCCTGGAAGTTGCACAAGTATGCGGTCACCACCCATCATCTGAATAATTGGCTCGGAAACCCCAAAGGAGTTTACTCGTCGTTCAATGGTCTTAATGACACCTTCCATCTGTTCGGTCGTGGGTTCTTGACCATCTGTTGGTTGGGCTTCGTAAACCAGATGGCTTCCACCTTCTAGGTCCAGCCCTAGTTGTAGTCCTAAAACGGTATCTCCGCCACGCACCAAGTTTATGCCACCAAGAGATAAGTTGATCTCTTGAAATGACAGTGATGCTCCCGCCAAGGCCACGATGACAGATATGAAAAGAAACCGTCGCAAAGGAAACCTGCGCATTTACTCTCCTTGATAAAAAACCAGTATCATTGTACGTCACCTTTAGCAAAAGGCAATGTGTGCGAATGTGATAGATTTTACAATCTTGTTGTTTTATTGGTCTAGACAAGCTGAGACCGCCTCAAAGTGGAGGCGGTCTCAGCTTGATCCCAGATCAATGAATCGCCGCTGATACGGCTTTAGTACTTTAGTATATAAATACACTAATAAGTGATTGCAACCCTATTTTGAGGTCTGAATTTTCCTTAGGAACGGTGGTATATCAAGATCGGCGTCTTGGTCTTGATGTATCGACATAATCAACTGTGCGATGTGGGCATCCTTTGGGATACGGGATTCCTCCCCCGCAAACCCGGTGGCGATTATGGTTATCTTTACTTCATCTTCCATCTTCAGGTCTGTGACCATGCCGAAGAAGATGGTGGCGTCTGGATCTGCGGCAGAACGTATGACATCGGCAGCTTTATTGACCTCTTTTAGGGAAAGGTCTGTGCCGCCCGATATATTCCAGAGGATGCCCTTGGCTCCATCTATGGTTACGTCCAGGAGGTCACTGGTTACAGCTGCTCTGGCGGCATCCTCGGCTTTGTTTTCGCCGGTACCATGCCCGATAGCCATCCAAGCTGGACCAGCACCGCTCATTACGGTTCTAATATCTGCAAAGTCCAGGTTTATTACCCCTGGCACAGTTACGAGTTCTGCGATGGATTGTACTCCCTGACGGAGTACATCGTCGGCCATTTGGAAGGCATTGTCCATTGTTATATTATCACCACAGACCTCAAACAGCCGATCGTTGGGTATGATGATGATGGTGTCAACCTTTTCCTTAAGTTTTGCTATACCTTCTTCGGCGAGCTTGCGCCGTTTGCCACCCTCAAAGCCAAATGGCTTGGTGACCACCCCTATGGTGAGTGCTCCCTCTTCTTTGGCTATCTCGGCTACAACTGCTGCTGCTCCGGTCCCGGTTCCACCGCCCATGCCAGCGGCGATGAACACCATATCCGATCCCTTTAGTGATTCGGATATTTCTTCTCGGCTTTCCTCTGCAGAAAGCTTACCCTTCTCTGGGTCTCCTCCAGCACCTAGTCCTCTTGTGAGTATCTCGCCCATACGGATTCTCAGTGGCACCTCGCAACGCATAAGGGCCTGAGCGTCAGTGTTCACACCAAGGTACTCTACTCCCTGAACATGCTCCCGGAACATCCTGGAAACTGCATTGCACCCCCCTCCGCCTACTCCAATAACCTTGATCTTGGCTACCCCATCGTTTTCATAGGATTGACTGTCCATAATGATTCCTCCTTTGCTATGCATGAACCCTGTGGGTTAGATTGTTTAACCAATGTTTCACTTGGAAACTATATTTGGAAATTCCGTTGCCATTCAACGAATTTCGGTAGATATTTGAATGTCTTACGTCCCAGAGAAGAAGGCCTAATGCAGTGGCAAAAGCAGGGTCTTCTAGTTCGCTGGGCACCCATGACGATGTAACTGGCACTCCAATTCGCACAGGTCCCGGCCATATGCTGCTTGCCATCTCTTTCAGTCCAGATAGTTTGGATGCTCCGCCTGTCAACACCAACCCCCCTGGAGGAGCATTTTCCAAGCCGGCATTTTCGATCTCTTTAAGGATGAGCCGCATCAACTCTTCCATTCGGTCGTGGACCACCTCACTCAAACTATGTTTAGAGACCTGAGAGAAAGGTTGGTTGCCAAATCCTGGCAGCTGTAAATTTTCTTGGTTATCCACTTCCGCTGGATCGACATTACCGTATTTGAGCTTTGCTTCTTCAGCAGCTAAAGAGAAAGTTGAAAAAGCAATAGCAATATCTCGTGTAACCTGAAAGCCACCAACTGGAATGACGCTTGTGTGCCATATGCTACCTTCAAGGAAAATGGAGACGTCACTGGTCCCGCCACCCATGTCAACTAGGACTATGCCCATGTCGCGTTCATCTTCTGATAGGATTGCTTCTGCGCTTGCCAGCGGCTCTATAACCATGCCTTTCAACTTTACACCTGACTTGCGCAACGCTTCTCCCAAGTTGTCTACTGACGTCTGGTTTGCCGTTATTACGTGGCTTTCCAACTCTACTGAGGATGCGTACATGCCAATAGGGTCATGCACTCCCCAGTTACCGTCTATTGAGTACTTTCTGGGAATCACGTGAAGAACCTTGTTTCCGGGTATTGTGCCGTTGACAGAGGAGGCTCTGACCACCTGATCTATGTCGTTAGAGCAAATGGGATTATCGTAGCGGCGGTCGTCCAGAGACGCCCGGGAATTCACATAGTTGATATGACTTCCAGTTATTCCAACGTAAGCGGATGATATTTTAACTCCTGCCTGTGCTTCTGCTTCTCGCAACGAAGACTGAATCACATGCTGAACCTCTGAAAGGTTGCTGACCATGCCCTTCTGCATGCCCCTTGATGGGACGATGCCGACCCCAATGACCTGTACTTCTCCGGCAGCATTCGAGCGTCCTATAAGTGTACAGACCTTGGTTGTTCCAACATCTATTGCAACGTGATGCGTTTCATTTCTCATAACTCTTAAACTCCTTTATGATTTGACAGAGAGAGAGTCCACTGGTGCTGGGGTTGTAAGCGCTGTGAATTGAGAGAGAGGGTTCGATCGCAAATATATTTGGCTGCTTGTAATACTGCCGTATAAGGGCATTGTATTTAATTCCACTGCGACTTTACCTCCCCAGCACCAGATCTCTGTGATCTATAAGAAGGGATTCCCCTTCTAAATACGCTCGGCTACCCGCATTCGGGCGCTTCGACTCCTATGATTTGACCGAACCTCCGTTCGGGATGGGACAATTATCTTCTTGTTTATCAACAGGATACTTTTAACTTCTTTACTCTCTTGCCTGAAAAAGTTCTTAACCAGGCGATCCTCAAGAGAGTGATAACTGATTACTGCAAATCTGCCACCGCTCTCAAGAAGTGAGATGGCCTGGCTCAGCACATGTTCCAGATTTTCCATTTCGCCGTTCACATGTATTCGGATTGCCTGGAAAGTCCGTGTTGCTGGATGAGTCCGGCCCCAAGGCCCTCTAATAGCTTTCATAACCACTTGAGCAAGTTGGAGAGATGTATCAATTGGACGGTTCTCAATCACTTCTTTAGCAATGCGATCAGCTCTGTATTCTTCACCATAGATTTTTATGATCCAGGCGAGATCATCTTGCGAATAGCGATTTACGACTTCCCAAGCCGAGATTTCCAGGCTGGGACCAAATCTCATATCCAGCGGTTCATCTGCTCGGAAACTAAAACCTCTACTCCCTGCCTCTAGTTGCAAGGAGGAAAGCCCAAGGTCTAGAAGAATGCCGTCTACGGAATAGAACTCATTGTTCCTAGCTATTTTCCCGAGATTTCCGAAATTATCGTTGGCTAGTACTACGCGGTCACGAGATGATTGCAGCCCGATGCCAGCTGTTTCAAGAGCTTGTGGATCAAGGTCAATTCCAAGTAGTTGTCCATTTGGAGCACTTGCCTCCAGTATAGCCTTGGAGTGGCCACCTTCCCCCACAGTACAATCAATATAGCTACCACCGGCCTTCACCTTAAGGCCGTCGATTACTTCATCAATGAGTACTGGTATATGGTATGACATAGTCATAAGGCTCACGAATGCTCCTCCGAGATCTCGGCGATGAGTGAAGCATCATCATCCAAGGATGCACTTTCTTCTAGCCATGCTTCCTTGTTCCATATCTCAAGGAAATTCCCCATTCCTGCAATAACCACTTCTTCGTCTATTTGGGCGTAGCTTCTTAAAGAAGCCGGCAGAAGCACCCTCCCCTGTTTGTCTGCCTCAATGGTGTATGCTGCCGCGAAGTTCATCCGACGCATTCTCCGGTTCTTAAACTTATTGAGCGGCAGAGTAGCCACTTGATTGGCGACAGTTTCCCACTGAGATGGAGTGTAGACATAGATGCAACGGTCGTAGCCTCGTGTGAGGACAAGACCTCCTTTAAAGGCATCTCTGAAGCGTGTCGGTAATGATATCCGCCCTTGCGGGTCCACCCGATGCTCCTGTTCTCCGAAAAATGCAAGAGGGCCAAGTTGTACCATAGCACCTAAAATATCCTATTTATTCCTGTTAGCACCTAAATTATCACTATACTTCCTGAATTGCAACCCTTTCGGGAGGTATTTCAAGGTGATTTTAAAAATGGTAGATGCAGTTGGGAATAGAGAATAGTAAGGAGGGGGATTCGAAGGGAAATATCAGGAGCTATTGAGCAGTATACGGTCGTGGCTGGTGAGGTATTTTCTAGAGGAGGAGTAGAGAAACTATTGCTGTGGAGCGGAATTCGTGTATGGCCCCCCATGGACACTCATAGCTATAGATGTGGAGTTGCTTTATTGATACTTGCAAGCACGCTTTTGGTTTCTAGGTCAAGTTTGACTACTTCGAGGTAACAGTCTATGGAGCCTCTGAAGTAGTCAAACAGTTTCTGCCGTATAACTTTGACTAATCTCGTTTAAGAGGTTCCTTCATTGTGTTTCAAGGACTTTATGCTTAGATCTCTGATGGTGTTGTACCTTTGATTGCTAATGTTTACGCTATTCCACATTTACTTAATATGCAGTGCAAATAGCTTTTCCACATTGCTAATCATCTAATTCAGTCAAGAAGAGCCGCTCTTCTTGACTGAGAGGTGCCTTATCTAGTAGGTCTGGACGCTGGAGCAGCGTGCGTCGAATAGACTGTTGGCGGCGCCATCGCTGGACATCCTGATGGTTTCCTGAAAGCAGCACTGGGGGAACTTCCCAGCCTTGATATTCGGAAGGGCGTGTGTATTGTGGAAACTGGATAAGGCCGCTGGAGTGACTGTCGTCTTCTAGGGATTTGGTGTCCCCTACCGCTCCTGGAATCAAACGTACCAATGCGTCTACTATCACCATGGCTGGGATTTCACCGCCACTCAGCACATAATCGCCGATGCTTATCTCGCGATCTATAAGGTGTTCTCTTACCCTATCATCCACACCATCGTAGTGACCGCAGATGAAGATTGTGTCAATGTTGGAAGTCAAGTCCACGACTGTTTCCTGGGTGACAACCTCTCCTTGGGGAGAGAGCAGGATGACTTGGGCATCTTCAGCTCTTTGTTGGCCGTGCTCAGCTTTGATGAGTGATTTTACATCCTTAACTGCAAGAAACAGCGGCTCAGGCTTGAGTATCATGCCGCCTCCACCGCCGAAGGGGTAATCGTCTGCCGTCCTGTGCTTGTCATGGGCGTAATCTCGTATGTTATGAATGTAAATACTTACAATGTCGCGTTCTACTGCTCGTCCTACAATGCTCTCGTGGAAAGGGCCCTGGAACATGCCGGGGAAAAGGGTCAATATATGTATATCCATTATATTATCAAATACTTCTCAGAATATCTAATGAGACGGGTGGTTCTCTACCATGGCTTTCGTCAGAGTTTCAAGGGCGTGTGGAATTGCCTCAATCACTATCTCCAGCGACTCCTTCACAGCTTTGGGGCTTCCTGGCAGATTGATTATTAGGCAGTTTCCGCGAAGACCGGAGATACCCCTGCTTAGCATTGCCATCGGCGTATGGCTAAGCCCGGATTGACGCATTGCCTCGGAAATGCCGGGGACCTGGCAATGGATGATGGACTGGGTTGCTTCCGGAGTTACATCTCGAGGGCCAAGGCCTGTACCTCCTGTGGTAATTATCAAATCCACCTCTCCGCTGTCGGCCCATTCAGCCAGTTTGGAGGCAATAATATTCTTTTCGTCGGGGACGATCTCATATCGTGCAAGTGAGAAACCTAGGGCAAGAAATATCTCCTTGATGGCCTGTCCGCTGGTATCCTCACGCTTGCCTGCTGCTCCCATGTCGCTGCTGGTCAATATACCCAGATTAAACATATCTTCTTTCATTAACTTAAGTTCATTCAAATATATCATACACAGCCTGGAGGTAATACCTGCTCTGCTACAGTTACCGTAGGTCCAAGAAATATGCCTGGAATTGCTTCAGACAGTGATGGCTGACAGGGCGCTGCACGGCCATTTTAACAGATGTGATAATAACTGTATTTGGTGACATCTGTACGGTGGTATTCACTAATAACCACCAGGAACTGCTGTATTCTGTAATTACAGGCAGGAAGTACACCAAGAGATCACATCGGACAGTTTCCAATGTATTAAGGAACAGAATCTGAGCCAGGTGGGTGACGTGAAGAATACGGAAGGTAAGACAGCTTCAATTGCAGCGGTTCAGAGTTTTATAGTAATTTAGCGAAGACACGCTATAGATACACCTAGACATAGCCGTCGTGACGTCAATGAGTTACAAGTATGGATATCAGATCAAGTGTGCAACTGGTGAGTCCGTTCTGGTTCTTGTGAATCCTGTCTTGCCTGTGGGTTAGTAACAGATTATGCAAAGCTAAACGCAAAGTTGTTTCTGTGTTGTATGCATATATACTGAATGTAAGGTCTTCTTATTACAAGAATGATCTCCGTAGGTAAAGATATAAAAGAAGTTCTCCTTGCCGTACCATCGAGGAGATGCTAGAATTTCCTGTGTCTGGTGGCCATCACTGTGGTGGGCGTGGCCAAGTTCGGTCTAAGGCGCCAGGTTGTGGCCCTGGAGATCGAGGGTTCGAATCCCTCCGCTCACCCCAATCCCGTTATTCTGCGAAGCAAAGCGGAGGACTGTACATTGGCTATTGAGACCGCTTCCTCATCTTGGAACGTATCAACAAACCCACATCTGGAAGGCATGGAAGTTGTCAGGGAAGGCGATAAGAGCGGATATGGGATGGTTATCCGATTCATACTCCGTGGAGGTAGAGAAGTCAGCGCCATTGCCCTGCCCCATCAGTTCCCAACAAGAACTGGCCCTACTTGGGCGTACCTGATTGACTGCGAGGGATTGACGCTTGTGGACGCTGGTCCAATGGGCGCTCTGAATGCCTTAGAGAACGGCTTGAAGGTACTTGGCAGGAATCTGATGGATATTAAGCGCGTCATCATCACACACGGTCATCAGGATCACGACGGTAATGTTTACGATTTGCTAAAGGCCAGTGGTGCGGAACTATGGGCACATGAGTTATATTTTCACTTCCTTCCATATGAGCATGCACGTACTGGCCTTAATAAAGAATCAGCCCTGCACAGGTCTATATTTGAGGTTAGGAAACGCGAAGATGAATCGTTCCAGAGCCGTACGGTTCCCACAGATAATTTGCTTTGGCGTGACCATTACAGGGATTACATAGCTGGGCATCGCAACATCCTTGAGGAGAAATTGCCAATTCATGCCATTAGCGATGGTGAAGAGCTGGGTGACCTGCAGTTTCTGTACACTCCGGGTCATGCTGTAGACGAGATATGTGTCACAATGAATGGAGTCATGTTCACTGGTGATCACATTTTGCCACAGATAACTCCACATCCGACAATAAAACGTACATATCCTGAAGCTATGCTGGGTCTGGTAATATCCCCTGAACACCAAGAAGCAGGCGAACATTACGGACTGGCCCGCTACCTGAAATCTCTTGGCAAAACACTGAGACTTGACTACCATACTACGTTATTCCCCGCTCACAGGCTTTTTAACCACGGCCGTTTAAACATTCGCAACCTTCAGAGGGGCCATGAAATCGTGCGACACCACGTGCGACGATTGGAGCAGGTAATGGAAGTAATGAGTGCGGGCGCCGATACTCCGGTAAAAGTAACTGAAGAGCTATTTCCGCCTCGTAAACTCACAGGCGGCGGGTTTGTTGCTGCCGTCTCAGAGGTTGTCAGTCACCTTGAGTTGCTTGCTGATACGGGGGATATTCAGGTCTCTCAAGCTGGTCAAATAAGAAGAAACGGAACGGATATATTTCATTCCGAGATAAATGGCATGACTGCTAGGAGATAGAGTACGTCACGAGCTTAAATATTTCCATGTTCGGTTAAGATTAAAGGAGAAAACTGCAATGGTTGAAGTTACCAACGAAAATGCCAAGCGCGTCATGGTCATTGTGGCTCACCCTGATGATGCAGACTTTATGGCCTCTGGCACTTTGGCCAAGTGGGCGCGCCAGGGCAGCGAGGTTTATTACGTCCTCTGTACCAGTGGAGACAAGGGTACTTCTGACCCTGATATAAAGCCAGAAGACTTAGCAGTCATACGCGAGAAAGAGCAACGTGCTGCTGCTGCTGTTGTTGGTGCCAAGGACGTGGTTTTCCTACGCTATCCCGACGGTATGCTTCAGAATACTATTGATTTACGCAAAGATATTGTTCGCCAGATTCGTCGTTTCAAACCAGATGTCATCCTGTGTCAGGATCCAACCAACCGTTACAGTGATGGCTACATCAACCATCCTGACCATCGTGCTGCTGGAGACGCCGCGCTTGATGCCGTCTTCCCTTCGGCTCGTGACTACCACATGTTTCCTGAGCTTGTTACTGAAGAGGGACTCCTGCCTCACAAAACACCAGAAATATACTTGGGTGCGCAGGGAACCAACGCTACGGTCTGGGTGGACATTGCCGACACCATTGATGTAAAAGTGGCAGCGCTACGTGAACATAAGTCACAGGTTGGAGAAGACCAGGAACGCTTAGAGAGCATGGAGAAACGGATTAAGGAGCGGTCGGCAGAGGTTGGAGCGGCTCATGCATTGAGCTACGCCGAGTCATTTAAGTACATACACCTGCGATAACATAGGCTTATGTGAACGTGAATCATATCGAAGGCGGAGAATGAGTCACATGTCGTAATTGTAAAGAGCAGGTGGAGCTACGTTCGATAATCGATTTCCTTTGTGGTCTTATTAAACATTAAACACACAGTAGAATTGTCTTAGCATCAGATAGGACAGGAATTAGTGTAGGATAAGCCATTTTATGGCATGGCTCTATTTGGATGGTCTGGATTCAAATTCACTGCGGAGTACACGATACCACATGTTGATGAGCCGACATGTCACTCTCTCAGCCTTTATGATCTGTTAGGCTGGTTCTGGATGGGAGTATCACTTCAGCGGTCCCCTGGATGAGATGCTCTCCTTTCTGGTTTTCCATAAAGGCGTCCAGCACTACCATGTTACGGTTGCCGTCAGATATCTTATCAGTGACTATCGCTCGGCATTGCAGAAGATCACCAGGCCCTACAACGCGCCTGAAGAAGACCTGGAATTTGGAGAGTGAACCGTCCTGTCCCATCCAGTTGGTTATGACTTGGGCTAAGTAACCCATGCTCTGCCAGGCGGATAATATCCAGGTGTCGTATCCCTCACCATGGGCTGCTTCATCGCTTGTGAAACGTCCACCCAGCCGCGATACTTTGGCAAAGGCGGTTACCTCTTCCCTACTCGGTTGCTTTACTAGTGGGCCGATCTCGTCTCCTGGCTCCACATCTTCAAAATATGGTTGGTTCATTCCGATGTCTCCCGGCGAACGGTTGAACCGTCCACAATCATGACTGTGCGTCCGTGCTGGTTGCTGTATGTGGTACGGCGGATTATGAAGACAAGTGTTCCTGTTCTACCGGTCTTGGCGTAAACGTTTGCCACATGGGCTGTAGCGGAGATAGTGTCACCTGCCAGTATTGGTTCAAAGTATTCGATGCTCTGTCCACCTATGAAGCCAGAATTGCGGTTTCCAAACTTCAATTTGATGTCAGGCATCTGTTTTAAACGAATTGAGTGGTAGAAACCTGGTGGGGCTATGATGGTACCGTAGGGACCGTTCTTAGCAACTTTCTCATCTAGATATAGCGGGTTGGTTTCGCCCATTGCCTCTGCGTAAGCCACTATCTCTCTTTTGGTTACTTTATGTGATCCAATGGGTACATCGACACCTATGATGCTTCTGTCGAACTCTATGTTGTCTAATACATCCCCTGTAGACATAGTCGTGTACCTCAGCCGGATGCTGAAAGCGTCCGGTATATGAATATATATGGCAGACTCTTGTAAATATACGGTTGTGAGTTTTTCAAGAATTGTTTAATCTTTTGAAGATTTGAGGGCGAAAGCCAGACCTGTTTTTCTGGTTTGGCTTTCAATTAATGGGGTTAAATCTGCTATGCGGCTCAATTTACCATGTTATTCTGAATAATAACAGACCTGCAAATATTGCAGGTATTCAAAATCTCATGGATTATATGAGGTGTAATGTGACCAAAGTGGACAAGTTGCTTTTCAGATATGGCAAGCAAATATATAATCAAAAAAATGTCATCTAACGTTAATCACAAAACTTCTGAGTCCTGGACGACTCGATTCCCATTTTTTTACGGATGGGTAATGCTGGGAGTTGCTGGAATGAGCATGTTCGCGTCCGGTCCGGGGCAGACATATACGGTTTCGCTTTTCGTGAATCCTATAATTGATGAACTCGGCTGGTCTAGGACTACGGTATCCGGGTTGTACACTGCAGGTTCATTAACGGCGGCTACCACCATGTTCTTTGTGGGTCGTCTTCTTGACAGGTACGGTGCGAGGGTCATCCTGCCTGTTGTGGTAGTACTATTTGGGATTGCTCTGATATTTATGGGCAATGTATCTCAGCAATGGCATCTCTACGCGGGATTTGCAGCCATTCGAGCTTTGGGGCAGGGGTCTCTTACCCTGATTCCGACAACAGTAATTGCTCTTTGGTTCGTGCGCCTTAGGGGCAGAGTAATGGCGCTAAACACACTTGGAGGAGTGGCCAGTCAAGCGGCATTCCCTCCGCTGATTCACTTGCTTATATCTGCCTTTGGTTGGCGCAGTGCGTGGGTAGCTCTGGCATTTATTGTCTGGGGATTGTTGCTTGTGCCAGCGATTCTACTGGTCCGTAGAAGTCCGGAATCGATTGGACTTCTTCCAGACGGAGACAGCTCGCAGTCAGAACAAAAGATTGCTGTTCCAGTAGAAAGCGAGATAAATTTTACTGTTTCTGAAGCACTTAAAACACGAGCGTTTTGGTTACTGATATTTGCTGGATCTTCTCAGTCGCTGATTGGCACGGCCCTGGTGTTTCACAATGTGTCAGTGATGGACAGCCGTGGCCTAGATACGGTTGTGGCGGCTTCTGCGTTAAGCGTAATCGCACCTGGAGCCTTGTTTGGAACGTTTCTGGCGGGATTTCTATGCGATAGGTTTCCAAACAGATTCGTACTGTCTGTTGGGCAATTTATTCTAATCTTCGCAATGCTATTGACGCTTGTGATGGCACATCCGTGGGAGGCTATCGTATACGGAGTCTCACTTGGACTCGGCGGTGGCATGATGATGACTACTGCCGCGGTCATATGGCCTAACTATTATGGACGTAAGCACATAGGATCCATACGTGGAATTGTAACATCTGGCATGGTGGCTGCGGCGGCTCTTGGTCCTTTGCCTTTTGGGTTCCTTTTCGATATATCTAACAGCTATACTTTGGCCGTATTGATATTTTTGGCACTTCCTGTGACGTGCGCTATAGCAGCATTTATGGCTCCCCCACCACAACTGACACAGCGTACGTAGGATTGAGTGGCGTATTGGTATGGGCTTGCCGATGTGAGTAGGTGAACGAGCCGATTCTCATATAGAATATTATTCCAACGTAAATACGCTGTTTTTGCAGATATGTATAGGCCCTCCCGCAAAGATTGAGAGAGGGCCTATACATTAGGTGGTTACTTGGAGGTTATTCTGCTAATGGGCTGTGGCTACACAGTCCCTCCTTCGGCTAGAATAGCTAACTCCGCACGTGAGAGGTTTAGCTCTCCGCACAGTATCTCCTCATTGTGCTCTCCGACGAGAGGTGCCCGCCGTGAGATTTGCCAGGGAGAATCATTGAAGATGCCGGCTGGCCCTGGGTGGCGGAATGTTTTGCCTATCTCAGGATATTCTACCTCTGCCCAGAACCCTCTGTCTTCCAGATGTGGATCCTGCATAACCTCATCTGGAGCCCGAATTGCCCCCATATTGAAATTGCGCTTTTGTCCGCCGTGATAGGCTTCATCTCTGGTGATATTGGCGAAAAAAACTGATGTCATCTGGTAGATGTGTTGCCGGTTTTCGGCGATCACAGATGGATCGTTGTACTTCTCATCTGAGAGGTCACCAGCGAGTCCATATCCGTCCATCCATTCTGCTAAGACATGCATCTGAGCGGGGCTTAGGCGGTTCAATATTCCGGCGTTGACGTACTTGCCGTCTTTGCAAATGAATTGGGCTTTTGCACCTGGATTGATCCCGCCGCCGCGTCCAGTTCCGCGAAGAGCTACTTTCCCTGTGTAAATGTAGAAGTTTATATGGCCTTCGGTCGTGAGAGCACATGCATCGTGGACTGAGGCGTCAATGTACTGCCCATTTTGGGTTGATGCACGGTGGTTCAAAGCGGCCATGATGGCAATGCATGCGTAGTGGCTCCCCATATGCCATGCCTGACCGCCACCCGGAGCAATTGGCGGCGCATTGGGTACGTCATCGTCATCATATCCGCACTTGGCCATCTGTCCTCCTGCTGCAAGGTGCAGAAGATCGCTGGCCAGATAGTCCCTCCAGGGCCCTGTCTGACCAAAGTCCGTGAGGGAGCACATGATTAGGCCGGGGTTAGTTTTTTTCATGTCCTCATATCCCAGTCCCAGTGAGGCCATGTACCCTGGCTTGAATGTCTCCAGTATCACATCTGCCTTCTCCGCTATGCGCCTGAACAACTGGCGTCCGTCTTCTGTATTCAGGTCAAGAGTGATACTCCGTTTGGATGTGTTGTAGTTCCAGAAGGATAGACTACGCTCCCTGTTGGGAATGTCTTGGTAGAACGGACCTACAGTCCTGGCGGCCTCTCCACCTAGAGGCTCTATTTTGATGACGTCAGCTCCCAAATCGCCCATAAGCTTGCCAGCCCACTGACCCTTTTCGTCTGCAAGTTCGAGGATACGGATTCCGGCGAATGGGCCGGCTGGTGTAGTCTTCTTAGGGGTTGTTACTGCTGACCTGCCGTCTGTTGCAGTCCCGATACCGTTCCACTGTATGGGAGATGCATCTTCTATCATCCCTTGGAGGTATGGATAGGAGCTTCTGTCTAACTCTTTGGGCCAGAAGGTGCCGTCGTCGAATCCTGCCACTAACTCATCGTGACCGATTCCCAACAGCCCTTCGAACACCTCACGGTTGTGCTGGCCTATCAGCGACCCTGGACGACTGTTGAACGCTGGAGTTTCAGACATCTTGAAGGGGGCATTTTGGAGGCGCCAGTTGCCCATAGCCAGATGTTTCATTTCTCTATACATCTCTCTATGCTCCAATTGCGGATCGTTGTCCACCCTGTCTTCACTGCTTTGCACTGGCATAGAAGGGACTCCAGCGGCCTGGCACTGCTCCATGATCTCGTGTTTGCCGATGGTTTTCGTCCACGCTTCTATTCCCTGATCCATTTCTTCCTGATGCTCCAGACGGCCAGTCAGGGTTGCGAATTTCTCGTCGGAGGCCCAGGTAGGCGAGCCCATAACTCCTATCAGTCGCCGCCATTCATCATCAGAGAAGCAAGCGATGGTGCACCAGTCGTTGTACTCACCAGGACTGGTCCTGTATGCGTTATGAGGCGCTACAGTTCTCCCACGGTAGTTATTCGTTAGAGGGGTGCCAGGCCAATGGGCGCGGTTGCCTGAAGGGTAACCTTCTCGTATGGTTGAGCGGCCGTTGGCTTGGATGTCTAGGAACGCGGCCCCGTTGAGCGCCACGCCAGTGATCCATTGGGACTTGTCAACGTGTTGGCCTTGTCCGGTCATCTTACGGTGGTATATGGCGCTTAGCGCATACATGGCTCCGTACATGCCGCCGGTGTCATCCATGTATGACCATCCCCAGCCTGCTGGTTGCTCTCCCGGAAGACCGGAGAGGTAAGTTAATCCAGACAGGGCCTGAGCAATTGGTCCCATTGTTTGATAGTCGCGGTCACGTCCCGTGTGTCCGAAGCCTGACATGGATAGGTAGATTATGTCTGGGCGGAGCTTCTTCATGTCTTCGTATCCAAGCCCCCATCGCTCCAAGACTCCATACGCAAAATTTTCTATGACGATATCCGAAACAGCAACCAAGCGTTTGATGAGATCGATGCCTCTGGGAGTGCGAGTATTCAGTGTAATGCTCAGCTTGTTTGAGTTGGTGTCGCTGAAGTGACCGTCTGTATTAAGGTTGACTGGCAATCCTTCCGGTGTTGAGGCCCCTCCAACAGCTCCGCGTGTGCTGGGGTTTTGTGGCCACTCCACCTTGATAACCTCCGCTCCTAAAGCTCCTAGCCATCGTGTACACCAGGGACCAGCTCTGACCCACGTGAAGTCCAAAACTCTGATACCCTCAAGGGCACGTGGCGCAGTAGTCAATCTAGATTCAGTTTGTACCAATGCTTTCCTCCGTTAGTTTGAGACCAGAATATGGATATAGCCAGACTCTCAATCGTGGGTTGGGATACCCTCTCGGCCAACTAGTAGTATTAGCTGAGAGAGTATTGGACAATGCTCTCGTTTCATTTGGCTGAGTATTTTACAGTTTTTAGTGTGTTGGAGATTTGAGGTTGGGATATGCAGTTTTGCATTACTACAATATTAGTATACAGCAGTTATCGTGTGCCATTCAACCTCCTTATATAACTTATATAACGAGTTTGATCACACTTATGGAGTGGTTTCTGCAGTGTATATTATTGCAATGGCTATAATACGTCATACAGGTCACATGTGGGCGTCGTGCAATTTTCTGGCATAATCGTGCGACAGGCCCTTACTTAAGCAGATTAACATCTACGGTTAATGGACCGACTCTGCCCACATTCGTGTTCAAGCAGGCACTGATGTCACTCCCGGGATTTTTGCGAGCTACGGTATCGGATAACTGCAACATTAAGGTTTCAATAGCCAGTCATTCAGCCTCAAATCCTACTTACCATTGTGCAAGCATGGGCATGACTGTTCATGTTTGATAAATTTGTGAGGCTCAATAGGTAATGCCCTTCTCGCGATGATTTAGTCTGAGGTCTTGAAGCGGGCGAATCGGCTGCCAAACGAGCGTGCTGGGTTTCTCAATGTTTTGCAATTGAAGGCATTGAGTAGGCAAATTGCATTATTAGCTATCTGCACTTTTTGATTTCTTGAAAACTAGACGGATACTTTATTTTGGCATAAAATACGGTTGCATTGCTTGCTTCATAGATATTTATCAAATTATAGATGCGTGAAAGTAGCATTTAATGGTATTATTGTGAATGAAATCGTAATACTGCTGTATTGGAACAGGAGGTATATCTATGGTGCAGTCACAAGTTAGAGAGACGGCCATGCCGAGAGCACTGGCTGGTATTAGGGTCCTGGATTTCACCTGGGTGACCTGATCGATGACGGACACCTCCATGATCGGGGATTCTGGACGGATGTTGAACACCCCGAATTGGGCCGTACCTTCACCTATCCAGGGTCGGCCGGTATCTACAACGGTTCGCCGTGGCGAATATCCAGACGGGCGCCATTGATTGGGGAACATAATAAGGATATCTTCTGTGAAGAACTGGGGCTTTCGCCGCAGGAGCTGGTGTTATTGACTGAGAGTGGAATAGTATAAATGTCATGTGCATGGAATAATTGTCTTAGAGTGTGTGCTTTATCCTAAATTTTGATTAAGAGGTGTGAGTTGCCAAAACAGTCCCCGGTACCTGAAGAGTTGGACAAGCCATTTTGGGACGCTTGTAACGAGGGTAGGCTGGTGATCCAGAATTGCAAAGCCTGTGATAGGCTTCAGCACCCGCCCAAACCGGCATGCTCGGAATGTGAGTCAGCTGACAATCTTGAGTGGAGGGAGATGAGCGGACGCGGTAAGATATACGGCTACGGGGTAATGTACGACAGCCCGGTGATAACTCTCGCGGTTGATCAGCCTTTCAACGTTGCGGTGATACAGTTGGAAGAAGACCCTGGCATCAATATGCTTTCCCATCTTCCTGGAACTAAGGTGGATGAGGTGCCTGTGGGAGCCAGTGTACAGGTGGAGTTCGAGATTACCCCTGCTACCGGCCAGAAGGTCCCTGAATGGCGCGTGGTGGTTTAGCCGAGCCTTGATGCAAATCTGACTTGCAGCCCATAGAAAGAGGTGAATTATGCCAACTGAAATTGCACCAGCATCGATGTATCGAAGCACAGAGGGACTTGGGGTATGGGAGCATAAAGGGAAAGTTGCTGCCGTCGGCATAGGGGTTTCCCCTACTGCCAGACGCTGGGATGAGCAAGCCGATACCAGTGTGGGGGCATTGAGCATCCTGGCGATTCGGAAGGCAATCGAGGATGCAGGAGTTTCACCGGACCAGATTACTGGGCTGGTAATGGCCCCGGACACATCTACAGGATCTCCCTGGCCGACCGGCAAGCCTATTCCAGAGGACTTCCTTAAAACATATCAGTCCACTGATGACCCCCTGGACGGCGTGGCCAAGTTGAGTTCGGAGTGGATTCTCAAGAACATGCCAGAACTGACGAACGTGAAGTACACAGCATATGGCCCAGGATGTATGTCCAACTCATTAGTGGTTGCGGCACAGGCCGTTGGAGAAGGCCTTACTGACGTCTGCTTGGTGTTAAAGGGCTGGCATAACTATGGAGGCCGATACTACGTTGGCCAGGGAGCCGCCGCAACGGACACAGTATCTGGACCTGCCAAATGGTCATCTCTGTGGGGCACCGTAGCGTGTTATCACTCGGCCCTGATGTTTGATGCGTACTGCCGCAAATACGGCAAGAACCATGATATGATGGCCCCTTTTGTGGTAAATTCGAAGAGAAATGGATTGTTGTATCCAGAGGGGTTCTGGGCTCAGCACAGGCCGGAACCATTGACAGTGGAGGAATATCTGTCAGCGCGGTGGATAGCCAAACCTGCGAATCTCTATGACAACGACATGCCGATTCAGGTTGCTGGAGCTTTCCTCATTACAACTGCCGAACGGGCTAAGGACATGAAGCAGAAACCAGCTTACATACTCAATCATACAAGGACATTGCCTGCTTCTCGAAGTCTCATGGCTACCCTAGAGGAATGGCAAGACGCTGGTGACAGCACTGGTCGTAAGATCTACGAAGGCGCTGGTATTGGCCCAAGTGACCTGTCTTTTGAGAACATGTACGATGGATTCACACTCTTCCATCAGTTCCACTTGGAGGGCCTCCGCTTTGCGGGTGTGCAGAGAGGGGAAGCCTTGGATTTCTACCAAACTGATATCAGCATCGAGGGACCGAATCCAGTCTCACCAAGTGGCGGCAATGCTGGCGGCGGGCGCACTCGTTTCTGGCTGCACATGGACAGCGTTCTACAGTTGCAGGGACGTGCTGGTGCACGACAGATCACGAAAAAAGCTGAAATTGGTGTATCCGGTGCCTTTTTCCCGGATTATAATTACTCTTTAGTCTGGAGTGCCACTCCAGACTAAGCGTTTGCTTGTAATGGTGATTCAACTAACCTGCAGACCTGCCGCCGAATCGGCTAACAAGTTTGCAGGTTAGTTTGTTATCGTCTTATTAGCTCTCTCATTCAGCGAGCATATTTTGGAAGAGAGGATCTTTGAAAGCCTTCTTCTTTAGCAAGCCATCTGGTGTAGAATTGGGAGAGAGTTTTGCTCATGTGAGTCAGCGAGTGGTAAAAGCCAAAGACCAACAGAGGTTCACTGGCATAGTTATTAAGTTTAATGCTGACATGAACCAGCTATACCTGTCGGCCAGGGCCGTTGCATAGTAGCTGAAGTTATATCGAATCATACCCGACTTAGCTGTCTCTAACGATATTGATGTGATATACGTTAGAGAGGTCGTCCACCATGGTGTATTTGTAATCTATGATACTTAGGAGTAACGGAAGCGCAGAGCTTTTTTACTCCTATTTTGCAGACAGTACCTGGTGGGCAGCCGCCATACTTGAACCCGGTGAAATTTCGCATCCTTCTCTTAACAGTAGAGCTTCCAGGGCGTGCAGCAGTGTTAGGACGTGGCTAGCCTTGGATGACTCCCCCATGAGGCCGATACGCCATATCTTCCCAGCTAGAGGCCCGAATCCTCCACCTATCTCTATGCCGTATTCTTCGAGTAGACTGCGTCGAACCCTCGCTTCGTCTATTCCGTTTGGAACAAGAGCAGCTGTCAACGGATTGGCTTGGGAGCCTTTCTCTGCTAATGGCTGCATGCCGAGGGTCGCAAGCCCTGCTTTAAGGGCGTCTGCGTTTCGCTGGTGTCGTTCGTACCTAGCCTCCAATCCTTCTTCCATAGCTATGATGAGGGCTTCCCTGAGGGCGTAGATATTGGACATGGATACCGTATGGTGATATGTTCGGGCGGTGAGCCAGTATCGTTCAAGTTGTAGGAGGTCAAGATAGAAGCTCTGGACAGGTGTCTGGCGTTGTCTCAAGACCTCAACGGCTCTGGGACTGAGTGTTATGGGAGAGAGACCGGGAGGCGAACCAACACACTTCTGAGTGGCGCTATAACAGATGTCTATCCCCCACTCATCTACTCTAAGGTCCACTCCCCCAAGTGATGTGACGGCATCTACCAGGAAGAGGGCATTGTGGTTGTGCGCTAGTTCTCCTAGTGGCGCTAGAGGCTGTACAACGCCAGTGGAAGTCTCGACGTGTACCACGGCTAGGAGCTTGACTTGTCCAGCGTCTTTCAGTGCCTGTTCTATAGCCGCTGGGTCAAGTGTTTTGCCCCATTCCGCTGTTACTGTGACCACATTTGCGCCACAACGGTAAGCGATGTCAGCCAGTCGCTGTCCAAAGAGACCGTGTGTGCCGATAACTGCTGTATCACCTGGCTCTAGCATGTTTACCAGTGCTGCTTCCATTCCTGACGTACCAGTTCCAGAGACAGGCAGAGTGAACTCATTGGATGTGCGGAACGCTTGACGGAGCAGTTCTGTCACCTCATCCATCACTTTAAGAAACGTTGGGTCCAGGTAGCCCATGAGGGGGAGAGTCATAGCTCTTATGACTCTGGGACTGACGTTGCTGGGCCCAGGCCCTAGCAATAGGCGCTCTTTGGGTTCCGTGAATTGTTGCATCTGTCTCCGTCCTTCCTGTAGTTGTAGACTGGCGTGGTGCCTGCCAACAGTCTATGTAGACCGTAGTTTTACAACTATACCATTCTAGCACATTGCATCAATGGACTTGTGCTGTGAAAGGCCATTTGCGTTTCCGGGAGGGCATGAAATTAAGATGCGAGAGTTGTATCCTGCTTTCGTAGTATAATGATGTGCAAGACTTGTATTGAGAGGCTAATTTTGGATCTGTACTTTGAACGTGGAGCTAGAGAGACTCCCAAAGGGCATGCTTTGGCGTACTTTCGCCAGAAATATGACCCTGAATCGGTGTTGGCTACATACATAATCACTTTACCAATAAAAGTGGACGTGTCAAAATACATTCCTCCTATGTTTGCCAACCAGATGCCTGAGATGACTTCTCAGGGGATGGCTGGATTTGCATTTCCACCTCTTCCTGAGAAAATCGAGAGCCTTGACCATCTCAGACATCTGGCAGAAATCAGAGGCGACGATCTTATTGATGGTGGCATCTGTGATTCCAACGACCCCATGGAGCTGATTCAATTGGTGAACGATCTTCAACTGGAGTACATACGTTTGTGGGATCAGTCCTTGGAGACACTGGCTCTGCCTGAAGCATTCACGGTGAATGAACTTATTTATGAGTTGATGGGAGAACAGGATAAATTGAGTGAGCTCTCCAAGCTGGTTGGTAAACTGCGATTCGCTACTGAGGGTTCGGACAAACGCTTGATGAAAGAGACCAATGACGAAATAATGATTCTTGCCAGATATCTGCCGGAACACTATTGGATACCAAGGCTAATACAGACGGTAGAGATGCCCGCTGCATCTGCTGTTATCCTTGCGCAGCTCTATCTTGAACGGTGCTACAAGCTTTTTGAAGAAGACTACAGTCGCTTGCAGGAAGTGGAACAGGAAATTCAACGGATTGAGAATAGCCTGGAGAGTTGAAGCCGGCTGGCAATTCTGAGCGCATGACTTATGTCTAAATATTCGCATGAATTCAGGCTCTCTTTCCAACTAGTTAATCCTTTGCTATACTCTTAGGGTTTGCTATAAGCTTATATTCTAGAGAAGGTATGATATGCCTGCTTACGCTATAATCGGAGGTCAGTGGGGAGATGAGGGGAAAGGGAAAATAGTAGATTTTCTTTCTGAAAAAGCACACGTAATCGCGCGTTTCAACGGCGGCAACAATGCAGGCCACACTGTTATTACTGATGCTGGAGAATTTAAGTTTCACCTTATCCCTGTGGGAATTCTGAGACCGGAGAGCATCTGCATCATCGGCAACGGCGTTGTGGTAAATCCAGACTCATTTCTTGCAGAAATATCCGGCCTTCAATCAAGGTCAGTGCAGATGGGGCATCTGTTCATCAGCGATAAGACCCACGTAATTATGCCGTACCATACATTGCTCGATACTCTTGAAGAGAAGATTCGTGCAGATGGAGGAAGAGCCATAGGCACCACTGGTATGGGAATTGGCCCTGCTTACATGGACAAAGTAGCGAGAATAGGTATAAGAATGGGAGATCTCTTGGATGAGAATGAGCTTTTATCTAAGCTCAGCTTTGTGTTGGAACAGAAGAATGCCCTAATCACAAAGATATACGGAGGAGAACCAATTTCTCTGGAAGACACCTACGAAAAATGCATGAACTGGGGAAGAGAACTCAAGCCATTCATTAGATCTGTGGAACCAATATTGCAGGACGCACTGGTCAGAGACCAGTGCGTAATTCTGGAAGGGGCACAGGGCGCCATGTTGGACTTGGATCACGGTACTTATCCATACGTTACTTCATCTTCCTCAACTGTTGGAGGGGCGTGTACAGGTCTTGGCATAAGTCCCAGACATATCAAAGAGATAGCCGGAGTGTACAAGGCTTACACCACTCGGGTCGGATCTGGCCCGCTCCCAACGGAATTGCATGATGAAGTAGGGGAGTTTATCAGGAACAAGGCCTGGGAATACGGCACGACCACGGGACGGCCCAGGCGATGCGGCTGGTTTGATGCTGTGGCTGCCAGGTACTCTGTTGTACTCAACGATGTAACGTCTGGCGTACTCACGCGGTTGGACGTACTGGATGGCATTTCACCAGTCAAGGTGTGTGTGGCCTATCGCGTGAATGGTGAAATCATAGATGGCTTTCCCACAAACACAACGGTGTTGGAGGCGTGTGAGCCTGTGTATGAAGACTTACCAGGATGGGAACAGCCTACGGCCAGTGCCCGCAGGTTTGCCGATCTTCCACAGGAGGCAGTAAATTACGTGAATCGGCTTGAGGAGCTTATGGGTTGCCCTATTGATATTATTTCTACCGGCCCCGGTAGAGATGAATCCATTGTGCGTAGGTCGATGTTTTAGTCAGCCTTTCTTAAGCGTTTTGTTGGCAGACACAGTATAATTGCACCATTATGAATAATAGGCTTGTTGCATTAGTCCTGTCTGTATTGTCCTTCCTGAATGGCACCAGAACGCGGCGTGGTACTTTGGCCTACCAGGTCATTTCCAGTACAGACATGGAAACACTCCGTCGCATTAACTTACGTTGAGACGATGAAGATATGGCCGTGGGAGCCATATATGAGTTGTCTGGGCGAATGCCACAAATCCTGTAAGTGTGTTGCTTTTTTCTTTCGTGCTTGTTCAGACCATTGAACCACTTGCTGCCGGACCTAGCACTAATGCGTCCGCGGCAGTTTTGTGATTTACTCTAACCCGATAAATTTTAGGGCCCAGTCTATTCCATAGAAACAGGCATAGACAATGGAAGTGGATTTTATCATTTTTCCTGCCCACACCGACGCAAGGAACAGGATCACCGGATACCTTAGCGTACCTGCGGCTATTCCTATAAAATCGAACAGTGGATTTGGGATTGATGATGCTAGGAGCAGGGCTATCCATCCGCGTTGTTGCATCCAGCGCTCTACACGTGGATAGAATCGGTTGTTCTCAGCAAAGCTTCTTCCACTGAATCCCACTAAATATCCAGACATCTCACCAATGGCTTCGGCTATTGACGCAAGAAGGGCCACCCATAATGGGAATAACCCAAGGCTTGGACCCGCACATACAGCGGCTATACCTGGCACAGGGACAAAGATTGAGGCGCTGCCCACAAAGCTGAGCACGAATACACCAATGTACCCAATAGATCGATAATCAGGGAGCTTGTCGCTGAGAACAATCGCAATAACGATTAATGCGATTACAAAAGTGATGGCAAGCATCTTTAGCAGACGCTCGTTCCTCCACAACTTGAGGGTCAGTAGCTTTTCTTTATATGTTTTTGCATTCAAGATGTTCGTAGCAACTTTCAAGGATCATCTGCTTTTCCTCCGGAAAATCAAGAACTAGCTGGTTAAATTCCAAGTTTTCTCTATCCGAGTCCAATAGTAGCATTAGTCAAAAATGCGGAGCTTCACTCGTGGTGAGTGTTGCAGGCATATTGGGCTGGTATTATCCTGTGATCAGCCTCACGTCATTAATATTGGGATTGGGATGTGTCTTAAATCTTCCTTCATTATCCATTTCCGTTGGACACAGTGCAAGCGAACATCTTCTTAGCCAATCTTAAGTGCTACTTGTTACACCCTTATCGTTTTCGACTGTGAATGCTCCGATCGAATCTGTGCCAGCTTTTGCGTGAGCCGTTTTATTTTTTTGTTCCATCTTGAACATACGGTCCATTATCTTCATGACTACTTGTACGTCGGCCAGATTGCGACCAAGGTTTTCCGTGAGGAATTTGATGTGGTGCAGTTTCTCTATATTACACTGAGAGTACAGGCGAATGTTGCAATTGGAACGGGATGGATCCTTCTATCTCGTAGTAGGACATGGTTTGGTAATGTAGACGTACAACCACGCTTGTCACGAAACAGGAGTCATTAACCTTCCAGATCTGACTTCTAACTCCAATCATTATTATTCTTTATCTGAGCGAATGGAGCGAAGCTCTTGGAACAGCTCTCTTTCCTTCTCAGATAAATCTGAGGGTATGCTTATCTGAGCTGTTAAGTATATGTTGCCTTTGGTTTGCGGCGAATCAAGGTGAGGCATCCCTTTCCCGGATAGACGGAATGAGCGTCCGTTCTGGGTTCCAGGCGGTACTTTCAAGAATATTTTGTCCGTGAGAGTTGGTACCTCAACCTCTCCGCCAAGCACAGCATCTGCTAGTGGTACATTCACATTGGCGTACAGATCAATACCCTTCCTTTCGAAATGTGGATGAGGCCGTACTGATACCACAAGGTCAAGGTTATCTCCTGAGACTGTGCTTTCGTCTTCCACCATTATGCGAGAGCCGTTATCCACACCTGCGGGTATTTTGACATCTATACGTCGTCCTCCACCCTGGAGGCCGTTGCCAATCTGGACCACTCTTATGGTGCCAGAGCAAGCCTCCTCTAATGTCACTTCAACTGTCCGCTCAACTCTAACCCGTCGAGGTGATGTGGCGGCGGGGCGCCCGAAGCCGCGCTGTCCGAAGAAATCCCCAAAAACATCATCCATGTTTGATGATCCCATTCCGGGAAACTGGTTTCCACCGGTGCCACGAGTGAAGTTGCTGGTTCTGTGTCTGCCACGGCTCTGTGTGAATTGGTCAGTGTGCTTCCAGTTTTCTCCATATCGGTCGTATTTCTGGCGATCCTCCGGGTTGGACAGTACACCGTGGGCTTCATTTACGTTCTTAAAGGTTGTCTCTGCGGTCTTATCACCAGGGTTAATGTCAGGGTGATATTTACGCGCCAGGCGACGAAACGCCTGGCGAATTTCCTTATCAGAAGCGTCCCGCTTTATTCCAAGTACGTCATAGTAATTTTTAGCCATCGTTTCATGTCTCCCGAGGGTAAGACTTAGTATCATAAGCCACAATTGCTAATAAATCTTTTGGTAAAGATATAAATAAATTTAATAAAGAGTTGTTAAGAATTATACACTTGTGATGGAGGTTGATGACAGCACCTGAAGAAAGATTGTTGAAAGGAGGGTAAAGATAATAGTGATACGATGTTGGTAGCTCTCTGTAGCAATAATGTCACAGCGTGGATGCTTAATGATACCTAAGGCAGTTTGGTGATAAAGGCGGCTATCTAAACGTGCAATCAGATGATGTTGAGCGAAGAACTATTTTGTGTTGGAGCGCATGTACGATGCGTTTAACCACACATTTACAATTCCAAACAACCTGAATACGGGCGATATAGAAGCTACATATGGCGATGGAATCTTCATTTCGGTAATTTTAAAGGAGGAAGAGACCAAATCTAAGGAGAACAATGTGAATGAGAAGAAGCCATATCACAGCCGCTATGCCTACGATAAACAGACCAGTCAATAGAATAAGAACAACTGATATTCCAGTCATTCTATGTGCCTTCTCCCTTGACAAGGTAAAA